>Ga0209062_1003164_pt1 | contig 19661 bp, 16 predicted proteins | sample Coa_R2_2_FD_187158 | JGI IMG/M metagenome (GOLD analysis project Ga0209062, IMG submission 187158) | Surface soil microbial communities from Centralia Pennsylvania, which are recovering from an underground coalmine fire - Coalmine... | ecosystem: Environmental > Terrestrial > Soil > Unclassified...
CGGGCGCAGGCCCGCATGCTTCGTGAAATGCGCGCCTCCGCCGAGCCGCGGCCGGGATTTTACGCCCGGGTGATGGAGCGTATCGAAGCGCAAGGGGCCGTTTCCATCTGGACGGTGTTTTCGGATTCGCCTTTTGCGCGGCGCATCGCCGCGGTTTCGATGGCCTTGGTTCTTCTTGCGGGCATCTTTTTGTACACGTCGGCGAACGCGCCCCGGCAGACCGCGGAAAATCCCACGGTGTTGTTCATCTCGGGGCAACTGCCGGAACAGGATCAATTTCAGCAAGGCGCGCCGGATCGGGACACCGTTCTCGTCAATCTGGTCACCTACCGGGAGCAGTAACGCATGATGGTCGCGGTGGAACGCGCGCCCTGGCTGAATCCGCGCATCGTGACGACGCTGATCCTGGTCTTCATGGCCGGAGCCGCCACCGGCGCGCTGGTGATGCGATTCAGCGGCGTTCCCATTGTCCATCGAGCGCGCAGCTCGGCTGCCCGCTCTTCCGATCACGATCAGGTGCTCCAGCAGTTTAAAACCGGCCTGAATCTTTCCGACGCGCAAACCCAAAAACTGGCGCTTCTGCTGGACGACTACAGCCAGTATTACGAAAGCGTGCAGGAACAGCTCGACGATCTGCGAGCCACCGGCAAGCGCCAGTTCATGGCGATTCTGAATCCGGAGCAGCGGGAAAAATTCGAAAAAATGCTGCCGGAGCTGGTTCCGCAGCTCGCCCCAAAGTGAACGGAAACGCCGGCCAACGCCTTATAGTAAATATTTGCCCGACTCGCTTCTGATTACGGGACCGCCCCGCTCCGGCAAATCGCGCGCGGCGATGGCGCGTTTTCACTCGATCTCCGATTCAATTCTGATCGTTCCCACCGCGACGCTGGCCGAGCACATGAGCCATGAGCTGGCGCGATCCGGCGGTGTTTTCCGCCCCAGCCGCGTGACCACCTTGGCCGGATTCCTCGAACCCCGCGCGGCGCCCGTTGCCTCGAATTTTCTGCTGCATGCCGCGGTCGCCGAGGCTCTGGAGAAAATTCGTCCGGCCTGTTTCGAAGCGGTTCGCGAGTATCGGGGATTCCGCAAATCGCTGGCGCGGCTGGCGAATGAAATTCCTGCGGACGCCGTGGACGGCGATCTGTCGACGGTTTTTCAAGCAATCGACCGAGCGCTCGAGGCTCGCGGCTTTGCAACGCGCCGCCGCCGGATGGAGGAGGCGACACATAATCCCGGCCCGCTTCCGCCCCATATCGTGATCGACGGGTTCTTTTCTTTCCGGCGGCCTGAACTCGACTTTTTGATAGCGCTCGCATCCCGGACCGCCGTGACGGTCACGCTGCCCGAATGGCCGGGCTCGGCCGCGACCCGAGGCGCGCTCCTGGCGCGCGGATTTCGGGAGCAAATCTGCTCTTTCAAGGCGGACCACGGCAACAGCGAGGTGTTCGCGGCCCTCAGCCTGGAGCATGAAGTCGAACAGATCGTTCGCCGGATTCTCGATGAAGCGGCTCGCGGCCGGCCCTTTCGCGACATCGGAGTCATCGTTCGCACACGGGAGCCTTACGCTCCCGCGCTTGAAACCACGTTTGCGCGTTTTGGAATACCGGCGCGGTTTCATTTTGCCGATCCGCTGATCGCGCATCCGGTGATCGCGCTGATAGCAGCGATCGTTCGCGCGCTGCTCGGCGGGTGGAATTACGAAGATCTGCTGCGGATCGCGCAAATGCCCGCCGCCGGCGTAAGCGATCACATCGAATTTGCGCTGCGCGAGCGAATCCCCGGCGCTGGGCTGCCCATCGCGGGACTGCAAGAAACGCCGCTTATCTTCGAACGCCTGGCATCGCTCGACTCATGGCGAAGGCTGTCGCTTCCAGCGGCCGAATGGCGCAGCCGTCTCAGCGGCCTGGGGTCATTCGCGGCGGAGCCGGTCATCGGCGATCAGATTTCTCGCGATCATCTGCGGGCGTGGCAATCGGCGGTGTTCGCGCTGGCCGCGTTGGATAAAATGCTGAGCGAGGCCGCCGCGCTTTTCGACGCTCCGCTGAAGCTCGCGGATTTTTGGGCCGCGGTCGAAACCGCGCTGGCGTTGGAGGATCTTCGCGTTCCGGATCGCCGCGCCAACGCCGTTCACGTGCTGGATGCGTATGAAGCCCGGCAGTGGACGATGCCGGTGGTTTTCGTCTGCGGCGTGATCGACGGGCATTTTCCGCGATTCGTTCGCGAACATCCGCTGCTGGATGAGGCGTCGCGGCGCCGTGCCGGTCTGCCGGATGCCGCCGAAATGGAAGCCGAGGAGCGCTGCCTGTTCGAGCATGTTTCCACGCGCGCGACCGAAAAAACCATTTTCAGCTACGCTTGTTTTAACGCCAAGGGCGACCCGGAGGTGCTTTCGCCGTTTCTGGATGCGCGCGGCGCCGGCCGCGCGGAAGGCCGCCTGCATCCGCGCCCGCGGCGATTGGTATCGCCGCCGGAGCCCGCGCCGATTCAGGCGCCCGCGCTTCTTGCCGAACTCGCCAAAAAACATGCGGCGCTCGCGCCAACTTCGGTCGAGAGCTTTTTGCAGTGCCCGTTTCAGTTCTTCGCCGCGAAAACATTGCGGCTGCGGACGCGTCCCGCTGCGCCGCGCGAGCGTTTGGATGCGCTGCTTCAAGGCGCCATCATGCATCGCGCCCTGGCCGAACATTCGCGCCGGCCGCTGTTCGGAGCGGACGTTTTCGACGAAGTTTTCGAAGAGGAATGCGCTCGCGCGGGCGTTCCCGCCGATTATCGCCGCGAAGCCGTGCGGCTGGAGATGCGGCGCAATTTTGAAGCGTTCCTGGCCAATCGCGAAATCGGGCTTGGCTGGTCGAGCCGCGTTGAAGAGCAATTCAGCTTTGCTCTAACCCCGCAGCTTGCGCTGCGCGGCCGGATCGACCGCCTGGATGTTGGCCCGCGTAATCAGGCGATCGTCATCGACTACAAATACAGCGCGGCGAACCGGATTCGCGAGCGGACCGGCCAGGATGAAGCTGGAACCCAGGTGCAGGGCGGATTGTATATGCTCGCCGCCGTGCGGGTGTTCGGCGTGAAACCGGCGGGAATGTTCTATTGCGGCTTGCGCAAGGGCGTGGCGTGGGATGGCTGGCACGTTCCCATCGAAGGACTGGAACGCGCGGGAACAGTGGTCGCGGCCAACGTGCTGGGCGACATGATGCGCGCGGCGGAGGAGAAGGCGGTGCAAACCTTCGACGCGATTGTGTCCGGAGAAGTCGCGGCGCGGCCCGCGGATGAAAAGAAGTGCGCCCGCTGCGATTACGCGGACATCTGCCGCGTCGAAACGCTGGAGGCGTTGCGGGCGGCGACGGCATGACCGACGCGCAGCGCGCCGCGGTGGAGCGAAGCGGTCAGGATGTGTGCGTGGTCGCAGGGCCCGGCTCGGGCAAGACCCGCGTGCTGATCGAGCGCTTCGCCTGGCTGGTGGAGCGCCGCAACGTCGATCCCGGACGGATTCTCGCGATAACCTTCACGGAAAAAGCGGCGGCGGAAATTAAAAAGCGCCTCGGCTCGCGGCTTAAGGCATCGATCGGCCGCGCCTGGGTGGCGACCATCGACGGATTCTGCGCGCGCCTGCTTCGCGAAAACGCGATCGCCGCGGGCCTGGCGCCGGACTTCGCGGTGCTCGAAGAAGCGGCCGCGCGAAAATTGCAGCGCGAGTCCGCCGACGAGGCGCTCGAAAATATTTTTCGCGAGCAGCCGCGGGCCATGCGGCGGTTGCTCGAATCGCTGGATCTTTCGACCGAAGAAGACGGGCGTCATCCCGATCTGGCGCGCGCGCTGCTGGATATTTACGAAGCGATGCGCGTCTCGGGCGTCGCGGAGTTGCCGCCGCCGTTGGTGCAGGATGCTCTTCCGCGCGCGACGGAGCGGGCTCGAGAGGTTCTGGCGGATCGGTTCGCAAGCGGCGCGAGCGTGGCGAAACTGCGGCAATGGGCGGAACGCTTGTTATCGCTTCCGCACGAGATTTCCCGCGATCATTTCGCGCTGCTCGAAGAGCTGGCTGAAGTCGCTCTGAACCGGCTGTCGAGAAATTCTCCGGCGGCGGCAGCGGCGCGCGATCTGAAAAACGAAATTGCGCCGCTTCTCGAGCAGCAGTGGATCGCGGAATGGAACAAGGATCTTCTCCACCTGCTCCGCGGCGCGGTTTCCGGAATCGCGGACCAGTATCGCGAACGCAAGCGGCGCGCGGCCGCGCTCGATTTCGCCGATTTAGAGGAGCACGCGATCCGGTTGCTCGAATCGAACCGGCGGGTTCGCGAGCAAACCAGGGAGCGCTTCGATGAAATTCTGATGGACGAGTTGCAGGATACCAACTGGCTGCAATGGAAATTGATCGGACTCATTCGCGGGAATCTTTTTGCGGCCGGCGATATCAACCAATCGATTTACGGCTTCCGTCACGCCGAGCCGGCGGTATTCGAACAGTATCGCGGCGATCTGCTGCGCCGCGGCTGCGCCATCGATGAGCTTCGGGAAAATCATCGTAGCCGCGATCCGATTCTCGCGGCGGTGATGCGCGTGCTTGACGGCGCCGAGGGAATCGAGCCTCGCCCGCTGATTGGGATGCGCGGCGCGGGACCGGCGGTGGAGCGGATGGTGGCATCCGGCGAAGACGCAAACGACGTAGAAGCGTCGATGATCGCCGAACGAATTCTGGAACTGGCCGCGAGCGGAAGAAAATTCAGCGAGATCGCGATTCTGGTCCGCACCATGACGGCGGCGCGGCCCATCGAGCGCGCTCTCGATCTTGCCGGCATTCCGTTCCTGGTGAGCGGCGGGCGGACATTTCTCGAAGCCCGCGAAATTCGCGATGTGATGAATCTGTTGGCGGCGCTGGCCCATCCGCTGGATGAAATCGCGCTGATCGGTGTGTTGCGCAGTCCTCTGGCCGGGCTGAGCGACGAGGAAATTTTCGGCATCGGCCGCGAAGGTTGGACGCGCGAATTTGAAAAGCTTTTTGGCGATTTGCGTTCGCGCGCGGCCTTCACGCCGCCGGATCTGCTGCTGGCCTCCGCACTGGATGAATGCGGCTACACGGCTCACCTTGCGGAGCGGGCGCAATCCAATCTCGATAAATTTTTCGCGGCGCTGCGCGCTCGCCGTCCGGGCACGCTGGCCGATGCGCTGAATGAGATGGAATCGCTGCGCGCGCTGCAAACCGAAGCGGAGGCGCCGCCGGCCGATGCCGGCGAGGTGGTGCGCGTGATGTCGATGCACGCGGCAAAAGGCCTCGAATTTCCGGTGGTGTTCGCCAGCGCGCTGCATCGCGGTCCCGATTCGCGCATGCCGGTCATCGCGTTTTCCGCGTCCGCCGGACTTGGCGCGAAGTGGCGCAATCCGGCGACGGGCAAAGGCGCCTCCGATACCGCGCACGCGCGGATTGTCGAGGAATGGAAACGCAAAAATCGAGCTGAAGAAAACCGCCTCCTGTACGTGGCCATGACTCGCGCCGAGGATCTGCTGATTCTCTCGCACGCCGAGCGGGCGCGAGCTTCGATCTGGTTGGACCTGGTGTCCCGGATTCCGGTCACGCGCGCGTCGGACCGCGTCCGCGAGACGCAACGCGTCCCGGCATCGCCGTTGATCGCCGCCCGCCCGCGTTTTATGGATCCGCCGGCGATTGCAAACCAGTACGATTCGTCCGCGGCGGCGACGGCGATCGCGAATTTCGCCGCTTGCCCGCGCAAATATCTCCTTTCCTCGATCGATACGCGGGCCGCCGTACCATCCACCGGCGCGGTGGAGCTTGGTCTGGAGGTGCATCGCGTGCTCGCCGGCGGCGCCGGATCGGCCGAGGCGGTTGAACTCGCCGCGCGCTTTCACGCAAGTGAAATCGGCCGCCGGGCGGCGCGAGCCACGCGCCTCGAGCGGGAATTTGATTTTCTCTTGCCGATCGAAGGCATCCTGGCGCGAGGGCAGATCGATTTGTGGTTTGAAGAATCGGGCGAGCTGATCCTGCTCGATTATAAAACCGATCGCGATGAATGGAGGGGCGAAATTTACACGACGCAGCTCAGCCTTTATGCGATCGCACTCCAAAAATACGCCGGGAGATTGCCGGATCGTGCCGTGCTGTTTTATCTTCGGACCAACCAGGCGGTTGAATTGAAAATCGACGTGGAGCAGGCGGCGGAGGCGGTGCGCTCGTTTCGCCGCGCGCAGGAAAGCCTGAATTATCCCCTTCGGCCATCGGAGCAATGCCGGCGCTGCGAATATTATCAAAATCGCTGTCCAACGCGACTTTTCGCGGCGGGCGGGTTTTAAAAGGAAGGCTCAAGAGTCAAGCGTGCATGTGAACAGGGCTCCGTCAACGTACGGAGCCCTCTTTTTGGATCTCGCGGCGCGAATCTGCGGATTGCCTTTTCAAACCTGCTGCGCCTTCTTGGCCGCGATCTTTCGTTCCAGCGCCTTCAAAAGCCGGTTTTTCACGTCCTCGGGAATATTCTGTGGCTCGACGCCCTTATAGACCTGAAGGGTCTTCTTGGTCGTGTCGACGATCACAAAACAATTGGGACATTCGGAGACGTGGGACTCCAGCCTTCGCTTCAGATCCGGATCGGTCGCGGGATCCAAATAATCGTTGAGTTCCTGAAGGAACTGCTTACAAGTGAGCAAAGACGTCTTCCCCTTTCCGCTTGAACTGGCGGGTTAATTTCTCCCGAAGTGCCAAGCGGGCCCTTAACAGTCTGCTTTTCACTGCCGGAACTGAGATCCCGAGAGCTTCCGCAGTCTCTTCGGTGCTCAATTCTTCGATGTCACGAAGGATGAAAACGGTGCGGAAATCAGGTTTTAGCCCTTGCACGGCGCGATCCAGAATGTCCTGCATTTCTTCCCGGGAATAACGCTCTTCCGGGTTGTCTTCCCAAACCGCGATCTCTCTTGCCACCATTTCTTCGCCTGTATCCACGGGCTGATCGAGTGGAACAGTACGGTCGCCGCGGCGCTTGCGCAACTTCATCAGCGCCTCATTCACCGCAATACGCACGATCCAGGTGTAGAACTTGGAATTTCCCTGAAATCCCTCCAGGTGCTCATAAGCTTTTAGGAAGGTTTCCTGAAGTACGTCCTCGGCGTCCTCGTCGTTTTGGGTGATGTGTTTGGCCAGACGATAGATCTTGCGCTCGTACTGGTTCACCAGCGCCGTAAAGGCGGCCGCATCGCCGGCCCTGGCGCGGGCCACAAGCGCGGATTCGTCGAACGCCTCATTGCCTTTGAGACTACCTGGGGTGAGGGCCATCTATACCTCACTATAACAACGTCGCGCAAACTCGCGGCGTTTCGAGATCGACGGGGTGGCCCTTCGCAACCCGTTTTTTTCGACCGGCTCAGGCTCCAGGATCGGCTCTGAACCGGGCATGCTATGGTGCGCCCGGAGTGATTCGAACACCCGACCTTCTGGTTCGTAGCCAGACGCTCTATCCAACTGAGCTACGGGCGCAGGAAGAGCAACTTCTTGAAGGATAACATGACGACTCGGCGGCATGCGACATGCATCCCTTGCCTAGACGCACGGATAAAGGAGTGCCCCTGGCTTTCAAAAATGCACTCATCGCGCCTGGCCGAGGACCCGATAAAGCGCGGCCAGTTCGGCGAGAGTTAACTGTTCGGCGCGCCGCGAAGCCTCCGGAATCGCGTCGATCCGGTCCTTGCCGTAAACCGGGGCGAGGTTATTGCGCAGGGTCTTGCGTTTCTGCCGGAATGCGATCGAGGCAAAGCGCAGAAACGCCGCGCGATCGGCGATTTTCAATTCGGCGGCGGCATCGCGCGGGGTGAGCCGGATCACCGCGCTATCGACTTTCGGCGGCGGGCGAAACGCGCCGCGCATTACCGGAAACAGCACCTCAATATGGGCAAAAAGCTGCGCCTGTACGCTCAAAAATCCGAAAGCGCGGCTGCCGGCCGGCGACACCAATCGCGCGGCGACTTCAGCCTGAACCAGAAACACCGCGCGAGTCCAATTCTCGCCCAGCGCCAAAATCTTTTCAAGAATCGGCGAGGTGATGTAATACGGGAGATTGCCGGCGATGATAGCTGGTCCCCAGGCGGCCAGATCCGTCTTAAGGACATCCCCTTCGATGAGTGTGAGGTGCTGCTGATCGATCGGTTCGCGAAATTTTTGCTGAAGGTAATGGACCAGGTAGGGATCGACCTCAATGGCCACCACGCGGCCGGCGCGAGCCAGCAGCGACTCCGTCAGCGCGCCCTTGCCCGGGCCGATTTCGATCACCAGTGGCGCGCGCTCGCCGCAAGCTGCCTCCGCGATGCGGTCAAGAATCGATTTGCTTGAGAGAAAATGCTGGCCGAAGCGGCGGGGCATCCTTCATCTTAGAGAATTCATCAAGGCGAATTCAGCGCGCGCTCGGAGCCTCAGATCCGCCGCGACGCTTACCCCGGCATGAACGCCGCAAGTAAGAAGCGAACTCGATCAACCTTTGACGTCGATATAGCTGGTCCGCAGCGACAGCCGCATCCGGCCCTCGACGGGCTGGCCGAATCGCGTCGCCGGGACGAAGCGCGTCAGCAACAGTGTGCCTTCGATGCTGCGGCGCAAGGTCTCATTATCGGAGACGTTGCCGCTGACGACCTTGTAATCGATCATGCGGCCTTCGGCGTCGATGGTCACATCGACGATCACGTCGCCCGGCGCGGCGGCGATCGGAGCCGTTACCAGCAGTTCCGCGTCGGTGTGGAGGCTGGTGGGGACGTCCAGGGTGCTGGAGGCATGCACCGAATACATCGGCATCACGCACATGCTGAACAACAAAACGGTGGAGAAGAGGCCGCCCGCCAGAGGTAGCGCCAGCGGGCGCATCAAATTGTCGAAAAACAGGCGCAGGCGGTCCGCGAAAACGATGTTCTGGCCGATGGCGCGCATCCTCTCGCGCGAGGCCACCACGCGCAGCCGGGAGCGCAGATCGGGCGGCGGCGTGCGTCGCGGCAGCCTCCGCAGCGCCCGTCCGAGCATCTCCTCGCTTACGAATTCGTCTTCCTGTTGGCTTCTCATACCACTCGTATTGCCCTCTTCGGTTACTCCGCCAGTTGCGCGGACCACTCACCCGCCGAATTCGGCTCGAGCCGCTCGGCAAGACATTTCTTCAGAGCATCCCGGCCTCGCAGAATTCTCGATTTCACCGTTCCCAGCGAAACGTCGAGAACCTCGGCAATCTCCTCGTAGCTCAACCCCTCGATTTCGCGCAACACCAGCGCCGCGCGGAACTTCGGATTCACCTCCAGCAGCGCGGCCTCGATCAACTCCTGCGTTTCCCGGTCCAGGGCCAGCTCAAACGGCGACCGGCCGGGATCCGGCAGCCACTCGTTGGGGGCGCGCTCGGTCGATTCCCCGTGCACGTCGGTTTCCAAGCCGATCTCCTGGCGGCGATGCCGGCTGAACCATCGCCGGTGGTTTCGCGCTTCATTCACCGCGATACGATAAATCCAGGTCTTGAGCGAAGAATCCTGCCGGAAGGAGCCGATGTTCCGGAAAATCTTTAAAAAGACCTCCTGAACGACATCGGCGGCGTCGCCCGGATTGTCCAATAACCGGCTCACAATGTTGTACACCGGCTGCTCAAACCGCAAAATTAATTTTTCGTAGGCCGATTCGATGCCCGAGCGCAGATCCAAAACCAGCGCGGATTCGTCTTCGCGCAGCGGCGGCGCGAAACCTTCGGGACAGCGGTCGAATTCGAACCCAACCGTAGTATCTGCCATGCCCGGCTATTATTCTAGCGCTTCTTGCCTGCCGCAACCGGACCCGAACCTACTGAATCGCGGCCTGCCCCTTTTTCCTCCGCGGCGGCGCTGTGATTCCGCGGCTCTTCGGTAAAGACACCGCTCGCGCCGAAGTTGTTCCCGTAAGCACGGCGCCGCCGCAACTGGTAAAGCCGCTGGTATCGATGGCGATGAAAACAGGCGGAAAAGTCGTGTTGCCGGCGGAGATGGTGAACTCGTTGCCCCCGTTCTGGTCCGGCCGTCCGGTGACGATCTGGGCTTCGAAGGTGCCGGAGATATCCCCGACCGGCGTGACGCTGGTCACCTGCGCCCGCGCGTTGGCGGTGGTGACCGAGGGAGTCGCCGCCGGCTCAAACGGCAGCCCGGACGCATCCAGAATTCGAAAATCGATGGCGTCGGAGCATCCCGACGGATCAACGCCGGGATTATACAAAACCAGCAGGTTCGCGGCGCTGGAGCCCGGCACGCCGTACCAATAGGGAATGCGCAGCGGGGTTTGGCCCTGCGTGCCGTTGATCAGCAGAAAACCATGATACTGGCCGGAGGCAAGCTGCGCGGCTCCGGGGATAGAGACGTTGATGGTCTGCGATGCGCCTGGCGCCAGAGGGAACGAGGCTTGGTCCACGGCCGGAATGGCGATCCCATCGATCGACGTCACGCTCACCGTGAAGGTATCGGCGGATTGGCCGGTATTGGTAATGCTCACTGCTTCGCCGACGTTCGCCGCCGTCGCGCGAGCCGACGATATGCGCGAGCGGGCGGGAACAATCGCAACCGATCCAGCCGATCCGCCGGAGGTTGCGACCGGCGCAAAATTCAGAGAGCTGGAGGACGATGCCAGGCGCGCCCGAAGCGCGTTGGTCAAATCCAGACGGCCGGCTCCGGCGCTTTGCGGCGTGGCCATCACGCTGTCCGGATACAGATCGAGTTCGCCGGCGCTGTTGACGATCAAGGACCGGTACTGCGCGCCGCTGAGGCCGGGAAATTGCGACATGACAACTGCCACCGCGCCGGTAACCATCGGCGTCGAAAAGCTGGTTCCCGCGGCGTCATCGAAATATTGGCCGTAGGAGAGACCATAAAATGCTTCGGCCTGGAACGGGCTGTCGAGAAAACTAAACACCGGGTAGCAGCCGTTATTGAGATCGAGAACGAACGGCGTGGCGCAGCCGGCGGCCTCGCCCTGCGTGGTCACCGGAGCCACCAGATTATCCCCCACGGCGACGATGTCGGGTTTCACATTGGCGAGCGGCGTCGGGCCGACGCTCGAAAAATCGGCGATGGTGTTCGAGGGATAGGGAAGCGCGGTCTTGCCGTCGAAATCGAGATCCACCTGCGCGTTCGCATTCGCTGCTACGAGTTGCCTGATCGCCGCGCCGTCGTTCTGGCTCACCAGCAGCGCCGGCAGCGTCGCCGCGCCCATGGACCAGCCGAAAATCTCGGCATTGCCGCTGGCGTCGGCGGGAGAGACGCCGAACAGCAGATAGCCCGCGTAATCGATTCCGGAAAGCGCGTCGTCCACAAGGGATTCCGCTTTGTTGTCATAGACGATCGCTCCGATCGCGCCGGCCCGTTGCGCATTATTGAGCTTCGTGGCGAAGGTACATGCGGCGCCATTCGGCCCGCCGCGCTGGATCAATGCGATCGAGTTGCTCAAGCTGCCGGAGGGCAGGGGACTGCAAGCATAGCCGCCAGTGTCCGGGCCGATGGTCGCGACATCCACCACCGGACCCGTCGTGTCCCCGGAAACCGCCCCGAGCTCTTCCTGAGCGGGTGTCGCGACGAAAGTCCCGAGCGAGCCGAAATTCGCCGAAAACCAGAACCAGCGCTGATTTTCGATCGCTCCGGCCGCGATCGCCGCCGGACTGGCCGCGGGCGCGGCGGCCGTGCCTAATCCCGGACCCGAGTTCCCCGCGGCTCCGACGAAGACCATCCCGCCCGCAACCGCGTTGGCGATGGCCTGCGCGTCCGGTCCGTCTTCGTCGGAATAGTTATAGGGCAAATAACCGGAGCTGTAGTTCACCACCTGCATGCCGTCATTGAAGGCGTCGTTTAAGCCGGAAAGAAAAGTAAGATCGTCGCTATTTCCGGAATCGTCCACGACCTTGTAGTTGCCGATCCAGGCGCCCGGCGCGACGCCCTGGATCATCCCGATTCCCTTGAACACGGGCGATGTGGCCAATCCGGCTGCGATGCCGGCGACGGTGGTTCCGTGGTCGCAGTAGTCGAGCCCGTCGCTGAAGCTGTTGTCGACGCCATTGGCCGGATCTGAGTAAACCCGCGCGACAATCACTTTGTTGTTCACGTTGGAGGCGGAGGCGGTTCCCGAAATGATCGGGAATCCGGACGGCATCGCGGTCGGGAAATTTTGGAAGGCGGGGTGATTGACGTCGACGCCGCAATCGAGAATGCCGATTTTTACGCCTGCTCCCGCGTTGGAGGCTCCGCCGGAAATCATCTGATAAGCCTGATTAAACCGGTGCACGACGGCCGCCTGGTCCATCAGGATGTGATGGCGCATCACCGGGTAAACGCCCGCGACGCGCGCATCCTGGCGCAGCCGCGCCGCCGAGGCTTCGTCCATCCTCGCGCCGACGGCGTTGAGCAAGGTGTCGAAGCGATGAGTGACCTCGCCGCCCGCTCCGCCAATGGTGGTCTCGATGGCGGCGTGTTCGGCCTGAATCTGCGCCTTCCGTTCGGCGACCTCGCGGTCGGCAGAGGAATAGCGGGTCTTCTTGTGAATGGAAACGGCCGCGGCGGGCTCGGTTTTCAGGACGACGATATAGCGGCCGGGAATCGGCTGAGCGGCGAGACACGCGGCGGAGGCGATTAAAAGGACGATGCTCTTCATTTTGAAAAAGAACTCCTCGAACTGCGTTCGCGCAGCTCCACATGGAATCGGTCGGACGCGGCGGCAAACATCTTTAGGACGTAAGTTCCAGCGGCGGGATGACGCCGGGAAAGATCTCTCTCTATCATCGTTTCGGCTTTTGTTACAATGAATTGAGGCATTCATGGCCAACAAACCCGCCTTTTCGCAAGGTGCGCAAGTCGAACACCCCAAATTTGGATTGGGAAGTGTGATGTCGTGCAACGAGGAGTATATCGTGATCAAGTTCGACGATCACGGGGAGAAAAAATTCGTTCTTCCCATCGTTTTGCCGAATTTAAAGAAGAGCGACCGGCAGCCGCCGGCAGAAAAGCGGCGCAGTTCGAAAAAGAAAGCCCCGGTTCCAGCGGCAGGCTAAACCCGGCGATTATCATTTTTTTATCGTACAAACGAAATTTTAGCTTCGCTGGCTAACGGAGCAGGTCCTCAAGCTGGACGCGGGCGCCGGTTTTTTCGTCGCGGTATTTTACGATCACCGGAGTATAGAGCGAAATGCCCCACTGTTTTCCGTGGCCGTGCGAGATCGCTCGCGAGCCGGGGACCACGACCGCGCCTTCCGGAAGAATCAGCGGCGTCTCTCCCGAGGCGGTGTACACTTGGCCGCGAACGACGTCATAAACCGGAGTCGATCGCGTCAGAATCGTGCCGCTGCCGAGAACACAACGCCGCTTGACGACGGCGCCTTCGTAAACGCCGCAATTTCCGCCGACCAGAACATCGTCCTCGATAATCACCGGCAGCGCGCCGACCGGTTCGAGCACGCCTCCGATCTGCGCGGCTGCGGAAATATGGCAGTTGCGCCCGATCTGCGCGCAACTGCCGACCAAAGCGTGCGAATCGATCATGGTGCCGTCGCCGACCCAGCTCGCCGTATTGATATACATCGGGGGCATGCAGGTGACGCCCTTGCCGATATAGGCGCCGTCCCGGATACCGGAGCCGCCGGGCACAATGCGGACGCCGCTTTCCACGGTGAGATGCTTCACCGGCCAGGTGGATTTATCGAACATCGGCTGGCGGGCGGGATCGATGGACATATCGACCACCACGCCCATGCGGAATCCGGCGAGCACTCCTTTTTTGACCCATTCATTGACGCGCCAGCCGGTGGGTGTGGACGGGTCGGGTTCGGCGGCGCGAATGCGGCCCTCGTTCAGGGCCTGCTTGAAGCGTTGGAAAATCGTGAAATGGAAATCGGTATAATTCGCGGGTTTTTGATCGAATAACGCTTCGATTTCAGTCCGCATGCGTGCTCCGCGCGCCCGCCAGCAAGCCGCTCGATTTCAGCACCGCTTCGATTTTGGCCTGACTGGCGGCCGAGGGAGCGCACATCGGCAGCCGCCAGACCGGCTCCAGCAGGCCCATGAGAGCCATCGCGGCTTTGACCGGGATCGGATTCGATTCGACGAAGTTCACTTCCATCAGCGGCAGCCATTTGCGTTGCAGTTCCCGTGCCTGGGCGAATTGTCCGTTCATTGCGAGCTGGGTCAGGCGGGTCATTTCGCCTGGAATTTCGTTGGAGACGACCGACACGATGCCGCGCCCGCCCAGAGCGATCAGGGGAATGGTAATGGAATCGTCTCCGCTGAGGACGTGGAAGCGCTCGGGAACTTCGTGAACGACGCGCGCCATCTGGCTGATGTTTCCGGAAGCTTCCTTGACGCCGGCGATGTTTTCGATTTCGGCCAGGCGTTTCAGCGTGGCGGGCTCGACGTTGACTCCCGTCCGGCCCTGGACGCTATAGACCACGATCGGCAGCGGGACGGCCGCGGCGATCGCTTTATAGTGCAGATAAAGACCTTCCTGCGTCGGCTTGTTGTAATAAGGCGTGACGGAGAGAATCCCGTCGACGCCGATTTGGCGAAGCTCTTTGGCGAGCTCGATCACTTCGGCGGTGTTGTATCCGCCGGCGCCGCCCAGCACCGGAACTTTGCCGTTGGCCTCCTCGACGGTGATTTCGACGACGCGCAGATGTTCGGTTCGCGTGAGCGTGGGGCTTTCGCCGGTGGTGCCGCAGGGGACCAGAAAGTTGATTCCGGCGTCGATCTGGCGGCGAACCAGGCGCCGCAGCGCGGGTTCGTCGATTCGCAGATCTTTTTGAAACGGGGTTACCAGGGCCGTGCCGCATCCTGTGAACATGTTGTTTGCCTCTTTCTCTATTTTTGCGCCGCCGGAGGGCGTTAAGCGCCTCGCGTCTCGCCGAATAAAACATCCTCGAATTTGTACACGCCGCGCTTGCCGAAAATCCATTGCGCCGCCTGGAGCGCGCCCCGGGCGAATCCTTCGCGGCTGCGCGCGGTGTGGCGCAATGTGATCGTGTCGGCCGCGGAATCGAAGCCGATTTCATGAGTGCCGGGGTGCGCGCCGGCTCGATTGGAGCTGGTATCGATCGGGCGAGCGTAGCCGGCGCGCTTCATATCTTCGACCAGTTTGACCAGCGTGCCGCTGGGGGCGTCCTTTTTGGTGTGATGATGAATCTCCCAGGCCCAGGCGCCGTACTGCGGCTGGTTTGCGAGCAGGCGCGCGGCCTCGCTCACCAGACGGGAGAAGACGTTGACGCCGATCGAAAAATTGGGGCTCCAGACGAGCGCGGAGTTGTTTTTTTCGACGGCGGCGCGCACGCGATCGAAGTCGTGGGACCATCCGGTGGTGCCGACGACGGCGGGGATCTTCAACTCCGCCAGTTTCTCGACGTTGGAAGCGACCGCGCGCGGTTCGGTGAACTCGATGGCGACATCGGCGCCGGCGGCGTGTTCGATCCCCTGGCCGAGGTCGATGCGCGCGTGAATGGAAAAATCGTACTCCGGAGCGAGCTGCTCGATTAAGCGCCCCATCTTGCCGTAACCGATGATCGCCAGTTTCACTCAAAAGCCGCCGGATCGGGATCGCGGAAAAACTCCGCGTGCAGCGATTCTACCGCGCGGCGCAGGTCCGCCGCCGCGACGACCAGGCTGAAATTGAGCAGCGAGGCTCCCTGCGAAACCATTCGGACGTTGACGTCCTTGAGAGCGCCGAAAATCCGGGCGGCGACGCCGGGCGTCTGGCGGATGTTATCGCCGACCAGACAGACGATCGACTGATCGGTTTCGACCGATACTTCGGAAAATGTTTCGAGTTCGGCGCGAATCGAAGCGAGCGCGCGGGTATTGTCGATGGTCATCGAGACGCTGACTTCAGAGGTCGCCAGCATATCTACGGGGGTCTCGAAGCGGTCGAAGACCTCGAAGATGCGGTGCAGGAAGCCATGGGCCATCAACATGCGCGTGCTGACAATATTGACCAGCGTGATATTCCGCTTGCAGGCGATGGAGCGAATGGCGTTGTTGCAGCGCGGGGCTTCGGCGACGATCAGCGTGCCCGCCACTTCAGGACGGCGCGAGTTGAGAATGCGCACCGGAATATTTTTTTCGATGGCCGGCAGAACCGTGGCGGGATGCAGAACCTTGGCGCCGAAATAGGCCAGCTCAGCCGCTTCGGCGAAGGAGCAGGTCTTCACGCGATAGCCGCCGGGCAGGATGCCGGGATCGGCGGTCAACATGCCGTCGACGTCGGTCCAGATTTGAATTTCGTCCGCGCCGATGCCCGCGCCGACGATGGCGGCGGTGTAATCGGATCCGCCGCGGCCGAGCGTGGTGGTGACGCCGTCTTCGGTGGCGGCGATGAATCCGCCCATCACCACGATCTGATTTTTGGCAAGGGGCGGAATCGCGACCGAAAGCCGGGCGTACGTTTCGGCGAAAAGCGGCGCGGCTTGCGTGTGGCGGCGGTCGGTGACGATCAGTTTTCGCGAGTCCATGTGGACCGCGTTCAGACCCCGGCGGCAAAACGCCGCGGTTACGATCAGGCTCGAAAGACGTTCGCCGAAGGCGGAGATGGCGTCGGTGGCGCGCGGCGTGAGCTCGCCCATCACCGCCAGGCCACGGACCAGCTCGCCCAGCTCGGAAAAATGCGCTTCGATCTCGGCATCGGCGCCCGAGGATTCGCGGCAATGGAAATCGCGGAGCTGAGCAAGCTGATCGAGCGCCTCCTGGCGGCGTCCGGCGACGGCGGAGGAGGCGATGGCCAGAAGCCTGTTCGTCGTCTTGCCCATCGCCGAGACGACGACCACGGGCCGCTGAGCGATTCGCGATTCGACAATGCCCGCCACTCGCGCGATCGCTTCTTTTGATTCGACGGAGGTGCCGCCGAATTTCATCACGATCATCGCGCCAGCCAGCCTTCGGAGTGCATCAACTCCGCGTTCAGCACCGCCGCCCCGGCCGCGCCGCGGACGGTGTTATGGCCCAGCGCCACGAACTTGTAATCGAACACCGGGCAGGGACGCAAGCGGCCGATGAACACCGCCATGCCGTTTTCCCGCTCCACGTCGCGTCGCGGCTGCGGCCGGTCCGGCTCTTCCATATAGATCACCGGGCAGGGCGGGGCGCTCGGTAGCCCTTTCCGCTGCGGGAGGCCTTGCCATCCGCGCAGCGCGCCGATGATTTCGGATTCGCTGGGCTTGTTTTCAAACTCCACCGATACGCAGAGCGTATGGCCGTCGACTACCGGCACGCGATTGCACTGCGCGCTGACTCTGGCGGCAAGCGGCTCGACACGGTGGTTCAAGAAATCGCCGAGAATTTTCTGGGTTTCCCGCTCCATCTTGTCTTCTTCGCCGCCGATGAATGGGATTACGTTGGCGTTGATGTCCATGGAAGCGACCCCGGGATAGCCCGCGCCGGAAATCGCTTGCATGGTGGTGACCATCACGCGGCGAATGCCGAACTGTTTCAGCGGCGCCAGAGCCATGACAAGAACGATGGTCGAGCAGTTCGGGTTGGTGACGATCTGGCCTTTCCAGCCGCGTTTCTTTTGCTGTTCCGGAATCAGGCGCAGGTGATCCGCGTTGATTTCGGGAACAAGCAGCGGCACGTCGTCATCCATGCGATGATTGCGCGAATTGGAAACGACGATGTGGCCGGCCTGCGCGAACGCGCGCTCGATTTCGGTCGCGACGGAAGCATCCATCGCGGAAAAAACCAGCCGCGGCGCGTCATCGGACGGCTTGCATTCGTGGACCATGAGATCGCGCGCATGCGGGGGTGTCACGCCGCCAAGCCGCCAGGAGGCCGCCTCGCGATAAGGTTTCCCCGCCGACCGGTCGCTTGCGCCCAGCCAGGTCAGGTCGAACCATGGATGATCGCGCAAAAAACTGACAAATTTCTGGCCGACCATGCCGGTCGCGCCCAATACGCCCACACGAATTTTTTCACTCATTTCAATAACTGCCTCACCATGTTTTGGTAAATCCCTACTGCCTCGACGATTTCCTTCTTGGGGATGCGCTCCTCGGCGGTGTGCGCAAGGTGAATGCTGCCGGGGCCGAGCAGAAACGGTTCGCCCCAGGCGCCGTTGAATGTCGGAATATCGGTGGCGAACGACACGACGCTGGTTTCGAATCCGTCGAGCCGGCCGAACTTTTGCGCGGGAAGGCACAAAACTTCGGTGAGCTCGGCCTGGCCGTTGACCACCTCCGCCATGGCGGATCGGGTGGATGCGCCATCGTCCACCAGGCGAAAAAATATTTCCGCTTTTGCGAAATCCGGAATGACGTTCGGCGCGCGGCCGCCTTCGATGGTGCCGATGTTCACGGTGCCCGGCCCGAACATTTCATCCACCGGAAGCTTCATGCGCCGCAGGCGCTCGAGGACGTCGAGCAGTTTCTCGATCGCCGATTCGCCCAGATGCGGATAGGCGGAATGCGCCATCCGGCCGCGCGCAACAATCTCAAATCGCAGCGCGCCCTTGGAGCCGAGCGCGAGCTTATTTTCGGTCGGCTCGCCGTTGATCAGAAAACGCGTGCCGCGGGGGTCCTTTGCGGCCGCCCTCGCGCCGGCGCTGTTTCGCTCCTCGCCGACGACGAACAGCAGCGCCACCCGGCGTTCCCCGGAGGCGAGCAAATCCTGAACGGCAAAGATCATGGACGCGATGATCCCCTTGGTATCGCAGGCGCCGCGGCCCCAGATAAACTGATCGTCCTCGCGCGAGGGGAAAAAAGGCGGCACGGTGTCGATGTGCGTCGAAAGCGCGACGACGGGCGGATCCCAGCGCGCGAACACGTTGAATCGGCCCGGCTCGACCGGCATGCGCTCGAGGCGCGCGCCGGGGATTTTCGAAAGATAATCGAACAGAAATTCTCCGACGCGCTCCTCACGGGGAGTGACCGAGTCGATATCGACCAGCGCTCTGGTGAGCTCGAACAAGTTCATAAATTGAGAGATGGAGCGAAAGGGAAGGCCCCGATAGCGCTCCATTCGTCGTTGCCCACGAATGACAGTGAGCAGGTGTTGGCCTTGCTCACCAACCGCCGCGCGGCGAGACGATGCGGCGATTTCGGCGAGGCTGCCCCTTTCGCCAGGCGCTCCGTACTCGCCGGAACCGCGCGCCAGGCTACTGATGGCCCCCGCTCCTCTATCGAACCGCCCCGGCGAACCGGGGCGAACCTTCTCAGAATAACACGGATGCCGTATGATCGAATCGCGGTCCCCGCGGATTGTGATGAAAACAGCCGAGCCGAATCTGCATATCATCCAGCACGGATACTGGTCGCGATTTTGGCCGCTGCTTCGCGCCGCCTCCGTTGCGCTTTATAAAGACGGCTGCCTGGGGATTGCGAAGGGGGTCGCCTATTCGGGACTGCTCGCGTTTTTTCCGATGCTGACCACCATCGCGGCGATTCTGGTGCAGGCGCGCGCCGAAGCCGTTTCGCGCACCATCGCGCGCTTGCTTTACGACGTCGTGCCGCCGGGCAGTGAAGAGGTCGTGAGGCAGTTGTTCATCGTCCACGGGGAGCGGCCGGTAGGTTTGCTGATTGTGGCGACGGTGCTGGCGTTGTGGGCGGCTTCCGGGGCGATGATGAGCCTGATGGAAGGCTTCCGCGCCGCCTATCGTATTCCGCGCGGGCGGTCCTTTGCGCGGGAGCGTGGCATGGCGATGCTGCTGGTGGCGACCTCGGCGCTGCCGG
>Ga0209062_1003167_pt1 | contig 19619 bp, 16 predicted proteins | sample Coa_R2_2_FD_187158 | JGI IMG/M metagenome (GOLD analysis project Ga0209062, IMG submission 187158) | Surface soil microbial communities from Centralia Pennsylvania, which are recovering from an underground coalmine fire - Coalmine... | ecosystem: Environmental > Terrestrial > Soil > Unclassified...
AATGCAGAGCCGTGGAAAATCATCGATTTCGTCGAGATCCACGCGACCCAGAGCGACAAGTTCCGCAAGGAAACCAAAGCTAAGTGATCATTCCCCGCCAGCCCGCGGCGCTTGGCGAGCGGGGTCATGAAACAGGTACAAGACCATGAAATCGACAACGGTTCAAGACACGCACACTGAATCGGCCGATTGGCAAGAAGGCGAAGAGCATCCGCTGAAATACGCGGCCGGCGCTGTCGATCGCTTTTTCTTCAAGCCCAGCGAACCGACGTCCTTGGGACTGATGCGCATCGCCACCGGCATCCTCATCCTGTACGTCCACCTGGTTTATTGCATCGGATTGACCGACTACCTCGGACCCTACGCCTGGGTGAACAACGACTACACCAAGTACATCCGCAAGGAGTGGTTTAATCAAGGCCCCAGCTCCAACTGGAAGGACAACATCATGGAGTCCGACGGCCAGGTGTACTCCGGCCTACCGATGTGGTCCATCTATTTCCACGTTGAAGATCCGAAATGGATCTGGGTGATCCACAGCTGCATCCTGATAAGCATGTTGCTGTTCACGCTGGGTCTATGGACGCGCGTCACCAGCGTGCTGACGTGGCTCGGCTCGCTGATGTACATCCAGCGTTTTCAGAACTCCATGTTGTTTGGTATGGATACGATGACAAACCTGGGGCTGTTTTATCTGATGATCGCGCCGTGCGGCGCGGCCTTATCGCTGGATCGCTGGCTCAAGGTGCGCCGCGAGCGCCAGCGTTTGGGATCCAAGTACGTGCCGCAGCCGCCCGAACCGATGGTGTCGGCCACGTTCGCCACACGGCTGATCCAGATCAATTTCTGCATCATCTACGGAGCGGCCGGCACTTCCAAGCTGTTGGGCGCCTCCTGGTGGAACGGCACCGCGCCGAATGGGTTCTTGCTCAACTATTCCTTCGCTCCGTTTGATGTTCCCGCCTACGTCACGTTTATTAAATGGCTGGTCTCGCATCGCTTCCTGTGGGAGATGTTCGGCGCTGTCGGCGTGATCGGCACGCTCTTTTTAGAGTTGGGCTTTCCAACGTTGGTATGGAACCGCCGTATGCGCTGGTTCATGGTATGCGGCGCAGTTTTGTTCCATACCATGATCGCGTTGCTCATGGGCCTCGTGACGTTCAGCTTGATGATGCTGGCGCTGCTTTTGGCGTTCGTGCCGCCGGAGGCGGTGCGACAAACGTTGGAAGCATGGGGCGAGCAGGCGCGACAAATCCTATTCGGGCGAGCCGCGGCGCAGGCACAGGCGCGGCAAATGGCGCTGTCTCGGTAGCACCCCGTTGGGGCACGGTCTCCGGACCGTGCCCCTATCGCTGACCGCAGGTCTCCCGCGTTCCGTGGAGACTCCCGCCTCGTTGGGGCACGGTCTCCTGACCGTGCCCCTGTCGCTGACCGCAGGTCTCCCGCGTTCCGTGGAGACCTGCGGTCAGCGGACTGGCACGGTCAGAGACCGTGCCAGAACAGGGACTGGTCAGAGACCGTGCCAGAGGACTGGCACGGTCAGAGACCGTGCCAGAACAGGGGGTTCCCACGCGGAGCGTGGGAACGAGGAAAACCACCTGACCACCCAACCACCTCAAGTTGTGCCGCCGCGCGCGTCGATAAACAGAAAACGGAACCGCCTTGCGGCGGCGGACCCCTTTGGGTATGAGGCAGCGGATTGACGATATGGAAATCCGATGATTCGATTTCTCCGGCGAGCGAGGTCGCGTAAGCGCCCCGAGTGCTTCCTCGGGGCGCTTACGCGACCCCGCTCGCCGGAGATGGGTGAGACAACATGGGCCGATTCATCCCACGAGGCATCGAGCCGCATGGAGGCTGCAAGAATGCGGTCCGGCCCATTCTGCTGGCGTTCGGTCTGTTTCTCCTCACCTCCGTGGGATTGTTCGCGCAGCAGAACGAGGCGCCACGCACCTTTCACGTTCACTCCCGAGTCTTCAGCATTCCGTTCACGCCATCCGAGAACGATCCGCGGATTGATTTCTTTCTGAATGTTTCCACGAATGGGCAACCGTATCGCAATATCGCCGCGGCCAAGCCTCAGGATCGGCGTTTCTATGTTACTGTCCCAAGCGACGGCTGGTACAACTTCATCGTGCAGACGCGCGATGCCGGCGGCGTTGTGACGCCGGCCGATCTTCATAACGCACCGCCGAACATTCGCGTGTGCGTCGATACACTTAAACCCGTGATCGAAGTCCTGGAATCGGTGCAGGCGGCCGGACCGGAACCTTCATTGCCCACGATCCATTGGAAGATCGTGGATGAGAACCTCAAGGAAATCTGGGCGGACTATCGCGCGGTTGGCAGCAACGACTGGGTACCGCTGTTTCTGGAGGTGAAGCCGGAGGGAAGGCATACGTGGAAACCCTCCTGGCCGGGCGAGCTGGAAGTGCGGATGCAGGCCGTGGATAAAGCCGAGCTGAAATCCGATGTCCGCTACCTGCGCCTGCGCGCCGCCGACAACGTGACACGCATGCCGCCGCCAAAGGAGCCGGACGCCGGCAAGGTCATCTACGTGAAAAGCAAGACGTTTCAGCTCGACTACGCTCTCGACGAGCAAACCGTCGGCCCTTCGCAGGTAGCGAGTGTGGATATCTGGAAGCTGCGTCCAGGACAGGGCTGGAAGAAATGCCCGGAACAAGGGATGGCAAAAGGACCGGCCAAGGTCACGGTGGAATCGTCGGGACGCTGGGGGTTTCGTCTGATTCCCCGCAGCGGCGTCGGCTTAGCCGAGCCGGATCCGCGGCCGGGCGATACTCCCGATATCTGGGTCGAAGTGGATGACAAGGCCCCTCAAGTCAAGGTCAGAAATGTCACGGTGACTCCGGAGCCGGATGGCACCGGCTATTTGACTGTCTACTGGCAGGCCGACGATGCGTTTCTCCGATCGATGCCCATCACCATCTTTCTGGCGCCTCCAAACAGCGAGCAATGGAAGCCCATCGCCTCGGACTTGCCGAACACCGGCAACTGGAAGCAACGCACCGACATCCTGGAAAAAGAAGGTTTTGTATTTCAGATAAAGGTAGAGGCGATTGACGAAGCGGGAAATGTCGGCTCGGCCAAATGGGGTGATGTCGTCAAAGTGGATCTCAAGATTCCGCGCATCAGGAACAAGAGCATCGAGGTGAAACCGGACGGATCAGCGCGCGGCGAAGGACAGGATGTGGGCACACAACGCTTCTCGCCGTCGGGAATCCCACCGGGAGGTAATCTGCCGCTGGCACCACCGCTGTCCCCATCGGACGTACGGCCTGCTGGTCGACCGTCTCCGTCGCCGATTAATGCCTCTGGCCAGGGTTTCGACAAGCCAGTGAAGTAACGACGGCGGTTTGTCACGCTTTCTAGCATGACCTGCCAGGTTGTGTCCTGTTCGCCTTGATTCGCGGACGCAGGATGATAGCCTAAAGACAACGGCAATCTCCCTGTCCCAAGACTCGGCGACAATCATGACGGAAGAATCGAAACAAAGCCAATCATTTCACATCGAACGGCACGGCGACATCGCCATCATCACGCCGTCGCCGGAAGTAGAAAAGATGCCGGAGAACCTGATGGAGCAGGCGGCGATGATGGTGTTGGCGCCCTTGCGCTCCGATCCGCCCGCCGGTTTGATCTTTGACCTCAGCCGCGTCGATTACGTCGGCTCGGTGTTTTTGTCTTTCCTGCTGCGCTGCCACAAGCGGGTCAAGGAACACGGCAGCGAAGTCGTGGTCGCCGGCGCGTCGCACCGTGCCCGCGAACTGCTGCACATGACCGCCCTCGATACCCTGTGGGCGTTGTACGACACCCGCGCCGAGGCGCTGGCCGCTCTCGCCGGCGATTAACGAGCGGTTTTCGGTTTTCAGTTTTCGGTTTTCGGTCGAAAAAACGAAAATTGAGGACCGAAAACCGAAAACCGAAAACCGAAAACCGACTATGCACAATCCACCCCCCGGCTCCGGCCGGCCTTCGTTCCACAACGCCTTTCAACAAGTTCACGACGACGCGGCGGCCGATGATCGCCAAGTAACCGGCGTTGAACAGCTGGCCCAGCAGATCCGCGAGACCGCCGACAAGCTCATCCGCGACGGAGCCACGCGCGGCGACATCAAGCTGCTCAGCACTGCTTTGAAGGAGCTGCGTTACTCGTTCAAGGTGTTCACGCCCTACCGGCACCTGCGCAAGGTGTCGATATTCGGCTCGGCACGCTTGCCGGAGAGCCATCCCGCCTATGCGTCGGCCGTCGAGTTCAGCCGTCGCGTCGCCGAGGCGGGATGGATGGTCATTACCGGCGCCGCCAGCGGCATCATGGAGGCCGGACACGTCGGCGCAGGACGCGAAAAAAGCATCGGCGTCAACATCCTTCTGCCGTTCGAGCAGGAGGCCAACCCGATCATCCGGGGCGATCTGAAGCTAATGCACTTGAAATACTTCTTCACGCGCAAGCTACTGTTCGTGAAGGAGTCCGATGCCGTGGTGCTCTTTCCCGGTGGCTTCGGCACGCAGGACGAAGGTTTCGAGGTCCTGACCCTGGTGCAGACCGGCAAGGCCCAGATGTTTCCCATCGTCATGGTGGACGAGCCGGGCGGCGATTACTGGCTGCGCTGGCGCGAATACATCGCCGACGAGCTGCTGGGACGCGAGCTGATTTCGCCGGCCGATATGTCGCTGTTCAAAGTAACCGATTCGGTGGACGAGGCGGTGGCCGAGGTGCTGCAATTTTACCGCGTCTATCACAGCATGCGTTACGTCCACGGCGAACTGCTCTTGCGGCTCCAGCATTGGCTTTCCGACGACCTGATGAAACGCCTCCGCGACGAGTTCGCCGACATCGTCGTGGCGGGTACTTTCGAGCAAACCGAAGCACTTCCCGAGGAAGCGAACGACACACATATTGCCGCGCTGCCGCGCCTGCGTTTCCGTTTCGACCGCCGCAATCTCGGCCGCTTGCGACAGATGATCGACGTGATTAACCAAGCAGACGGCTAACTACGCTTTGGCAGCGCGGGCGTCTCGCCCACATTCGGTTGGCGGGCGGGACGCCCGCGCTCCAACGGGGTTTCAACAAACCAGGGAGTAGACTATTGACGCGGCGCTCGAAATAACTCACGCTAGGAAGTAGGCTCACGGAAAGCGGGCTAGCCAATGATGGAGGCGCCATGACGGATTACACGCCGTATCAGCAGAAGATCATCAAGCGCTATTACGACAACCAGGACGTTCTTCAGCTCCAACGTCTAGCGGAGATGGTCAGCGAGCTGTATTTGAGCAAGGGAAAGAAACGGCAAGGCGTATGGACGCGCATCGTCGCGGCGATGCAAAAACTCGGTGTCCCGCAGGCGCGCATCGACCATCTGCGCCAGCAGGACAAGGCCGAATTGGTAGCACAAGTGGTGAAGGAATTGGAAGGAAAGTAGTTTTTTTCTCAGACCCTCGTCTCTGCTCGCGCCTTCTCGTAGTGCAAGGCAAGCTCCTCGTCCCCACCGACGCACATGCCCAGATCGCGTAACAGTCCGTCGCGCAGTCCATAAATCCAGCCATGAACCGTCAACGATTGGCCGCGCTCCCAGGCGTCGCGCACCACGGTTGTCTGGCTCGCATTCACAACTTGTTCAATGACGTTCAGCTCACAAAGTCGATCGTGACGCCGAGCTTCATTCGGCTCGGCATCGAGCTGCGCCCGCGATTTGTTGCGTACGTCCTGGACGTGTCGCAGCCAGTTGTCGATCAGTCCGAACTTATCCCCGCGCAGAGCGGCCAACACGCCGCCGCAACCGTAATGGCCGCAGACGATGATATGTTCGACGCGCAGCACTTCGACCGCGTATTGAATGACCGAAAGACAGTTCAGGTCGGTGTGAACCACGACGTTGGCAACATTGCGATGCACGAACATCTGGCCGGGCAAGAGACCGACAATCTGATTGGCCGGCACACGGCTATCGGAGCAGCCGATCCAAAGATAGCGCGGCGCCTGCTGCTCCGCCAGATGAGCGAAAAAATCCGGGTCGCGCTGAACCATCTCGCTGGCCCAGGCGCGATTGTTGGCGAAAAGCTCAGTCAACAAAGCGGACATGCGATCCTCCGTCCGAAGGCGAACGGCCGGCGTAAGCCGGCTGGTGCTCGCTTCCGAAGGCGAACGGCCGGCGTAAGCCGGCTGGTGCTCGCTTCCGAAGGCGAACGGCCGGCGTAAGCCGGCTGGTGCTCGCTTCCGAAGGCGAACGGCCGGCGTAAGCCGGCTGGTGCTCGCTTCCGAAGGCGAACGGCCGGCGTAAGCCGGCTGGTGCTCGCTTCACCAGCCGGCTTACGCCGGCCGTTCGCCAATGAATCACTTCCCCAGCGCCGCCTGCGCCGCGGCCAGGCGCGCAATGGGCACGCGGAAGGGGCTGCAACTAACGTAATTCAGACCAATTTTGTGGCAGAACTTGACCGAATCCGGATCGCCGCCGTGCTCGCCGCAGATGCCGATTTTCAAATCGCCGCGGGTGGATCGGCCTTTCTCGACGCCCATTTTCATGAGGCCGCCGACGCCGTCCACGTCGATCGATTGGAACGGATCACGCGGCGCCAGATCGCGCTCCAGATAATGGCGGATGAAGCTGCCGTAGTCATCGCGGCTCATGCCCAGGGTCGTCTGCGTCAGGTCGTTGGTGCCGAAGCTGAAGAACTGTGCTTCCTTGGCGATCTGGTCGGCCGCCACGCAGGCGCGCGGCAGCTCGATCATCGTGCCGACCATGTACGGTACCGTCACGCCCTTCTCGGCGAATACCTTCTTGGCCGTCTCGTGCACGATCTTGGCCTGTTCGCGCAGTTCGGGCAGGAAACCGACCAACGGAATCATGATCTCCGGCTCGACCTTGATGCCCGACTTCTGCACGTTGCAGGCGGCCTCGAAAATGGCCCGGCACTGCATCTCGGTGATTTCCGGATAGACGATGCCCAACCGGCAGCCGCGGAAGCCGAGCATCGGATTGAATTCGTGAAGCGCCTTCACCCGGTCGGCGATCACCTCCGGCTTGACGCCGAGATCCTTGGCAACCTCGGCTTGACCCTTCTCGTCGTGCGGCAGGAACTCGTGCAAGGGCGGATCGAGCGTGCGGATCGTCACCGGCAGGCCGTTCATGGCCTTGAACAATCCCTCGAAATCCTGGCGCTGGAACGGCAGCAGCTTCGCCAGCGCTTTCTTGCGCGCCTCCGGCGAATCGGCGAGGATCATCTCCCGCATCGGCTGAATGTGATCGAAGAACATATGTTCGGTTCGACACAAGCCGATGCCTTCCGCGCCGAAGGCGATAGCCTGGGCGGCCTGGCCGGGCAAATCGGCGTTGGTGCGAATTTTCAGCTTTCGCACCGAGTCGGCCCACTTCATCAGCTCGTCGAACTGCTGATACACGCGCGACTGTTCCGGCATCAACGATTTTTCGATCAGCACTTGCACAACTTCGCTGGGCTTGCTGGCCGCCTGCCCGGCAATGACTTCGCCGGTGAAGCCGTCGATCGACAACCAATCGCCGTCCTTGAGCACCTTGTCGCCGACCGAGACGGTGCCCTTGGCGTAGTCGATGTTGAGAGCGCCGCAGCCGACGATGCATACCTTGCCCATCTGCCGGCTGACGAGCGCCGCATGGCTGGAAGCACCGCCGAAGGCCGTCAGGATGCCGTCGGCCGCCTGCATTCCGCGGAGATCCTCCGGGCTGGTCTCGCGGCGTACCAGGATGACGTGCCCATCCGGCGTGCCCTTATGCTTGCGCACCCACGCTTCGGCGTCCTCGGCGTGAAACTTGATCCGCCCGCACGCCGCGCCGGGACCGGCGTTGATTCCCTTGGCCAGCAGCCGGCCCTCGGCGATGGCCTTGCGCTTCGCCTCCGGATCAAAAATGGGTTGCAGCAGCTGATTCAAATCATCCGGCGGAACTCGCCGCGTGGACAGGGCTTCTTCCTTGCTGATGAGTCCTTCCTCCACCATGTCCACGGCGAAGCGCACGGCGGCGAAGCCGGTTCGCTTGCCGTTGCGTGTTTGCAGCATCCACAGCTTGCCCTTCTGGATGGTGAACTCGATGTCCTGCACGTCGCGATAGTGCTTCTCCAGCTTGCTGCGGATCTCTTCGAGCTGCCGGTACACTTCCGGCATGTCTTTTTGCAATTCCGCGATCTTTTTTGGCGTGCGAATGCCGGCGACCACGTCCTCGCCCTGGGCATTGATGAGGTACTCGCCATAGAAGACTTTTTCGCCGGTGGCCGGGTCGCGCGTGAAGGCGACGCCGGTGCCCGAGTCGTTGCCCATGTTGCCGAATACCATGGAGCAAATATTGGCGGCCGTGCCCCATTCGTGCGGGATGCCGTACTGGCGGCGATAGACGATGGCGCGATCGTTCATCCACGAGCCGAACACAGCGCCGATCGCCTGCCACATCTGCTCGTGGGCGTCCTCGGGAAAGTCCTTTCCGGTCCGTTCCTTGACCGCTTTTTTGAAGCGCTTGACCAATTCTTGCAAGTCGGCCGTGGTCAGCTCAGTATCGAGCTTGACGCCCTTGGCGTGCTTCAATTCGTCCATGATCTTCTCGAAGGGATCGATCTCATGCTTGTCCTGCGGCTTGAGACCGAGCACCACGTCGCCGTACATCTGCACGAAGCGGCGATAGGTGTCCCAGGCGAAGCGTTCGTTGCCGGTCTTGTCGATCAGTCCCCGCAAAGTAGACTCGTTGAGTCCGATATTGAGGACGGTATCCATCATGCCCGGCATGCTTTCGCGGGCGCCGGAGCGGCAGGAGACGAGCAGCGGATTTTTCGCGTCGCCGAAGCGAGCGCCCATGACCTCTTCGGTCTTCTTGAGAGCAATATCAACCTGGGCTTTCACTTCGGGTGGATAGGTACGATCGTTGGCGTAGTAATAGGTACAAATCTCGGTGGTGAGGGTGAATCCCGCCGGCACGGGCAGGCCGATGTTGGTCATTTCGGCAAGATTGGCGCCCTTGCCGCCTAGGAGATCTTTCATGTCGGCCCGGCCATCCGCCTTGCCGCCGCCAAAGAAGTAAACATATTTGCGTTCTGCCATGACTAACCGGCCTCTCTTGATGTCCGCGACGGCGCTAGCGCCCTCGCCATAAAATCCACTACATTTCTGGCAATGTACGGATTACGGCCGGGAGCGTCCAAAAGATCGCAAGGGCGCACCGCTTAGAGCGGAGCGATGTCAACTCGAGAGGGCTTGTCGCAAGCGCTGGATTTGTTCGGCCATCGTCCGCGGCGCCTTCGGCGTCTTCTGCCCAATGCGGCCCTCGACCTTGAGGTGGACCACAACCGGACCCGGACCCGCCAGCGCCTCGGCCGCGCTGCTGCGCCACGCCTCGGCGCTGTCGAAGGAGTAAACACGCTGAATGCCGGCGGCGCGAGCGAGGCCGGCGAAATCGGTGTGGCCGGACCCGGCCGTCGGTTGGCCGCCCGTCACTTCGTATAAACCGTTATCGACGATCAGCAAGTATACGTTGGCCGGACGATGCGCCAGCGTCACCAAACAGCCCAAATTCATGAGCATGCAGCCATCGCCGTTGAGCATGATGACGCCGCGCTCCGGTTGCGCCAGCGCTAATCCCTGGGCCAGCGGCGGCCCTTGCCCCATTGCGGAGGGAATATAGATGAAATCCAGCGGGGTATCCGATAGGCTCGGCCAAACGCCCCCAGAACTCATGGCCGCGACGACGATGCGTTGTCCGCGCTGGGCGGCCACGATCTCCAGGGCTTCGCGTAAGGTCATCATGGCTCGACTCACTCGGCGAGTAGGACCGCGAACGCCTGCTCCTTCGCCTGGGCCTGTCGATAGAAGGACGCCAGATCCGCGGCGCTGTGGCGGTCATCCAAGAGGACATACGGCAACTGCCAGGCGTGCAGAATCGGTTCGGTGAAGACGGGACAGCTATCCGTTGAGGCGCCGCGCTTGTGGGCGTGATAGCTACGAACGCCGATGACGAAAAAGAGCGGCAGGTTCAGATCGTGGATGATGTTGCGCAAAGTGTCGCCGGACTCGAAAAAGCCGGTGCATTGCATGAGGACGAGGGGACGTTTGCCGCCCAGGTACAGGCCGGCCGCCAATGCGATCGCTTCGCCTTCGCGGCAGACGCGGAGAAGCTGCAAATGCGCGTCGGTGCCGAGGGCTGGCTCCCAACGGCCGATATCGCTGTCGGGGATCCAAACCACGTGCGTCACCCCGCAGTCTTTGAGGGCCGCGACCACGGAGGGACCATCGAACATGAGTGCGCCTCTCTGCGGGCGAGCGGGGTCGCGTAAGCGCCCCGAGTGCTTCTCTCGGGGCGCTTACGCGACCCCGCTCGCCGATGTGGAATCAATCGCCCTTGTGCGCATCGTGGCACGACTTGCAATTCGCCGCCTTGCCAAGCTGCTGGCGAGCCGAATCGTTGCCGCTGGCGACTTCCTTGGCCGCCTTGACGAGGGCCGTCGTCCGCTTTTTCCAATCAGCCTCGCTGCCTTTTTCGGGTTTATTTTGGGTTAGTGCTTCGTAATATTCGACTAATTTCTTTTTCTGTTCTTCACTCGCTTTTCCCGACATCACTTGCTTGAAAAGGCTCGGCTTGCCCTTGTGAGCCTTTTCCATGACTTCCTCGATGCTGAGTTTGGCCTTGGCCTCATCGGCGGCATGGTACATGCCCAGGCCGGCTGCCAGTCCCAGCGTCAGGACTGCCATCCCGAAATACTTCGCTGTACGCATTCGTCTATCCCTCAAGTTATCATTGCGGACACTCGACGCCGTCCCGTACGGCGCACCAATTCATAGTCTTCGACGGAACCCAGATTCCGTCTATTCGATGTTCAGTGATATAAGCGCGGCAGCCGAACGGCAACGAGCCTTCCAGCCCGCAGCGCCGGCAAGGGTTGTACCGGATAAGATAAACCTATGGCTCCCATTGAAGATCGTTTGAAGCACCAAGCCCACGCACTCGGCTTCGAGCTGGTTGGCATCGCGCCGGCGACGGAATCCGACGGCTTCGAGCGGCTGCGCGATTGGCTGGCACGCGGCTTCGCCGGCACGATGGATTATTTGTATCGCCACGGCGAGGCACGCCGTCATCCATCATCTATCCTGCCCGAAGTCCGCAGCGTCGTGATGGTGGGAATGAATTATCGCCCCGGCGAGCGGGGTTGCGTAAGCGCCCCGAGAGAGGTACTCGGGGCGCTTACGCAACCCCGCTCGCCAGAGGGAGGCAGCCTCGCGGCGCTTACGCAACCCCGCTCGCCAGAGGGAGGCAGCCTCGGGGCGCTTACGCAACCCCGCTCGCCCGCCGGACGTGTTTCTTGCTATGCGTGCGGCAGCGATTATCATGATGTGTTACGCGACCGTCTTCATCGCTTGCTCGACTGGCTGCGGCAAGAACGGCCGGATTGCCGGGGCCGCGGCGTGGTCGATACGGCGCCGCTGCTCGAACGCGATTTCGCCCGCCGCGCGGGGCTGGGTTGGTTCGGCAAAAACACCATGCTGTTGAATAAACGCCTGGGCAGTTTCTTCTTTCTCGGGGCCTTGCTCACCAACCTGGAGTTGGCGTGCGATCCGCCGCATACGGCGAGCCATTGCGGGACCTGCACCGCTTGTTTGCAGGCGTGTCCGACGCAGGCGTTCGTCGCTCCCGGCATGCTCGACTCGCGGCGCTGTATCAGTTATTTGACCATCGAACATCGGGGCGATATTCCGGATGAATTGCGATCGGGCGTGGGTGATTGGCTATTCGGCTGCGATGTGTGCCAGGACGTTTGTCCGTGGAATCGCAAGGCCCCGCCGGGCAGGGAGCCGGCCCTGCAAGGACGCCCGGAGCTGGAGAGGTTCGATTTGATCGAGGTGTTGAGCTTATCCGAGGAAGCGTTTCGGCATCGCTTTCGTGGCACGGCCCTATGGCGGACGAAGCGGAGCGGTCTCGTCCGCAATGCCGCGCTGGTGCTGGGCAATACCGGAGACGCTGCTGCTCTGCCGGCCTTGCGCCGCGCCTTGGATGATCCGGAGCCAGTGGTGCGCGAGGCCGTTCGCTGGGCCATCGACCAGATTGAAGGCCGTCAGCTCGTTGCGCGGCACGTTGGAAACGTGCCTCACAAGGAGGTACAGATGGGGCACGCTTCCAACGTGCCGCCCGAGAACCTGCTACCGACAAGAGGAACGTCATGTTAACGCTCATGCGCTATACGCTTTGCCTGCTCGCCCGCCTGTTTGTGTCGTTGCGTTACCGTGTTCGCGTTCACGGTCTGGAGCAGATTCATGGGCTGAAAGGTCCAGTCGTCGTGCTGCCCAACCATCCGGGACTGAACGACCCGTTGCTGGTGCTGGCGGTTATTTGGCCGTCGCTAAAGCCGCGGCCGACGGTTTACGAAGGCAACTTCAACAATCCGTTCATGTATCTGCTCATGAAGCTGCTGAACGCCGTGCGTGTGCCGGGGCTGATGCAGGCCAGCGCCAAGGCACGGCTGCGCACCCAGCAAGCCGTCGAGACGATCATCGCCGGGCTGCGTCAGGGCGAGCACCACATTCTTTGGCCTTCCGGCCGTATCCAGAGCGACGGCAAGGAACGGTTGGGCGGAGCTCGCGCCATCGCTGACATTCTGCAAGCAGTGCCGGAGGCGGCAATCGTGCTGGTGCGAACGCGCGGCCTCTGGGGCAGTATGTTCAGCTACGCCCAGACCGGCGAGCACCCCAGCCTTATTGGCCGCTATGCAGCCGGACTCGGCTGGCTGGCCGCGAACTTGATCGCGTTCACGCCGCGCCGTCAGGTGGACATCACCATCGAACGCATCGAACGAAGCCGGCTGCCCGAGCTGCGTCGCGAGACGCTAAATCCTTGGCTGGAAGCGTGGTACAACGAGAATGACGGGCCGGAGAAGCCTACCTATGTGCCGTATCACTTCCTGTTCGGTCGCCGCACGTTCGAGTTCCCCAAGTTGAGGAGCCTGGAGGAAGTCGATACAGCGCTGATCAAACCGGAGATCCGCGAAGCGGTCACGCATATGGTCGCCGACAAACTCGGCCGGCCCTTGGCCGATGACGAGCTGAAGCCCGAGACCACCTTCGATCAGCTCGGCCTGGACAGCCTCGATCGTATGGAGCTGAATCTGCACGTCGAGCAGCAGTATGGTTTCACCTCGGACCAAGTGCCGACGACACTGGGCCAATTGTGGGCGCTGGCGCAAGGTCTGGTCGAGAAAGCGCCGCCGAAACCACCGCCGGCGGGATGGTTCGAGCCGGTGGGACCGGCGTCCCGCCGGTCATCCGATCTGCTGGAGGTCCTGGGCGAAACCGTCGCGGAAGCGTTCGTGGCTCGCGCACTGCACAATCCGCGCGAGGTCGTGGCCGCGGACGATCTCGCCGGCGCACTCACGTACGAACGCATGCTCACGGCGGCCCTGGCCATGAGTCGGCGCTTCGCCGCTATCCCGTCCCCCAACGTTGGGCTAATGATGCCCGCCTCGGTGGCATGCGACATCGCTCTCATCGCCTTGCACCTGGCCGGCAAGCTGCCTGTGGTCCTCAACTGGACCACAGGCCCGGCCAACTTGGCCCATGCCGCGGGGATAACGGAACTTACCCACGTGGTCACGTCGCGAGCTTTCATCGACCGCACCGGTATCGAGGTCAAGGGAACGGAATATCTCTACCTGGAAACGCTCCGCAAGGACATGGGCAAAATCGAGCTGTTGTGGACACTGCTGACGGTGCGTTGGCTGCCCGGCCACGTTCGCAAACTCGTGCCGCCGACACCAGCCGATCGCCCTGCCGTGGTGCTGTTCACCAGCGGTTCCGAGAAAGCACCCAAGGCGGTGCCGCTCACACATCGAAATATTCTCAGCGATTTGCGCAGCGGCATCCCCTTCCTCGGCATCAGGCGGAGCGATTCCATCCTCGGTTTTCTGCCGGCCTTTCACAGTTTCGGCATGACCGTCACTTGCCTGCTGCCGCTCCTGGGCGGCATGCGCGTCGTGCATCATCCCGATCCGACCGACGCCTCCGGCCTGGCGCACAAGCTCGGCGTCTATCAGCCGACCATCCTCGTGGGCACGCCGACGTTTGTCGGTTTCATCCTGGAGCGGGCGAAACGAGAGCAGCTGACCTCGCTGCGTCTCATCGTTGTCGGCGCCGAAAGTTGTCCGCCGAGTGTCCGCCAGCGCTGCGCAGAATTGGCGCCGTCGGCGACGGTGTTAGAAGGCTACGGCATCACCGAATGTTCGCCGGTCGTGGCCAGCAACACAATCGCCGCCAATCGTCCAAACACGCTCGGCAAACCGATGTCCGACGTTGACGTGATGGTTGTTGATCTCGAATCGGACCAACCGCTGCCGGCTAATCGAATGGGGATGCTTCTGGTGAGCGGCCCGACCGTTTTCCCCGGCTATCTCGCTTACGATGGCCCTTCGCCGTTTCAGGAGCGCGACGGCAAGCGCTGGTACATTACCGGCGACCTTGTCCACATCGACGACGACGGTTTCCTTGTTTTCGATGGCCGGCTCAAGCGTTTCCTCAAGGCTGGCGGTGAGATGATCTCGCTGCCGGCTTTGGAGGAGCCGTTTGTCCGTCTCTATCCGCCGACCAAGGACGGCCCGCGCGTGGCTGTCGAGGGCGTCGAGACGACATCGGGCCGCCGCATCGTTTTGTTCACGACGGATCAGCTCACGCTACGAGAGGCCAATGCACGCTTGGTGGAGGCAGGCTTCCGCGGCGTGATGCGGCTCGACGAAGTGCGGAAGGTGGAACACATTCCTGTTTTGGGCACGGGCAAAACCGATTACAAGGCGCTGCGGGCGATGATTCAAGAAAGAAACCACGAAACACACGAATAACACGAAAAAAAGACAAAAGAGATGAAATAGAAGTATTCTTTTTTCGCTCGTTCGCTCGTTCCCAAACTCTGTTTGGGAACGGTCTTTCGCGAAACTCTGTTTCGCAGAAGCCGTCGCCGCTCCGAAGCGGGAAACAGAGTTTCGCGGACGGCGTTCCCAAACAGAGTTTGGGAACGATGGGACCAGGGATGACGAACGCGATGTCTAAGCTGCCATGTTCTCTTTTTGATCTTTTTTTCGTGTTATTCGTGTGTTTCGTGGTTCCCCTTCTTCATCTTGGCGTTTGCAGCGGGCAGCGTCGAAGTAATCCTCGATCAACCCGGTCATGTGCGGGCCGCGCAGGATGCGCGTGTGGTTCGCATCCAGGAAGGGTCGAATCTGCTTCGACAATTGCTTCATGCGCGTCCAGTGCGTTTTGGGGTCCCAATGATGCTCCTGGTGATAGCCGTTGTTGAACCACAGGAAATTGTAGAGCCAGTGATAGGAACTGACGGAGTTGGCGAAGGGATTGCCCGGTTGCCCGCCGTAATGCTCCAGATATCCTTCGGCATAGCTGAGCACCCAACCCAAAAAGAACGAAGGAAGATAGAAAAAAGAGAAGTAGCGCCAATCGACGGCGAGCATGATTACCCAGAAGACGGCCAGCACGATCGTTTCGACGACGGCTTGCAGCACATGGGCGCGGCCGTGGCGGATGCAGACGCGGATCACCGGCGTGACTTCCACCCGGAAGAAACTGAGCAAACAATATCTCCAGAACGCCTCCGGAGCATCGCCTTTGCCGTAGCGATAGATCGACGACCAATCGCGCGTCGTACCATCCGGCCCCTTGGCGTCGTTGTCGCCGGCATGGTGGTTGAGATGGTAATGGTGATACAGCTGATGCGGCATGCCGATGCACAAGGTCTCCAACACGCCGAACGCATGATTGAGCCAGCGGCTGGTGAAGAACGCATTATGAATGAAATTGTGCGAGATGCACTGCAAATTCCAGCAGTACGCCCAGGTGAGGACGAGGAAGGACAAACCGACGGCCCACCACGGCAAACGGGGAAAGGCGAGAAAAGTACACAACAAAAAAGCGACGTTGAGTAAGCCGCAAAAGGCAACGATGGCGTCATAGGGGCTGTAACGGAAAAAGAAAGGTTTCGCGGACATGGGACCTCCTTGAACTGCACGCGACCCCGGCACTTCTCGGATGGGCCAGGAATACAGATTATAACGTGTTGATATGCGGCGCAAAGAGGATTTGCCGAACGCGCCCGCGACTCGATGGGACTCAAGCCCGCACGTTGAGAATGTAGAGCGGATCGCCGAGTGGATCGGTGGTTTGCGTCAACTGGAAAGCACGGTCAAAGACGTTGGACTTCAGCCATCCGCCGGCTTGTTTGCGCGTGGATGTGTAGCCTTTGCGGCCGCGACGGAGCAGATCGAAGCTCGGCGTTTCCTCGCGGGCATCGATCAGCCAGTATTCGAGGATCCCGGCGCGCCAGTATAATTCTCGCAGCTCTTTGGTGTCCTTATGCACGCTGGTATCGCTGACTACTTCCAGCACCATCTCCGGCGTGCCATCTAGTTCCCAGCAGCCCGGCTTGTCTCGTTTAATCCGACGTACTCGCCCGCTCCGCAGCGCGTCGTAGGAGACGAACATGCCATCCGGTTCCGTGGACAGATCGGCGGCGCTATTTCGGAGCAACATACCATCGCTGATGAACATCCCCAGTCCGAGGGAATCGACGAGGTTTCCCAACACAGTAGCAAACCGGGTTTTGACCCGATTATGGCTGTACAGTTCTTCCATGCTAAAGTCCACCCAAATGGTTCCGCGCAGGTAGGAGAATTGGCCGCATTCGGGGAACTGGTCCGAAGTCGCCCAACGGCAAAACGAATCGAGATCCACTACGTCGGCGGGGATGGTGACATTCTCTTCAATCACCACGCGGAGAGCGCGCGGCTTGGACAGAGGCGGAACAGACGGCGGCACAAGAGCGGATGCGGTGGACATGGCCTCCTCCAACGGATTCAGGTACCAGCAAAACGATTATACTCAATGCGAAATGTTTTCCACCAGTCCGCAGCGCCAGCAAGGGATGTCCTTGCTGGCGCTGCGGACTGGTGGAAAAGCCGATACGCTCATCGCACCAATTTTCGCAGCGTTTCGATGTGTCGAGGCACGGCGGTATGCGCATCTTCGGCGGCTTCGTATTCCAGGGCGACGTAGCCCCGGTAACGAACGGCGCGGAGAATGTCGATCAAGCGTTTCAGATCGGCGTCTACCTTCTTGTCTCCCGGACGCTCGATCTCGGTCTTGATCTGCACCGTCACGGCGTAGGGAGCGATCTTCTCCAAATCGGCATACGGATCGGGAGTGCGGAAATTGCCGGTATCAAGATTGACGCCGAACCAATCATGCTTGACGGCCTTGACCAGCGCCAGCACTTGCTCGGCCGTGCTCGTGATGCCGCCGTGGTTTTCCAGGGCCAGGTAGAGCCCGTACTTGGCGGCATGATCGCAGGCTTCCTGAATTGCTGCCACGCAGCGCGTCCGGGCTGCCTCCTCGCTGTCGCCCTTGGGCAGATAGCCGGCAAAGATGCGCATGGTTTTGGCGCCGAGGCGGGCGCTATGCTCGATCCATTGCTTGACCGAATCGATCTGCTCGCGCAGCTTGTCCGCATCGGCGAGGCAGAAATTGTTTCCGACCGCGGTGCCGCTTACATCCAGGCCGAGCCGCGTGCAGCGTCCCTTCAAGTGAGCAAGATAATCCGGCGTCGTCTTCGGGAAATAATAGGCGGTCAACTCGACGGCATCGAGATCCATGCCGGCGGCCAGATCGATAAAGTCATCCAGAGTCATGGCTGGTTTCGGCTTGCTCTTAAGGTCGAGCGCTTGCCGGTAACTGTAGGCGGCGATGCTCAGACGCAGATGCGGCGGGCCGGAGCGTCGAATCGGCTCGATGGCGGCGGCGGATGCGGCGCCGAGGGCCAGGCCCGTGCCGGCCAATAGAGACGATTGCAAGAACTGACGGCGTGTGGCAGTGTTCATGTGACACAGGCTCCCGGTGTGAGGATGAGGCGAGTCGTCCCTGCGAGTATATCCGGAGCGAACCGTGTAGAAAAATCCCCCGCGGAGCAAAAATTACTTGGTTCCGCTCTCGTTCCCACGCTCCGCGTGGGAACGCACGTCCGGCCGCTCTGCGGCCCGTTATCTTGCCGGGTAGGAACTGGACGCGACGCGGAGCGTCGTCAGCGCTCGTTCCCACGCGGAGCGTGGGAACGAGAAAGCTACTGCGCGTGGGACTTGCGGGTTTCCTACAGCTTTCAGTAAACTTTGGGCAGTTGGGATCCGCGGAGATTGGTGCAAGGAAGAACGGCCATGTCGTTTACACCCTTTCATCTTTTTTTCGATGACGTGGAGCTGGGGCAGGAGTGGGAATCGCTTGGCCGAACCATCACCGAAACGGACATTGTCAACTTTGCCGGGCTGAGCGGCGATTTCAATCCCATCCACATCGACCACGAGTTCGCCGCTTCCACGCCGTTCCGTCGGCCAATCGCGCACGGCTTGCTGGTGTTCTCGCTGGCCAGCGGGCTGGGCTTGTACAGCCCGCCGATGCGCACCTTGGCATTTCTGGGCATCCGCGAATGGCATTTCCGCGGTCCGGTTTTCGTCGGCGATACGTTGCGCGCGCTCAGCAAGGTAGTGAACAAAGAGCCTCGCGGCCGCGGCCGGCGCGGCGAGATCACCTGGCAGCGGCAGGTCGTCAACCAGGAGCGCAAGGTCGTGCAGGAGGGTATCACGGTGACGCTGGTGGAAGGCCGGGCCGCTGCCCACGCCTCTGCCGCTTCCCATGGGGCAGAGGGAAAGTCGGCGGCCGGGGCTGATAAGAAAGACTCGGCGCCGCCTCCCGCTCAAGGAGATCCCGGATGAAGGAATTTCAGCTTTACGGATTGGGCAACGCCCTCGTGGATATTTTCATTGAGGTATCCGAGGAAGCGTTCGCCGCCCTCGGTTTTGAGCGCGGCTCGATGCGGCTTGTGGATGTGGCCGAACAGAAGGCGCTCCTGGAGCGCTTTGAAAAACGCGAGCCGCGCCTGGTCAGCGGCGGCTCACTAGCCAACTCGATCATCGCCTTCGCGCAGCTGGGCGGTCAGGCCGCCTTTCTCGGCTGCGTCGGCGACGATCGCTACGGCCTGTTCTACCAGGCCGAGTTCGAGGAGTTGGGCATCGACATTGGCAACCCGGTCGTCGTTGGTCAAACTACGGGAACTTGCCTCTGCCTGATCACGCCGGACGCCGAGCGCACCATGCGCACTTGCCTGGGCGTCGGCAGCCATCTTGCGGCCCGGCACGTGGACGAGCGGCGGCTGATGAACTCCGATTGGCTGTTCCTCGAAGGCTACATCCTCGCCAATCCCCAAACCGGGCAGGAAGCGATCCGCGAGGCCGTGCGCATTGCCCGCCGGCACGATGTGCGCATCGCTCTCACCTGCTCGGAGGCTTTCATCGTCCAGCACTTTGGCGATGCCTTCTTCGAGACGCTCGCCCAGACCGATCTGCTGTTTTGCAACGCCTCCGAAGCCTGCGCCGTGACCGGGGCGGACAGCGCCCAGAAGGCGTTTGCCGACCTCGCCGGCAAGGTGCCCTCTGCCATCGTGACGGATGGTCCCCACGGCGTCTACGTGCGCCACGCCGGGATCGAGGCCCACGTACCGGCGTTCCCGTGCCAGCCCATCGACTTGACGGGGGCCGGCGATATGCTAGCGGGAACA
>Ga0209062_1003169_pt1 | contig 19607 bp, 9 predicted proteins | sample Coa_R2_2_FD_187158 | JGI IMG/M metagenome (GOLD analysis project Ga0209062, IMG submission 187158) | Surface soil microbial communities from Centralia Pennsylvania, which are recovering from an underground coalmine fire - Coalmine... | ecosystem: Environmental > Terrestrial > Soil > Unclassified ...
CTCATCCTCGCCCGAAAGGCTGCCGGCCTGCGTCAACCCGAGGCGTTGTCCGGCTGGATACACGGCGTCGCCGTGCGCCTGGCTTGCAAAGCACGCGCCGCCACGCGCCGGCGCTGCGCTGGCACCGATTCTATCGCTTCCGAGCCTCGCGATCCGCATCCTGATCCATTGGATGCGCTCAGCGCCCGCGAGCTGTTGGGGCTGATCGATCGCGAGATTGCGCGATTGCCGGAGGTATATCGGCTGCCGTTGGTGCTGTGCGATCTGGAGGAGCGAACGCAGCCGGAGGCGGCGCGGCTGCTGGGTTGGACGCTGGGTTCCTTTCGCGGCCGATTGCTACGTGGACGCGAGCGGCTGCGGGCGCGGCTGTCGCAGCGAGGCATCGCCGGGGCGGCGCTCGTCGCCGCGTTGGCACAAGGCTCGGCAGACGCGGCACCAATGACGGCCAACCTCACCCGATTGGCCGTGCGTTTCTCATCTTGCCCCACATCCACGGAGGTTCCCCCATCCGTGGCCGCGCTGGTGCGCGAAGGGATCCGCGGCCTAATGATGATGAAGCTGAAACTGGCATCGATCGTCCTCTTGGCCGCCGGCACGCTTGTCGCTGGCGTGGGACTGCTGGCCTGGACCACCCCTGCTCCGCAACCGCAGGGAGAAGAGCGCGCGGAGAGCAAACCGCCCGCCCCGCCGCAGAATGCAAAACCACAAGTCCACATCGATCAAGCCGGCGATCCCTTGCCCGCGGAGGCGATCTCTCGGCTAGGCACAATTCGCTTTCGCCACGGTGGGGCTATCAGTTCGATCGTTTTCACTCCGGATGGGAAATCCCTCGTATCTTGCGGCATTTGGGATGGAATCCGCATTTGGGACACGGCCAGTGGGAAACAAATCCGCCGGCTTGCTATCGAGACGGCCGGCGATCGGCCGCTCTCGGTTTCACCGGATGGCAAACTGATGGCTATTTTGGTCCGGACCAAGACTCCACAAGAGGAATCAATCGCGCTTCATGAATTTGCTACGGGCCGATTGGTGCGTCGCTTCGGCAAAGAAAATCAAGGGAGCGCTCTCCTCTTTTCGCCGGACGGCAAAACTCTCGCTTCTTACCGCTGGCCGCACACAGTCAACTTATGGGACTCGGCCACCGGCCGGCTGCTCCACACTCTGAAAGGACACAAGGACAACGTCTGGGCCGTTGCCTTCTCCGCGGACGGCAAGACCCTGGTCTCCGGCAGCGATGATAAGACCATCCGCTTCTGGGACGTGGGAACGGGCAAGCAGCTGCGGCAAATCAACCACAAGAATGGCGTGGGAGTCCTGGCGCTTTCGTCTGACGGCAAGTTCCTGGCCACCATCGATGTGTTCAAAAAGGTTCAGGAAGGAGGCGGGGACTGGCCTTTCGACGACCGCGTCCGTTTGTGGGAGGTAGCCACCGGCAAGGAAACGAGACAACTGATCCTTCCAGCGAAAGAATCGACACGGGATGAGTCGAGAGCGTTTCAAAGCCTCGCATTCACTCCCGATGGCAAGGTGCTCCTCACAGGAGGGACGGACGGCATACTCCGCTTTTGGGATCCAGCAAGCGGTAATGAATTGCAGAAGCTCTCTGGGTTTGCGGGGTGCCCTGGGATGTTCGCTTTCGCACCGGACGGCAAGAAACTGGCCGTGGAGGAAGGTTTCGCCATGATCCGCTTGCTTGACCTGGTCAGCGGCAAAGATTTGCTCCCGACACCAGGACACCGGAGCCACGTTTCCTCGATCGTCGTGACGTCAGACTGCCAAACCGTTGTCACTACCGGCAGGGATGGTACGCTTCGCTTTTGGGACGCGGCGACGGGACGCGAACGGCAAAAACGCACTGTCCACGCGAGCTTTCTCATACCTCCCCAATTCCTTCCCGATGGCACCACGTACTTGGAATCGGGTGGCGATAAAATGTTCCACCTCCACGATCTGGTTTCCGGTAAGGAGTTGGCCATCCTCCGCGGGCACGAGGCCGGCCATCCGCTCGCCCTCTCGCCGGATCGGAAGACGCTTGCCTCGGCGAAAGACAACAAAGAGGTTTGCTTGCTCGATCCCGCCACCGGCGCGGTACGGCACAAACTGACGAAGGTGAAGCACCATGTTCTGGGCATGTCTTTCTCGGCGGACGGCAACACTTTGGTCGTCTGGGATGCCAATCAGATAGTGACAGTCTGGGACGTTGCCACCGGAAAGAAGCGCCGGCAATTCACCGGCCCCACCGTAGGCGGAGTTCCCGTCTTGGCCGATTCAACTGTTTATTACACGGCCGCACTCTCTCCAGATGGCAAACTGCTTGCATTCGGCCTGCAAGGATTCGATCCCCAAGCCAAACAAGGCATCCTGCCTATATTGGATACGACTACCGGCAAAGAGGTCTGTCGCTTTCGGGCACTGGGAGGTGGTGCCGAAATCTTTGCTTTCTCACCCGATGGCAGGACGCTCGCCTGGAGTGGATGGATCGATAATACGATCTACTTGGGTGAAATTCCTACAGGACGCGTGCGGCGGCGATTTACAGGCCATCTGAAGAGCGTTGATTCCCTCGCGTTCTCGAGGGATAGCAAAATGCTTGTTTCGGGCGGGAACGATACGACCGCCCTCGTTTGGGATTTAACCGGCCGATTGGCGATGGAAGAAAAGTACGGCGCGGCTCTCTCCCCTGAAGAACTGGCAACACACTGGAAGACGCTCGCCGCCGAAGATGCCGAGGCTGTATTTCGCGTCATGCAAGCGCTGGTCGCGGACCCATCTCGCTCGGTTCCGTATTTCCGAGCGCGGCTGTATCCCATCGCACCCGCGGATGAGAAACGCCTGCAACAATGGATCGCCGACCTCGACAGCGACCAATTTGCTGTACGCGAGAAAGCGACATCGGAGCTGGAAAAGCTCGGTGCGGCGGCGGTGGGCACGATGCAGAAAGCGCTCGAAGCAAAACCAGCCCTGGAAACGCGCCGCCGCCTGGAACAGCTCATCGATAAGCAGGAACGTGAGGAATGGCCGGCCTCCGGCGAGCGACTTCGCATCTGGCGTGCCCTGGAAGTGCTGGAACGAATAGGCACTCCGGAGGCAAGGGAAGTGTTAACAACGCTCGCCAACGGAGCGCCGGGGGCGCGGCCGACCGTGGAGGCCAAGGCTGCCCTGCAACGACTGGCGCAGCGACCGGGACGTTGACGATCCGGAAGTAGCAGCGGAAAATTTGTGTGCGCATCCATCGTGCGGCAGACAGATCCATACAGAGACACTATCCGTGCCCCGTTGAGGATCGCTGCCATGCCGCCGTATTCCGCGTTGCTGGGTCAACTCTTCCGCCTGCCAAGCCCGACGAACGATGCCGAGTTGCTGCGCCGCTGGGTCGAACGCCGCGATGAGGATGCGTTCACCACCCTCGTCGCCCGGCATGGCCGCATGGTGCTGAGCGTCTGCCGCCGCGTTCTCGGCAACAGCCACGATGCCGAGGATGCTTTCCAAGCTGTGTTTCTCATTCTGGCGCGCAAGGCCGCTGGCTTGCGTCATCCCGAAGCACTGGCCGGCTGGCTACACGGCGTCGCCGTCCGTCTGGCCTCCAACGCGCGCAAAACCGCCGCGCGCCGGCACTCTGCGTGTCGAGTCGATTTGAAATCGACCGAACAAGAACCGGCCGATCCGTATCCCGATCCGTTGGACGCTCTCAGCGCCCGCGAGCTGTTGGGGCTGATCGATCGCGAGATCGCGCGATTACCGGAGGTGTATCGCCTGCCGCTGGTGCTGTGCGATCTGGAGGAACGCACTCAGCCGGAGGCGGCACGGTTACTGGGTTGGACGCTGGGTTCCTTACGTGGCCGGCTGCTGCGTGGCCGCGAGCGGCTGCGCGCGCGGCTGGCGCAGCGCGGTATCGTCCCGGCGGTGCTGACCGCGACGTTTATGCAAGCATCGGCAGATGCGGCACCAATGACGGCCAACCTCACTCGATTGGCCGTGCGTTTCTCCACTTGCCCCGCATCGGCCGAAGTTCCAGCATCGGTCGCCGCGCTGGTGCGTGAAGGAATTCGCGGCCTGATGCTGACGAAATTGAAACTTGCCTCGATTGTCCTGTTGGCCGCCAGCACGCTTGTCGCCGGCGCGGGATTGTTGGCATGGCCCACTCCGGCCCCGCAGCCAGTCGAAGAGCGCGCGGAGGACAAACCGCAAGCCACGCCGAGTGAGAAGCCACGAATCCGTCGCGATCAAGCCGGCGATCCGTTGCCGGCCGAGGCGCTGGCGCGGCTGGGCACGCTACGGTTCCGGCACGGTGGAATGATCCAGTCGCTTGCCTTCGCTTCCGACGGCAAGACGCTCGTTTCTCAAGGAGTTGATGGGCTTCGCATCTGGGACGCCGCCACTGGAAAACAAATCCGCCGGATAGGGAACAACTCGGCAGGGACGGGAAGGAACGACATCTCGCCCGACGGAAAGCTCGTGGCGGTGCTGCTCCCCGATTCCCATGAGAACGTGGGTTTGCTGGAGATCGCCACGGGCCGGATTGTGCAGCGATTCAGTAAACGCCAGGTGCATTCCCTTAGCTTCTCTCCCGACGGCAAAGTGCTCGCGACCCTCGGTTATCATTCGGAGATCGATTTGTGGGATCCGGCCACGGGGAAATCGCTCGGCACGCTCAAGGGCCACCAGGACCAGATTTGGTCCCTGGCGTTTTCCACCGATGGGAAAACTCTGGTTTCCGCCAGTGACGATCGAACAATCTGCTTTTGGGACGTGATGTCCGGCAAGCAACAGCGTCAGATCGCGACCGAGAACTCTGTGGAAAAGATCGCTCTGTCTCCAGATGCCCGCATCCTCGCCTCCCTCGGCCACATCAAGCAGGATCTCGGACAAGGGATCACCTGGTGGCGACGCGAGGCGGTGATCCGTCTGTGGGATGCACACACCGGGAAGGAACTGCGGCAGCTGACCATGCAACCCGTCGAAACCAGTCGAGGCGCGGAGATCGGCTTTTCCACGCTCCTGTTCGCCCCCGACGGCAAGACGTTCGTGACCGGCGGACACGATGGAGTAATCCGGCTTTGGGATCCGGCAACTGGAAACGAACTGCGGCAATTTCCGGGTTTCGTAGGCGGATCTATCGCCTTCGCTCTTCATCCGGACGGCAAGACGCTGGCTGTGGTGGATGGCGGCGGCTCGGCGATTCGCTTGATCCGGCTCGATACAGGAAAGGAGCCGATCTTTTTTGATGGCCACAAAACCGGCGTTGGTTCCGTTCATTTTCGCCTGGACAACCGAACCGCGGTCACGTCCAGTTGGGATGGCCTTCTCTATTTTTTGGACGTGGAAACAGGGGAAATACGGCGGAGGATCACGGGAAAATCTCGGTCGGTCTTGCAGATGCTCCCGGACGGGAAGACTTACCTGGCGGCGGGAGACGATAAAAAGCTGCGCGTCTGCGATCTGGACAGCGGCAAAGAGATCCGCGTCATCCAGGGCTGGAAGGGCCGCGGCTATCACGTTGCCCTTGCTGCCGATGGACGCATTCTCGCCGAGGCCGATGCGGAAAACAAAAAAGTCAATCTCATCGACCCGGCGACAGGGAAACATCTGCACACGTTCACAGGATTCGATCAATTCTTTATGGGAATGGCTTTCGCACCGGACAGCAGGAGTTTATTCATTTGGAGCACTGACAAGACCGTGACAGTCTGGGACACGGCTACGGGCGAGAGACGCCGGCAGTTCACCGCTCCTGCCGATGCGGGGCCAGGGCCGGATGGTCGGCCAGGATTTCCAAATACGTATCCCTCTTATACGGCGGCGCTGTCGCCCGATGGCAAACTCTTCGCCTTCGGTTTTCAGGGCAATACTCCACTACCGGGCAATGCTCCGCGACCAGACATTCTCCCTGTATTGGATGCAATCACGGGAAAGGAAATCTGCCGCTTCACCACGGCGCCGGATGGCGTGTCGCACCTGGCGTTCTCGCCCGACGGCAAAAGCCTGGCCTGGGGTGGCTGGCGCGAGGGCACGGTTTACGTGGGTGAAATTGCAACCGGCCGCGAGCGCCATCACTTCGTCGGCCATACTGGGCGTATCTTCTGTCTCGCTTTCTCTGCCGATGGCAAAATGCTCATCTCTGGTTCACACGACACGACTGCCCTCGTGTGGGATTTGACCGACCGATTGGCTATGGGACCGAAGCATGGCGCGGCTCTCACTGTCGAAGAATTGGAAAAACACTGGAAGACGCTCGCTGCCGAAGATGCCAAAGCCGCCTTTCACGCCATGCGAGTTTTGGCCGCGGACCCTGCTCACACGGTTCCGTATCTGCGGACGCGACTCCATCCCATCGCTCCGGCGGATGAGAAACGTTTGCAGCAATGGATTGCCGACCTCGACAGCGACCAGTTCGCCGTCCGCGAGAAAGCGACATCCGAGCTGGGAAAGCTCGGCGCGGCGGCGTTGCACGCCATGCGCAAGGCACTCGAAGCGAAACCGGCATTGGAAACGCGCCGCCGTCTGGAACCGTTGGTCGAAAAGTTGGAACGCGAAGAATGGTCGCCCAGCGGCGAGCGACTGCGCATCTGGCGCGCCCTGGAAGTGCTGGAACGCACGGGAACAGAGGAAGCGAAGGAAGTTTTGACAACGCTTGCCAACGGGGCGCCGGGAGTGCGACAGACCGTGGAGGCCAAGGCCGCTCTGCAACGGCTGGCGCCGCAACGGAGCCGAAGCGTAGTTCCAGCTGAACCACGACCGTAAGGGAGCGGTTTTGCTGGAACTACGCTTCGGGAACAGATTTTTGGGGAAAATCCTTGTAGGGGCACTCTTCGGTAGTTAGTATCGACCGTTGGCAGCTGAGCGACCCCTAAACCGGTGCCCCATGACCAAGAAACGAACTGCTGCTTTGATTTTTCTGGTCGGCATTCTCATCAGTGTGATCGGCGCGTTCGCTCTGCGTTCTTCCGGCGTCTGGGAGGTCACAGAACCAGAAGAGGGCTTTGATAGTTCGCGCCTGACCGCGCTCGCCAAGGCCCTGAAGGCAGGTGATCATCAGGCTCTTGACCGCTTCTGGAGCGAGATGCAAGGCAAAGCACCACTGGTTGAACCGGTGGCCGATGATCCCCACGCCTCCTGGATAACTTTCGTGTGGCGGGGCGATAGCAAGACGCGACGAGTGAACGTCCAGGGCGGACCGGCGTCGGGTGATTTTGCCAACTGGATGAAGCGCCTGGGAGACACCAATCTCTGGTATCGAACCGACCGAATCCCCAACGATTCTCGCTTCAGCTATTTCTTTCAGGTTAATCGGCCGCTCAAGTTCCCTCCACATGCCGAGAAGTTGCCGCCACTCGCCCCGCCACGGGCCGATCCGTTGAACCCACGCAAGACGGCGTCTCAGGATCGTTCGCTGGTCGAACTTCCAGATGCGCCGCCACAGCCTTGGCTCAAACGTCTGCCCGAAGTCCCCGCGGGCACGCTGAGCGAACACAAGCTCACCAGTGCAGTCATCCGCGACGCGAGGCCCGGCTTCGATCACGAGCGCCAGTTCACGGTCTATGTGCCGGCCAACTACGATCCCAAGGGCCAGCTCTATGGACTCCTGGTGCTTTTCGATGGTCAGGGTAGCCGTAATCCCTCCACGGACATGCCCATCACCGTCCTTCTGGATAACTTGATTGCCACGAGAAAGACTCCCCCCCTCGTGGGCGTGTTCGTCAACCAAACCCGTGAACGACTTCGCGAGCTCGGTTGTTCACCTTCCTTTTCCGATTTCGTGGCCAAGGAGTTGGTCCCCTGGATGCGGAAACATTACCACATCAGCCGGGAACCGACGCGCGTGATCATCGGCGGCATGAGTGCCGGCGGGCGCATGGCTGCCTACTGCGGCTTGCGGCACAGCGACGTTTTTGGAAATGTGCTGTCGCTATCGGGCGGCTTCGAGTGGTGGCCCGGCGCCCTGGAAGAACGGATGGACGAGGAGCCCGGCTGGCTGACGCGGCAGTTCGTAACAGCTCGGCGCGTGCCGCTGCACTTCTACCTTGCCGCCGGCCGTTTTGAACACTGGTTCTTCCCGTCTAGTCTACTGACCGAGAACCGCCGCTTGCGCGACGTGTTGCAGGCCAAGGGCTATCTCGTCGACTATGCCGAATTCAGCGGTGGGCACGATCCCGTTTGTTGGCGCGGCCCATTTGTCGATGGCCTGATCGCGCTGACAGGAACGGCAAAGCAGTAATGACTATCAATCTGCCCAGAGATGGAGAAGCGGATGAAAACGATGCGCACTCTCCATCCATAACTCGCCAACTCATTTTATGCCGCAAATATGCTTGACATCGACGCGCCATCAGGGTAGCACAATAGGTAGGCTACCCCCCTGCCCGCCTGCCCGCCCGCCTGCTTCCTACCTACCGTGCGAAAGGACGCGTCATGCTGCCATACCGCACCCGCCTTGGTTCTCCGTTGGCCTTCTGTCTGTTCACCTTCGCGCCGGCGTTTGCTTTCGCCGAGGCGCCCTTGCACGAGCGCATCGATCAGGCCATTGCCGCCGCGCAGCCGGATTTCGCCCATCACGCCGCCGGTCCCGCTTCCGATGCCGAGTTCCTCCGCCGCATCTATCTCGACCTGATCGGCACCATTCCCACCGCGGCCGAGAGCCGCGCGTTTCTGAGAGATTCTTCGCCCGTCAAACGGCAAACGCTCATCGACCGCCTGTTGGCCAGCCCCGAACATGCCCGCCATCTGGCCACGGTGCTCGATGTCATGCTCATGGAGCGCCGCAGGGACAAGTACGTGCCGCATGCGCAATGGCTGGAATTTCTGCGTTCGTCCGTGGCGGCCAATAAGCCTTGGGACCAACTAGTGCGCGAAATCCTGACGAGCGACGGCGCCGATAGCAAGACCCGGCCGGCGGCGAAATTCTATCTCGAACGCGAGGCCGAACCCAATCTGCTGACGCGCGACATCAGCCGGCTGTTTCTCGGCACCAATCTGCAATGCTGCCAATGCCACGATCATCCACGCATCGACGATTACAAACAGGCCCATTATTACGGCCTGTTCGCGTTCCTGAATCGCAGCTCGCTCATCGTCGATCAAAAGCTGAAAATGGCAGTGCTGTCCGAGAAAGCCGACGGCGAAGTGACGTTTCAATCGGTGTTCGATCCGGCGAAGGTAACAAAGAGCACTGGACCGCGTCTGCCGGAAGCACCGCCGATCAAGGAGCCGGCCGTCGAGAAAGGCAAGGAGTATCTTACTGCCCCCGCGCCGAAGGCCCGCGCCGTACCGCGTTTCAGCCGTCGCGCTCTGCTCGGCCCGTCGCTGGCCCGCGCCGACAACGAGCAATTCAAACGCAACATCGCCAATCGCCTCTGGGCGTTGATGATGGGTCGCGGCCTGGTGCATCCGCTCGATCTCGATCACTCGGCCAATCCGCCGTCGCATCCCGAATTGTTGAAACTGTTGGCCGACGACATCGCTGCCCGCAAGTTCGACATGCGCGGCTTCCTGCGCGAGCTGGCTCTGAGCCAAACCTATCAGCGTTCCAGCGAACAATCCTCGCTCAGCAAGGAGCCGGAGGCGGCAAGCTACACGGTTGCGTTGCTCAAACCGCTGACGCCGGAGCAACTGGCCTGGAGCCTGATGCAAGCGACCGGCTTGACCGACGCGGAACGCGAGGCACTGGGCAAAAAAGCTAATGAGGCTGCGCTGTATGCGCGCCTGTCGGCGAATAAGGCTCCATTTGTGAGGACATTCGGGAATCCGCCCGGCCAGGCGCAGGAGTTCGACGCCCGGCTGGATCAAGCGTTGTTCTTGGCCAATGGCTCGATCGTGCGCGGCTGGTTGGCGCCGCGGCCCGGAAATTTGATCGATCGCCTCACGCGACTGACGAACACGGACGCGCTCGCGGAGGAGTTGTATTTGAGTGTGTTCACGCGCTTGCCCAGTGCCGAGGAACGCAAGGAGGCTGCGAACTTCTTGGCATCGCGATCGAAGGACCGCTTGGCGGCGCTGCAAGATATGGCCTGGGCGCTGTTGGCATCGGCGGAGTTTCGCTTCAATCATTGACACTCGACTCGCCTACGCGGAGATAATCTCATGTGGTGTTCCTATGCCTGCAACTCGGCAGAACATGGCATCTCGCGGCGCGGATTCTTCGCCAGCGCGGCGGCGAGTGCGCTATCTCTCGGATCTTTCATCCGCCCCGCGTTCACGCGTGAGTTGAACAAACAGCAGAAGCGCGTCCTCATGATCTGGCTGCACGGCGGGGTGAGCCAACTAGAAACGTGGGACCCCAAGCCCGGCACGGCAACCGGCGGTCCCTTCCAGACCATTGCCACGTCCGTGCCCGGCATCCACATTTGCGAGCTGCTGCCCTACACCGCGAAGATCATGCACCACCTCGCGCTCGTCCGCGGCCTGAACACCGCCGAGGACGATCACGGCAAGGGCGCTTACATCATGCACACCGGCCGACGGCAGGAGCCGGCGATGAAGTGGCCGCACTTCGGCTCCGTATGCGCCAAGCTGCTTGGCGACAGCGATAATCCCTTGCCCGGCTACATCCACATCACGCCGCGCGGCAACGGCGGCGTCAACAGCCAGGACGCCGCGTTTCTCGGCCCGCGCTATGCCTCCGTGGCCCTCAGCGACGGACACGCTCCCGCCAACCTCGACCGCCCCGCCGCGCTCACGCAAGTTGCCGATCAGCAGCGCCATGAGTTCCGCATGCACGCCAACGAGCGTTTTCTGAGCTCGCGCCGCACCGCCCAGACCGAGGCCTACACGCACTCCTATGATCAGGCCGCCCAGCTCATGCGCCGCCGCGATCTCTTCGACATCAGCAAGGAGCCGCCCGCCGTTATCGACCGCTATGGCCGGCACGATTTCGGCCGTCATTGCCTGATGGCCCGCCGCCTGCTCGAAGGCGGCGCCACCTTCGTCAAGGTGATGCACACCAACTACGACACCCACCACGAGAACTTCGATTTCCACATCGAGCAGCTCGGCGAGTTCGATCGACCGTTCGCCACGCTCATGGACGACTTGCACGATCGCGGCTTGCTGTCCAGCACGCTGGTCCTCGTCCTGTCGGAGTTCGGACGGACGCCGCGGATCAATCGCAATTTTGGCCGCGATCACTGGTCAAAGGCCTGGTCGATCGCCCTGGCCGGCTGCGGTATCAAGGGCGGCAGCGTCTCTGGCAAGACCAACGCCGACGGCACCGCCGTCACCGACCGCCAAGTCAACGGCGGCCACCTGTTCCACACCTATTTGAGCGCCCTCGGTTTCAACTCGAAGAAGAACTTTTACGTCGAGCAGCGACCCATTCCCATCGCCGATCCCAAGGCCAGCCCGATCAAGGAGGTGCTGGCATGAACCCCGCGCCGACTCCGAAAATCGATCCGGCGAAAACGCATCTCCTCAAGGACTACAAGCACGGCAGCCCGCTCTTTGGTTGCCGCTTCGATCCATCCGGGCAATTCGTCTTCGCCGGCGCTCAAGACAACAACATCGTCCGCTGGAACCTCGACAACGGCAAGAAAACGCTGCTGACTGGTCATAAGAGTTGGGTGCGCGCGCTGGCGTTTGCGGCCAAGGAAAAGCTCTTGTTCACCGGCGACTACGCCGGGCGAATCCTGGCATGGCCGGCCGGCGACGATGCACCGAAGCCGGCGCGCACTATTGAAGCCCATCGCGGCTGGGTCCGCGCTCTCGCCGTCAGCCCCGACGGCAAGATGCTCGCTTCGTGCGGCAATGACCATCTTGTCAAGCTGTGGTCGATTCCGAATGGCGAGCTTATCCGAGAGCTTGCAGGCCACGCTTGCCACGTCTACAACGTCGCCTTTCATCCCGGCGGCACGCATCTGATTTCCGCGGATCTTAAAGGCGTCGTCAAGGTTTGGGATGTTGCCAAGGGTGAGGCCGAGCGCGAGCTGGACGCGAAAATCCTCTATAAATACGATTCGTCTTTCCTCGCGGACCACGGCGGGGTGCGGAGCATGGTATTCAGTCCCGATGGATCGCTGTTGGCCTGCGCCGGCATCACCAACGTCAGCAACGCCTTCGCCGGCGTCGGCAACCCGCTGATCGTGCTGTTCGACTATAAAAGCGGCAAACAAAAGCAGCTTCTCCGGCCCAAAGCGCCCTTCCAGGGCACCGCCTGGGGCGTGATCGTCCATCCCGCCGGTTTCATCGCCGGCGTCGGCGGCGGCAACGGCGGCGTGTTGTGGTTCTGGAAACCCGACAACGCCCAAGATTTTTTCAACCTGAAACTGCCCAACAACGCCCGCGATCTCGATCTGCATCGCGACGGCAAACGATTGGCCGTGGCTTTCTTCGATGGGGCCGTCCGAACCTACAGCATGGAAGCGCCGCTAAAAGGGAGCGCGGCTGGAAAGTAAGAGGCATTCTCAAAATGAACCGCCAAGACGCCAAGATAAGAAAGAGAGAGCAAGAGTAAGTGAAGGAATCCTGGCCGTGGCCTCCGCAGGGCCAATCTTACTCCTAATCTTTCTCTGGCTCCTAATCCTCTTCCTAATCTTAATCTTCCTCTTACTCTTGCTCTCTCTTTGTTATCTTGGCGTTCTTGGCGCCTTGGCGGTTTATTTCTTTAGAGGTTTTAAGGAAACCGTCTGCACCATCACGTCCTATCCCGGTCGATCGGCCGGTTATCCAGGATCGCTCCTTTTTTACTTCCTGGAAAAAAGATCCAGTCTTTTCGACAAAACCGGCGCAATATTTGCGTTAACACCCGTCCTGATGAGAAAGGGAAGGATTCGTCGATTGATCTACTCATAATCTCCAAGGTGGGAAGGGAATTCTATGACCTCCTCTACACAATCTCAGCCGTCCAGGGCTTCGCTTGAGGAAGACCGGTCGAACCCCTCGCTTGGGGCTGCCATCATCATCGCGAACGCGCCGGACCCTGTCTTCGTGTCGGACCTGGAGGGCAAGATTCTGCAAGCTAACCAGGCTGTCTCGGAGTTGCTCGGCTTCCGACCGGCAGAGCTGATCGAGCAGTCGCTGTCGCGCTTTATCAGTCCCGAGGAGACGCGCGAGTTCACCGCCGCTCTCCGCGAAGTGGTGGAAAAGGGGGAAACGCGCAACGCCCGTCTCAATCCTCGCAGCGCCAGCGGCGAGGTCATCCCAACAACCTTGAACGCTTCTGCGCTACGCGATTCAGACGGCCAGGTGATCGGCGCCATCGGCATCCTCCGCGACATGCGCGAATTGGACAAGGCGCGGGCCTATGCCGAAAGCCTCATCAAGAACGCGCCCGATCCGGTGTTTGTCTCCGACCTGGAGGGCAAGATCCTGCAGGCCAACGATGCCGTCTCTCAATTGCTGGGCTTCCGCCGCGATGAGGTGGTGGAGCAGTCCCTCTCGCGCTTCATCAGCCCCGAGGAGACACGCGAGTTCACCGCCGCCCTCCGCGAAGTGGTGGAAAAAGGCGTGACGCGCAACGCCCGTCTCAATCCCCGCAGCGCCAGCGGGGAAGTCATCCCGACCACGCTGAACGCCTCAGCCCTGCGAGATGCTACGGGCACCGTTATTGGCGCCATCGGCATCCTCCGCGACATGCGTGAGTTGGACAAGGCGCGGGCCTATGCCGAAAGCCTCATCAAGAACGCGCCCGATCCGGTGTTTGTCTCCGACCTGGAGGGCAAGATCCTGCAGGCCAACGATGCCGTTTCTCAACTGCTGGGCTTCCGCCGCGATGAGGTGGTGGAGCAATCGCTGTCGCGCTTTATCAGTCCCGAGGAGACACGCGAGTTCACGGCCGCCCTCCGCGAAGTGGTGGAAAAAGGCGTGACGCGCAACGCTCGTCTCAATCCCCGCAGCGCCAGCGGGGAGACCATCTCGACCACGCTAAACGCCTCGGCCTTACGGGATACCGACGGACGAGTTATTGGGGCAATCGGCATCCTTCGCGACATGCGCGAGTTGGACAAGGCCCGTGAAGCGGCCGAGATCGCCAACCGGGCCAAGAGCCAGTTCCTGGCCAACATGAGCCATGAGCTGCGTACTCCCCTCAATGCCATTATCCTCTACACGGATCTGCTCCGCGACGAGGCTACCGACCGCGGTCTGGAGTACTTCCTCCCCGACCTGAAGAAAATCTACGGGGCGGCCAAACATCTACTCTCCCTTATCAACGATGTCCTCGATCTCTCCAAAATCGAATCCGGAAAGCTGGAGCTGGTACTGGAGACGTTCGATGTGCCAACCATGATCCGCGACGTGGTGACCACGATCGAGCCACTTGCCCAGAAGAACGCCGACCATCTCGAAGTCCACTGCGGCCCGGACGTCGGCACCATGCGCGCTGACCTCACCAAGGTCCGGCAGAGTCTCTTCAATCTTCTGTCCAATGCCTGTAAGTTCACCGAGAGCGGCACGATCCGCCTGGAGGTCGCTCGCACGCAGCGGGACGGGGATTGGCTCACGTTCCGCGTATCCGATACGGGCATTGGCATGACTCCCGATCATTTGGGGAAACTATTCCAGCCGTTTACTCAGGTGGACCCGTCGGCGACGCGCCGTTTCGGCGGCACGGGACTGGGATTGGCCATCACCCGCCACTTCTGTGAGGCGATGGGTGGGGCCATAACGGTCGAAAGCCAGCCGGGAGTCGGCTCTACTTTCATCATTCGACTCCCCGCGGTGGTGGGGGAAGTGAAGCCGGAGCCGCAGCCCGCGCCCCGCCCAGAGCCAGCGCGAGCGCGGGACCGCAGTGTCCTGATCATTGATGACAATGCAACCGCCGGGGAAGCACTCAAGAAAATTCTCCATCGCAAGGAGTTCCGCGCCGAAGTCGCCACCACGGGGGAGGAAGGTCTGCGCCTGGCTCGCCAGCTGCATCCTGGGGTTATCATGCTCGATTCGGTCATGCCGGGGATGGATGGCCGGGCGGTGCTGACGGCCCTAAAGTCGGAGCCGGAGCTGGCGGACATCCCCGTCGTGCTCCTGACCGGGATGGCGCAAGACCGGAAGGAGGCGCTCCACCTGGGTGCCGCGGACTATGTGATGAAGCCCGTTGATCCCGACCACCTGTTCGCCATCCTGCACCGCTACTGCGACTCAGCCCATCGACGGGCGCTGATCGTTGATGACGACGCCGACTTGCGCCAGCACCTGCGTAACCTGCTGGAGAAAGAGGGCTGGGAGGTGAACGAGGCCGCCGATGGCCAGGAGGCGCTGGCCCAGCTGGCCAGACGCGATCCCGGAGTGATCCTGCTTGATCTGGTCATGCCAGGAATGGACGGCTTCGAGTTCCTCGCCGCGCTGCAAGAAAAGGAGGAAGTTTGCTCGATGCCCATCGTCATCCTCACGGCCAAGGATCTGACGGCTGCGGACCGTCAGCGCCTGAGCGGACCTATCGAAAAGATTCTGCAAAAGGGGTCGATCGCCCAGGACCAGCTGCTGGCCGAAGTCGAAGCCGCGATGGCCGGCTCGAATCGCTGTCCGTAACGAGGTCGTTTGGTCCCAGACAAGCCAACCAGGAGAATACCATGCCGAAAGTGCTCCTAGTCGAGGACAACGAGGAGAACCGGGATGCGCTGTCCCGCCACCTGAGGCGCAGGGGCTATCAGGTTCTTATCGCTGTCGATGGGACAGAGGGGATAGACGTGGCTCGCGCGGAGACGCCGGACTTGATCCTCATGGACATGAGCCTTCCCGTTCTCGACGGCTGGCAGGCCACCCGACAACTGAAAACCGCGCCGGAGATGCGAGGCATCCCGATCATCGCGCTGACGGCCCATGCAATGGCAGGGGACCGAGAGAAGGCCCTGGAGGCAGGCTGCGACGACTACGACACCAAGCCGATCGACTTCCCGCGCTTGCTGGCGAAGATCGAGACGGTATTGGCGAAGAAAAGCTCGCCCGCCGGGAAGGAGGATCATGCCTGAGGTCACCGGCTTGCCATCAACCGGCGGACCTTACACAATGAAATCGTTTGGCAATTTCGCGGCGCAAGGTAGTCCGGCTCGAACGTTTCTTCTATGGAAGGCGAGATTGGACCTCCCCACCGACCCCCCCGCGAGGACTCTCTTCATGACACTTCTCCGGCATCCCGTTCCTCTCCTCGGACTATCGGTGATCTTCCTGCTGACCGCTGCCTTTGCCCCGGCCCAGGAGCTGCAATTCCCCTCCGCGCGTTCACCCCAGGAGATCGGCGAGCCGCCACCGGTGCCCGGCGGCGACGGCATTGCTGTGCAACCGCGTGGGCCAGTCCACGAGGCATTCGCCATGCCATCGAATGCGCCGCCGCAGCCCGGTCCCCTCATTGCCAGAAGACCGCCCGACCCCATCCCGGAAGTGCCGCCGGACCAGCGCCCCGAGGGCGATAACGTGCAGTGGATACCGGGTTACTGGGCCTGGGACGCCGACCGACAGGATTTTCTGTGGATCAGCGGTTTGTGGCGTGTGCCGCCGGACGGCTGCAAATGGATGCCGGGCTCGTGGCAGAGCGTCGAGGGCGGCTACCAATGGTCGCCGGGTTTCTGGGCGCCCGCTGGTCAAGCGGAGATGCCCTACCTGCCCGAACCGCCCGCGTCGATCGACAACGGGCCAAACAGCCCGCCGCCGGATGACAATAGTTTCTACACGCCCGGCTGCTGGATCTATCGATCGTCGCGCTACCTGTGGCAGCCCGGCTACTGGCAAGCGTATCGGCCGAACCTGATCTGGATGCCTCCTTGCTACATCTGGACGCCGTCCGGCTATCTGTTTGCGCCCGGTTACTGGGATTGGCCGCTGGCAAATCGCGGCCTGCTTTTCGCCCCGGTCGCCTTCAATCAACCGCTGTGGAACACGCCCGGCTGGTCCTATCAGCCCAACTACTGCGTGCCCTACAACGGATTGTTGAACTCGCTCTTCATGGGGCCATCGAACCGCGGCTACTATTACGGCAATTACTTTGGCCCCTCGTATCGCCGGCTCGGTTTCCAGCCGTGGTTCGCCAACGCCGCCGTCAATCCGCTTTTCTCCTGGTATCGCTGGCGCAACCTCAACAATCCCGCGTGGTTTAATAATCTCCGCGGCGCCTATCGCGGCCGCTTCGCCGGCACCCCGGCGCTCCCGCCGTTGCAAACCGTCCAGCCGTTGAACCAGCTCCGCGGCGTGCGTTTGGCGCGATTGAGCACCGAGCAGCTCGCGGTACAGCGCAACCTGGCCCGAAATCTCCAGTCATTCAGCGCAACAAGACTAGCTCCGCGCGAAACCAGACGTTCCCTGCCGCTCTCGCACACAATGACCTTCGCCCCATCAACCCCCGCCCATGCGGCGCTGCCCGCACTATCCACGCCGCATCACGCACCCAACGGACCCGGCGCGTCCCATATCGCCCCCAGCCCCCGCATCGCCACGCCGCACCAGCCGGCCGCGCACGTGTCCGCGCCCGTGTACCATCCTCTTCCGGCTCATCACAATACGCCGGCGCCTGTACACTCTACATTCTCGGCGCATCATTCCGCTCCGGTCGCGCATCATGCCGCTCCGGCTGCCCATCATCCCGCCCCAGCTGTGCATCACTCTGCCCCCGTGGTTCATCACTCTGCTCCGGCCGCGCATCATGCTACCCCGGCTGCACATCATCCTGCCCCGGCGGCGCATCATTCCGCACCGCCGGCGCATCATGCAGCACCGGCCACCCACCAAGGCGGAGGCGGGCACGGCGGCCATCATCACTGACAGGCCCAACTGCCGATCTTGAGTTTCCCCGCGCCGCTACCGTTCCGTACCTTCGTGCCACCCACTGCCATATCCTGCCGCCACTCCGCCACCTTCTCGCCGCCTCACGCTCGTGCCAGAAAATGCCGGGAAATGCCAGGCCGTGTCCACACGCGACATCCGGGAACTGAGTGGCAAACAGCTACATGCCGCCAGACCGTGACAACAAGCGTCAGCGAACGACATCACTCCGCCTTCCGGCCGACTGCCCGGAGGAGGAGGAATGTAAGCTCATACAAGACATGAGGCCGGTGCCGCCACCACGGTTACGGATCCCGGCCCCCTTTCCGTTTCTTCGATGGTAGTGTCATTGCATCGCTCTGCTCCGCACTCCTTGCAACGACAGGCGCACCATTGCAACGACGCCAACGAAACTGCACAAGTCCACGACCGGTCAATACGTAATTCGTTGCAACGAATTGCGCCTGTGCCTGCAATGATCGAAACGGGACAAGGCGGTGTCGATCGGATCATCCGCACAGAAGTATCGCGGTACGTTTTCCCACATGCGCGAAAAACGGTTCCTGGCGTTTTTGATTTTCTGAGGCTTGCTCGCGGGCCAGGATTCACTACACTGAGTGTCACGTCCGACCGCCGCATTTTCCAGTTGCGGCTTGCTCGCGGGCCAGGATTCACTACACTTCGCTGGCAGGGTTCCGGTTCCTGTTCTGTTGCGGCTTGCTCGCGGGCCAGGATTCACTACACTAGCTGAGGAAGGTGGTCCTCCCAAGATCGTGTTGCGGCTTGCTCGCGGGCCAGGATTCACTACACTCAAAGGCGGCATGGGCAATCGTGGTGCTTGGTTGCGGCTTGCTCGCGGGCCAGGATTCACTACACTTCGTGATGGCCACGGCCCGCACCGAGCGTTTGTTGCGGCTTGCTCGCGGGCCAGGATTCACTACACTTCTTGAATATCAGGGCATTCTCCAGGTCCGTTGCGGCTTGCTCGCGGGCCAGGATTCACTACACTGTGTGCGGGAGGAGCTGCCGGCGTCACCTGTTGCGGCTTGCTCGCGGGCCAGGATTCACTACACTCAGGTGGGCGGCGAGACTTCCGGCACCTTGTTGCGGCTTGCTCGCGGGCCAGGATTCACTACACTTCGCCCGTGACGGGAGACTCCCATTGCCGGTTGCGGCTTGCTCGCGGGCCAGGATTCACTACACTAGTCGTTCGGTGAAGCCTATCGCACTATGCGGGAGTTGCGGCTTGCTCGCGGGCCAGGATTCACTACACTGTGTGAGTAGCGCCGTACAATCTGTCAGGGTTGCGGCTTGCTCGCGGGCCAGGATTCACTACACTAGCGATCCGGCAATACATGCTCAAACCGCCGTTGCGGCTTGCTCGCGGGCCAGGATTCACTACACTCAGGCGATCCCGTTCCAGATCCAGCAACAGGTTGCGGCTTGCTCGCGGGCCAGGATTCACTACACTTCGCGGAGCCGATTTCGTCGAAGGTCTGGCAGTTGCGGCTTGCTCGCGGGCCAGGATTCACTACACTCAGAATTCGACCGTGAGCGTGTGGCGCAGGGTTGCGGCTTGCTCGCGGGCCAGGATTCACTACACTCTGATCACCGTGGAGGAAATGATCCTCGCAGTTGCGGCTTGCTCGCGGGCCAGGATTCACTACACTCGGCCCGCTGGAGACGGGGCGCTTGATATTGTTGCGGCTTGCTCGCGGGCCAGGATTCACTACACTGTCTTCAGGAGGACGCTCTTGCCCCAGTAAGTTGCGGCTTGCTCGCGGGCCAGGATTCACTACACTCGGCGTGCAACAGCATCCTCTGTCCGCACTGTTGCGGCTTGCTCGCGGGCCAGGATTCACTACACTAACAGCGAGAGTTGGCATCGCGGGCCGGTGGTTGCGGCTTGCTCGCGGGCCAGGATTCACTAC
>Ga0209062_1003170_pt1 | contig 19604 bp, 4 predicted proteins | sample Coa_R2_2_FD_187158 | JGI IMG/M metagenome (GOLD analysis project Ga0209062, IMG submission 187158) | Surface soil microbial communities from Centralia Pennsylvania, which are recovering from an underground coalmine fire - Coalmine... | ecosystem: Environmental > Terrestrial > Soil > Unclassified ...
GAGAAGAGGGACGCTCGTCTCTCTGATTGCAGCACTTTTTCAAGCGAGCAACAAAGCGCTTGTTTGGATGATGGGAAGATCACAAGCAGCAGTCACTCGCTTCCTTCTTTGTTTGCTTTGCACGATGAGGGGGAAACCATCAACTGCCAAAGGCGCAAAATCATACACCAGGACTGGCAGGCGGTGAGGGACAGTTGGCGCACCGCCCGCACAGAGTGGTTTGGGGCCCGCAGCCAAGCCGCTTTAGCCAGAGCTTCTGGGCGCTTGCAGCACACCTTCTGGCGCTTTCCTTTGTCGTTCATTCTGGCGGTTTTCCCCTCCTCGCCCCCACTCCCAACGGTTCCCAAGGGACGAACTGAGGGGCAAAAGCGCTGGGGACGGCAGACGTTTTCCCGGCGAGCTCTTCAACATGGACAATATGCAAAAAATGAACCGCCCCCCCCGCCAGCACATAGTTTTTGTTTTGCTCATCGAGCCATAAGCGCATCTCATCATAGCCATAGACCGTATCGCCTGCGACCCATCCTGCTGGGACATCTGCGGCAAACGCGCGAGCCAGCATCTGCCTGGCGAGTTCCCCTTTGGTTGCAAACCCCACCTCATCAGAGATCCCTGCTTCGCGACAGCGCACCCGGTCGCTCATCCATTCTTCCGGCAAATAGAGAGCGCGATCCAGAAAAGCTGCTCCTCGGGAACTGGCATACAGCAAAAAGACTCCCACCTGGCTGTTTTCTCGCCGGCCCGCGGTCCCGCTGTACTGCCGAGCTACCCCAGCCGATTTCTTCCCTTTTTGGACGAAGCCGGTCTCATCCACCACGAACACGGCGTTTTCCTCTCCCAGATGCTCAACCACATAGGTTCGCAGATCGTCGCGCACCGCTTCCTCGTCCCAATCTGCTTCTCCCAGGAGTCGCTGAACATGTGGGCCTTGTTCGCCCACATGTTCAGCGAGCTGCCATCCGTTTTTGCGCTCAGCGGGAGCCAACACCCCTTGCAGAAAACGCGCCGCACGCTGGCGTGCCTCTGCTCGGCGAAAGCGTGACCCAATGCGCTCCTGAACGTGCGCCAGCTCTTCTGTGGCCCGTTGCAGCACATCGGCTTCCTCGGTGGTCTCTGTGACGTTGTGTCCTTCCATGGTCATCTGCTTCACCTCCTCTCAGCAGTTTACCATGGTTTCCGTCCTAAGTGGCACTGTAGTACTAGCTCTTCAAATTGTGATTTCCGTTGAGATGTTTCTTGAGGGAGTATAGTCTTTTCTTGTTCAGTAAATGTTGAGAAGACGTTCATGCTTGACCTGGATCGTTCAGCGATTGTTTAGATTTTACGCGTATTGCGTATCTTCACAGAAAAATAGAGAGGAAGATTTTTGTGAGGCAATGTAGGTATTTATTGGACGCAAAAAAAGTGCGAGCGCGTCGTTTGTTTAATAGATGAGTGGGAAGTGGACGTACCCCTGCTTGAAAAATCAGTAAAGAGAGTGATAATTATGGCCTTTGATCAAGATGCTCCGCCCCCGAACAGACAATTCGCACCCTCGCTCTCAGATGAACGTAACGGCACCAGGCGTACCCAGCTTCCGGCAATCACTCTTCCTAAAGGCGGCGGGGCGCTACGCGGGATCGATGAGAAATTCACCGCCAACCCGGTAAGCGGCACCGGATCTCTCACGTTACCACTAACGACCAGCCCGGGCCGCGCAGGATTCGGGCCACTCCTGACGCTTAAGTACGATTCAGGGGCGGGCAATGGTCCTTTCGGCTTCGGCTGGCAGCTCGTTCTGCCCTCGATTACACGCAAGACGGATAAGGGGCTACCACTCTATCGAGACGCAGAGGAATCGGATGTCTTTCTGCTTTCGGGCGCGGAAGATCTGGTGCCGATACTCAATGCCAACGGGACCCGTTTTGAAGATACGACCAGCTTTCCTGATTACAAGATCCATCGCTATGCGCCACGGATCGAGGGGGTATTTGCACGCATCGAACGCTGGACACGGCTGGCGGATGGCGATGTGCATTGGCGCTCTTATTCTTCTGAAAATATCCTGACCATCTACGGGAAAGATAGCAATTCACGCATTGTTGATCCTGACGACCCTTACCGCATATTTAGCTGGTTGATTTGCGAGACGCGCGACGATATGGGACAGGCGATACTCTACGAGTACAAGGCGGAGGACGCAACTGATGTCGATCTGACCCTGGTGGAGGAGCGTAATCGCGGCGCGAGCAACAGCCCTTTGCGCCAGACCAATCGCTATATTAAAAGCGTCAAGTACGGAAACCGCACATCCCTGCTGGACAATAACGGGCAGAGGCCCCATCTGGCTGCAGCATCTCTGCTGCAACAGATGGCGTGGATGTTTGAAGTGATTTTCGACTATGGCGAACACCTGGCGGATGACCCCAGGCCGGGCGATACGGGGGCATGGCTCTGCCGGCATGATCCGTTCTCATCGTATCGGGCAGGTTTTGAGGTGCGAACATATCGGCTCTGCCAGCGTATCCTGATGTTTCACCATTTCCCCGATGAAGCGGGCGTCGGGCAGGATTGCCTGGTGCATTCCACCGATCTGGTTTATCGCAATACCCGTAACAATCCCGCCGATCTCAAACGTGGCAACCCCCTGGCCTCGTTTCTCGTCTCGCTCACCCAGACCGGCTATCAGCGAGCGCAGGGAGGTGGATATACACATCAGTCGTTGCCGCCACTGGAATGCACGTACAGCCAGGCAGTGATCAGCAACGTTGTACAGACTGTTGATATGGAAAGCGTGCAAAACCTGCCGGATGGCCTGGACGGAGTGATCTATCAATGGGTAGATCTCAACGGCGAGGGCCTCTCCGGCATGCTTACGCAGCAGTCCGGTTCGTGGTTCTATAAGCCTAACCTGGGCGACGGCAAGCTGGGAGCGGTACAGTGTGTGGTCAGTCAGCCCTCGCTGGCCGACCTGCGCAACCCCCATCATCAACTACTGGATTTAGATGGGGATGGTCAACTGGACCTGGTGCAGCTTGAGCAGCAGTTCGCGGGCTTCTATGAGCGAACTCTGGATGAGAGCTGGGAGCATTTTGTCCCTTTCACGGCGCTGCCCAATGTCAATTGGGACGATCCCAACCTGCGCCTGCTGGACCTGACCGGCAACGGCTTTGCCGATCTGCTCTTCGCGGAGGAAGGGCTGCTGACCTGGTATCCCTCCCTGGCAGAGGATGGTTTTGGTGCGGGCGAGCCGGTTTTTCAGGCTACAGATGAGGAGAGAGGGCCACGCCTGCTCTTTGCGGACGGGACACAAACGATCTTTCTCGCCGATTTTTCCGGGGATTGCCTGGTTGATCTGGTGCGTATTCGCAACGGCGAGATCTGCTACTGGCCCAATCTTGGCTATGGGCGCTTCGGGGCGAAGGTGACGATGAGCAACGCGCCCTGGTTTGATGCGCCGGAACAGTTCGATCCGCGCCGCATCCGCCTGGCCGATATTGACGGCACCGGCGTGTCCGATATCCTTTATCTTGGTACCGGCTTTATCGACTGCTGGTTCAACCAGGCGGGCAATAGCTGGAGCGAGCCACAGCGCCTGCCCGACTTTCCCCACATCGAGGATTTCTCGGCGGTGCAGGTGGTTGACCTGCTGGGCAATGGGACCGCCTGCATCGTCTGGTCATCGCCGCTACCCGCCGATAGCGAGCAGCCGATGAAATATATTGACCTCATGGGCGGACAAAAGCCACACCTGTTGACCGGAGTAATCAATAACTTTGGTGCGGAAACCCTTATTCATTACGCACCCTCCACGAAGTTCTATCTCGCCGATAAACGGGCGGGGCAGCCGTGGGTGACGAGGTTGCCGTTTCCCGTTCATGTAGTTGAAAGCATTGAGGCACGCGATCATGTCAGCGGCCAGCGCCTCGTCTCCCAGTATACCTATCATCACGGCTACTTCGACGGCGTTGAACGCGAGTTCCGGGGCTTTGCGATGGTGGAGCAGCAGGACACCGAAGCGTTCGCAGACTATGTGGTTGGGGTACAGCAATTCGGCGGGTTGCAGACGCTGGAACCCGAGCTTTATCAGCCGCCGGTGACAACGCGTAGCTGGTTTCACACGGGCGCGTTTCTCACTCACGACGAGCTGATCCGCCAGTTGCAAGGAGAATATTATCTCCAGCAGCAGACCATCCCGGAGCCACTTTTCCCGGAGGGGCTGAACGAGGAGGAGTATCGCGAGTGTGTACGGGCGCTCAAGGGTCTGCTGCTGCACCAGGAGGTTTACAGCTTTGATGGTACGGCACAGGCGATCCATCCCTATAGTGTGCTCGAACATAATTACACCATCACGCTGGTACAGCCGCGTGGGGAGCAGCGCCACGCGATCTTTTTGCCATACAAATGCGAGACGATAACGCATCATTTTGAGCGCAATCCTACCGATCCACGGGTTTCGCAGAGCTTTACATTGGAGGTGGATCGCTATGGTAACGCACTTAAATCAGCCTCCGTGGTATACGGGCGCAAGGTCAGCGATCCATCGCTCCCTATGGAAGTTACGCACGATCAGCAGCAGTTGTTGATCTCGTATAACGAGGTTGACTATACACCCGATATCGATCAACAGCAGCCGGTGCCCGCATATCGGCTGCGTCTTCCCCATGAGACGCGCGGCTACGAAATTACCGGCATTGCGCCTGCCGTCGCACTCTTTGCATTGCAGGAAATCAAGAGCCAGATTGCAACCGCGAGTGATATTGCCTATGAAGAGCTGGCAAGCGGCAACACGCCCCAAAAACGCTTGCTCTCTCGCAGCGCCACGCTTTTTCGCGATAATGCGTTAAACCCTCTGCCACCCGGGCAATGGGATACACTTGGGCTCTCCTATCAGAGCTATCAACTTGCTTTCACGCCAGGCGTTGCCGGCACGTATTACACCGGCAGAGGTCAGATCGCCGATACCGACTTTAGCAAAGCGGGCTACGTGCATTTCAATGGCGACTCGAACTGGTGGATACCCTCAGGTACGGTACGCTACCCGGCCAATCCCGCTGCGCATTTCTACCTGCCGGTCGCCAGTCAAGATGCGCTCGGACTGGAAACAGTCGTGACCTACGATCAGTACGATCTGCTGGCCCAACAAATTCAAGTCACCCAGGCCACCTGGAATATCATCAGCGCAACCAATGACTACCGCGTGCTTGGTCCGGTGCTCGTCACTAACCCTAACCAGAATCGTTCAGAGGTCGAGATCAATGAGCTTGGCCTGGTGGTAAAATCGGCGGCTATGGGCAAGCAGGGAGCCGGAGAGGGCGATACCCTGGCCGACCCCACGGTGCGGCTGGAATATAACCTGTGGAACTGGATGAACAGCGGCAAGCCCAACTCGGTGCATGCCTTTGCCAGAGAGCAGTTCGGGGCCAGCAACCCGCGCTTCCAGGAGAGCTATGTCTACATCAATGGCTATGGCGGCGTCGCCATGAGCAAGGTGCAGGCACACCCGGGGAAAGCTTTGCAGGTCAATCCCGATGGCAGCACCAGCGAAGTAGACGCGAACCCGCGCTGGATCGGCAATGGGCGCACCATCTTCAATAACAAAGGCAACCCGGTCAAGCAGTACGAGCCGTTCTTCAGCACGACCTTCGAGTACGAAGATGAAAAAGCCCTGCGCGAGATTGGCAGCACGGTCATCGCGCTCTACGACGCGTTGGGGCGCCAGGTGCGCACGCTTTTCCCCAACGGCACATTTGCCCGCAACGAATTTGACGCCTGGATGCAGCGCATCTTCGATGCCAATGATACGGTGAAAGAGAGCCAGTGGTATGCGGATCGTGGCAGCCCCGATCCAGCAACGCAGCCGGAGCCGCTGCTCGATCCCGAGCAACGCGCAGCCTGGCTGGCGGCAAAGCATGCCAATACGCCCACCAGCGTCTATTTCGATAGCCTGGGCCGCTCGGTCTACACGCTGGCGGACTATGGCGGCGGCAAAACAGCTTCGGTTCGTGTGAAGCAGGATATGACGGGACGCTATAGCAGCCAGTTTGATCAGAAGCAGCGTGAGATTGCCAGCGGCTTTACCGGCATGGTCGGAACGCCGATCTACACCAGCAGCGCCGAGCATGGGCAGCGCTGGACCTTTCAAAATGTCCTGGGGTTGATGGTAAAGAGCTGGGACGATCATGGGCGCGTGCAGCGAGCCGAATACGATGCATTACATCGCCCGGTGAGCGCCTTTGTGCAGGAAACGAATCAGGCGGAGATCCTCTTCAACTATCTTGTCTATGGCGACCGCAATCCTAACGCGGTGCAGCACAATTTGCTGGGGGTGGTTCATCAGACCTTTGACCAGGCAGGGGTCGTGCAGGTGCCAGAGGTGGATTTTACCGGCAATCCCACCAGGGTTGAACGCATCCTGGCGAAGGATTACGCTCATAACTTGAACTGGAACATGCTGGCAACCCAACCGGATTATACATCCATTCAGACAGCCGCCAATCCTTTGCTGGAGCTGAGCGAAGTTTTTCTCCATAGCACGAGCTACGACGCACTCAATCGACCGACTCGCCTGACCCTGGCCGATGGCACAATTGTGCTGCCAACGTACAACGAGGCGAATATGCTGGCAAGATTGAGCGTTCAAGCTGCGGGTCAGGGAGCACCCATCATCTGTTTGCAAGATCAGGATTATGACGCGAAGGGGCAGCGCCAGTATGCTCACTATGGGAATGATGTATGGACGCGCTACGCTTATGATGCCAAAACCTATCGCCTGACCACCCTGCAAACCTATCCCAACGGTAGCAATCCTGAAACGCAGGGGTTGCAATACCTGCGCTATACCTACGATCCTATGGGCAATGTCACCCAGATACGCGACGATGCGCAACAGACGTACTATTTCAGCAATGCCGTGGTCAAGGCGGAGATGCGCTACGAGTACGATGCTGTTTACCAGCTCATCAAGGCCAGCGGGCGCGAACACGCCAGCCAGACCAATAACGTCATTCGCAGCAATGCTGATCTTCCGTTTGTGCCACAATTGCCACATGTGAACGATCTTACCGCTGTGCGTACCTACACGGAATTTTACGATTACGATCTGCTCGGCAATCTAAGCAAGCTCCAGCACACAACCAGCGACAATAATGGCAACTGGACGCAGCACTTTCACTATGCCTACGAGAATGATCCGAGCAACCTCACAAACCAGTTGCGCAGCAGCAGCAATCCCGGCGATCCAGATGGGGGACCGTACACGGCCAGCTATAGCTATGATGTTTATAGCAATATGACCGCTATGCCCAACCTGGCAAGCCTGGTCTGGAACTTTCTCGACCAGTTGCGCCAGGTAGATCTGGGCGGGGGCGGGACCGTCTATTACGTGTACGATGCTGCCGGACAGCGTGTGCGCAAGGTTATCGAGCGTCAGGGAGGGCAGCGCGTCGAGCGCATTTACCTGGGGACGGTGGAAATTTACCGCGAGCGCCAGGGCACGAATCCACCAGATCTGGAACGCCAGACGGTGCATATCTCTGATAACGTTGGCCGGATCTTGCAAATAGATACCAAAACTCGGGATAACGCCAACAGCGATCCGGCCAATCCTCTCGGCACGCCGCTGCTGCGCTACCAGTACACCAACCATCTCGGCTCAGCCATATTGGAGACCAATGCTTCCGGTCAGGCAATTTCTTACGAGGAGTATCACCCCTATGGCACCTCAGCCTACCGTTCGGGCAAATCTGGCGTGGATCTCAGCCTGAAACGCTACCGCTTTAGTGGCAAGGAACGCGACAACGAGACGGGGCTTTATTATTGCGGGGAGCGTTATTATGCCGCCTGGCTTGGCAGGTGGATCAGCAGTGATCCGGCGGGCTATGTCGATGGCCTCAACCTCTTCCGCTACTGCTCCAATAACCCGATCATGCTCAAAGATCCATCCGGGACGGATGCAAAGCCTGGCGGCCTGCCGGCCACGCCTAAAACAGAATATCTGCGTAATCCCAAAATGGAGGCGGAGGCAAAGGCCTATATTGAAGCGGCATATACAGCCCTGTTCAAAGGCGAAAAATATGTGGGCACTGAATTTGAGGGGAAACGCTTAGTTATTGACGAATTAAAATTTTCTGCCAAGCTGCGGCGATGGAATGTAGAGAAATGGCACCTGGCGCCCGTTGACCCGGCGGTCCTGACCGGCTCCGCTGAGAATCAGACGGGAGCCACAACAGGGCCGCCACCTGCCAATCCACCGCCGAATACGCCTGATGGTGGGTCGGGCGGCACAACCACCACCGGCAATCCGCAAGGGAGCGGCGACGTCGGCACAGCAACAGGTAACACCTCCGGCAGTACAACCGGTAGCCCACAGGGGACCCCCGGCGGCAGCGCCACTGGCAGCCCGCAGGGGACTCCGGGAGGCAGTCCTACCGGCACGCCGGGAGGGACTGGGACCAGCTCTTCTGGTGGGGGCGGAGGACCGCCGCGTGAGCGTACCTGGTGGGATAGAGGCGGGAAGGTTGTTCTTATCGGCCTGGGCCTGGTGGCTCTGGGTCTGCTTACCGTGGCTACCGGCGGAGGCGCGCTGATTATGTTCTCTGCCGGTATGGCGATTGGCGCCGGCACGGCCACCGCCATTGGAGGCGGCGTGCTGATGGCTTCATCATATACGGGCCATACCACGGCAGAAGATGATCGGCGCTGGACAGAGACATTCACCGACGCTGCTATGGTGGCCTCATCGCCCGGCAGCGCCATTGGCGGCGGCATCGGCTACGCAGTGAACGGGCGCGAAGGAATGAGGACGGGGGCAACGGTCGGCGGACTGGTTGAGGGCGTGGCCGCTATCGGCGCAACCATGCGCGCTGGCCCAGGGCTGGCGGCTGAACCGCTCAAGGAAGTGACGACCGCAGAATGGCAGATGATGAGCAGGCAGCAGCGTATGTTCTATGAATGGGGTCAGGTAACGGTCAGACCTGGCGTGTGGGAACAAATGGGGAAACTGGGCATTCAGGGGAACCCGATCGCAAAAGGCCGCTTCTTGTTCCAGACATTTGGAGGTCGCCTGGGAATTATCTTCAAGGCGTGGAATCCCTTTCTCTTAAAACAAACCTGGAGCACAGGTTTCTCGCCGGCTCTCCGGCTCGCGATACCGGCCTTCAAGGCCGCAGGTATTCAGGCAGCCAGATCGGTTGGCTTATATGAAATGCAAGAACAGCATCAATAAATTTCAGGGGGCTTGGCCATGACACAATATCACGATAGCAACTTATCGCTTAACCGACAGGGTCAGGATGTGGTTCTCCTGCATAATCACCTGATCGCACTCGGCTTTACCATCGCGACCACAGAGATTCTCAATGAGATTTATGGGCCAACCACCCAGCAGGCGGTTATACGTTTCCAGCAGAGCGAAGGGCTTCCTCTCACCGGTGTGGTCGATGCCACAACGGCACAGAGGCTCACGCTGAGATTCCGCGCCCGCACCGGACAGGCGCAAATGCCTCAGGCCAGTACCGGAATCTCTTCCCAGCCTCCCCGGCCATTGACGGGCCAACCTGCCATGAGCAGCAGGCCAGAGGCGAGCCTTGCCCCGACAGGTGGAGAGGAAGATGCGACGGTGCTGATGCCACATCCGTTTTTGCAAGGCAGGCCAGAAAGTGGCGCTCCCCCTGTAGGTCGGCCTCCGGTGGTGCCACCGGGCCAGGGAGGCGCAACGCCACCTCCTCAGACGCCTCCAACTCCGCCCACGCCACCTCCGGTGGTGCCACCGGGCCAGGGAGGCATAACGCCACCGGTTCCGCCGACGGCTACAGGCGGAGAAGGGGGGCGGCTGATCTATGGAGTGGTGCGCGACGAGTTTGGGACGCCGCTCGAAGAGGTGACAGTACAGGCTTTCGAGCGCACAATGCGCAACGAATATCCCCTCCAATCGACGGTGACGAAGGGCGGGCACTATGAGATCCGCTATACGCTGGAACAGTTGCGCGGACCGGATAAGGATTCCGCGACCATTGTGCTGCGCGTCCTCGGGCCGGAGGGGAAGGTGCTGTATACCACCCCTGTTTACTATGAAATTCCCCCTGAGATCGAGATTAATATTGGCCTTCAGGGCGTGGAGTACAAAGGCCCGTCGGAGTTTGAATCGCTCAACGGCATATTTCTGCCGCTGCTAGAAAATGTTCCTCCATCCGCTTTGCGCGAAGATGCGCAGTTTCAGGATATCTCGTTCCTGGCCGGAGAGACTGGCAGTAGCCGCCTGGTGGTCGGCATCTGGAGCGCCTCTTACCGCCTGGCCGAGAAAACAGCCCGCGAAAAAACTCCGCTGGAACCGGCGGTTTTCTTCGGTTTTATCCGCCAGGGACAGCCCGCGCTGCTCTCGGCCACATTGTTGCAGGATATTGGAGACCCTGAACGCCTCGCCGTCCTGGAAGATAACGCCCTGCGCGACCTGGCTAACCTCAGCCAGGACTACCAGAAAACGCTGCTCACAAAAGCTATTGCCGATAACCTGATCACGGCGCGCATCCAGCCGCAAATCCCGGATATTCTCAATACCCTGCATACTATTCACTTGCGCTATGCCGCTGATGAGTCCTTCGGCGGCGGCAAGGGCACCATTGGGCAGTTGCTTGCCCTTAATCCAGACGCGCAGAAGCAACAGGCGGCTATTTTAACGGCCCTGAGCGAGCATCGCGGCCCGATGAATCAGTTCTGGGATCAACTGGTGCAACAGCATGTTCTCGATGCCAGCACGGCGCAGCGCACCCGGCTCACCTTTGAAGTCGGCACGCTCACCCGCAACCATATTCCCCTGGTAAACGAAGTGCTCAATATGTTTAACCGCAAGGAGATCACAGCCAAACGCGATCTAGCAAAATACAGCCAGGCCGATTGGATCAGCGTGTTGCGCCGACCCGGACCAGATGGCAAACCCATAGGAGCACCAGCCAATACCGATGGCACTACCGACGAGGCGCGCCTGGAACAGTATGCCGCGACGTTGCAGCAGACGTTTGAACGCTCTTACCCCACCACATCCTTTATGGCCAACCTGAACCGGACCGAGCAAACGCCGATTGCCCACAAAGCCGATGTGGTTACCTTCCTCGATAAAAACCCCAAATTCTACTTCGATCGGAATCGCATCGACCAGTACCTGGCGGAACAGAAAGACGCGCTCCAGGGCGTCTCTTCCCCCCAGGCAACGATTACCACGCTCAAGTCGATTCAGCGCGTGTTCAAGGTCGCTCCGACCTATACGGTGGTTGATACGCTGTTGAAGCACAACATCGATTCCGCTCAACAGATTTATTTTATGGGCCGGGAGCCGTTTATCAAACTGGTGACATCAGCAGGGACCAGCACACTAGACGCCAAAAAGATGTATTACCGGGCGGAGAATGCATATGCTATGACGCTGGCGGTGTTTGGTCTCTATAACCAGGCGGTGCAAGGAGTGGTTCCTTTCGGTGCGCCGCCGCAGACTATTGATCCACAAACACAGGCGAAACTGGCGACCCTGCCCGATCTACAAACGCTCTTTGGCTCACTGGATTACTGTGAATGCACTGACTGTCGCTCAGTCTCCAGCCCTGCGGCCTACTTTGTCGATATCATGCATTTTCTCAGCCAGCGCAACACCAACGGCACAGGCATTAACGCGGGCAAAAATGTCGCACAGGTGCTGCTCGAACGACGGCCAGACCTGGGTGAGATCGAACTGAGCTGCGAGAATACCAATACTCCCCTTCCCTATATCGATCTGGTGAACGAGCTCCTGGAAGATGTGGTGGCGCCGCCAACCCCGGTCACGTTGAATAGCAGCATCGAAGCGAATCTGGTCGCCGGACAAATAAAGCCCTCTGTGCAGGCGGAATTAACGGTCAAAAACGTCCCTATCGCAGCAGATGCGCTGGTGTATGCGCAGGATAGCCACAAGCAGTGGGTTATCCGCGATCAGCAGCATGCGTACAAAATTTTTAAAACCGGCACGGCGCTGCAATTGCTGCCGACCCGGCAGACCTTCCTCTCGGCAGATGAGCTGGTCGCCAATCCCGCTTATACCAATCAGGACGCATATAACAAGCTGGCTCAGCAGGTCTTCCCGCTTAACCTGCCGTTCGATCTCTGGCTGAGCCAGGTGCGAGCCTACTTACAGCACCTGGGCGTGCCACAGCCCCATTTGCTGGAACTCTTCCAGCAGAAGCTGATGGATAATGTGACGCTGGCTCCCACCGATCTCCAGATCGCCTGCGCCTGGCTGGAGATCAGCGAAACCGAGCGCAAGATTATGACCGGGACGCTGGTCGGCAAACAGTCCTGGGATTTCTGGGGGCTGGCGCAAACGGGCAATGTCGTCCCCAACCCGAACAATCCTGCCGATACAACCGAGAACGTGGCAGGAACGTGGCTCGATGTGCTGAGCCACGTCGATATCCTGCTCCATCGCAGCGCGCTCTCCTATACCGACCTGTTGCAGGCATTGGATCTGACCGCGATCAATCCAAAGAGCGATATCGCCGTTTTTGATACGGCGAACGATAATGCCGCCGATTGCGATACCTCTAAATTCACGTTGCAGAACCTGACTGCCGACGCGCTCGACCGGCTCCATCGCTTCCTGCGCCTTTGGCGCAAGCTGGGCTGCACTATGTGGGAACTGGACCTGCTCCTGCCCAATGCCAGCGCCATCCCAAATACGATTGATAAGCGTATTACCGACGCGTTTCTGCAAGATCTCTCCTTTATGAAACGGCTGGGTGAGCAATTTGATCTCGACTGGCGGATTATGTACAGCCTGTACCATAATATCGATCACGCTATCTACTTTGATCGCAGCACTGAAGAAGCACCCGCCATCCAGACGCTCTATCAGCGGCTCTTCCTCAATAAGCTGGTCGATGCCGTGGCGGTTTTCCCTCCCAGCCCGGACCAGTTGAGCGGAACCATCGCCGCAAAAGTGCCCGGCCTGCTGGCCGCGTTTCGCATTAAAGAGGCCGATCTGAGCCTGATCCTGACCGACCTCACGCTTGCCCCGACCGATATGCTCAACGGGACGGTGTTGAGCCAGATCTACCGCACCACTGTCCTGGCGAGGGCGCTTGGCCTGCGCATCGATGACTTCCTGCGCCTGAAACGGCTCTGGGCACAGGACCCCTTCGCCAGCCCCGCTGTGACCTGGCAGTTTGTCCAGCTTGCCCAGAAAATTGCAGCATCCGCCTTTTCTGTAGTGGAGCTTGACTACCTGCTCGCCCATCGCTATACACAAAATTCAGGCGTCGCGCTAAGTGATAAAACGATTGTGACGTTCCTTCAGACGCTGCGTGAGGGGCTGCAAAAAATCAGCGATGGCCTCAGCCTGCAAAGCACCGATACACCCGAGTCGTATGTCAAGAGCAAGCTGGGCCAGTTGCCCGCACTGGTGAAAGATGCCGACCAGATCAAGGCCCTCGGCATCATCGACGGCACCTGGCAGGGCACGACCGCGACGCGCAACAGTTTGATCGATACGTACTTTGTCAATGTGCTGGATCTGCCCACGGCTCACACCAACCTCGCCGCAATCCCGTCGGGACTGACACCTGTGGCCTATCAGACGGCGGTCAATCAACGCTTCGCCTATGTGCAGCCCGCTCTAGAGTCATTCTTGCTCGTGCAGCAATCGGAGGCGCTGATCCGCCAGAAGACGACGGAGGCATTCCAACTGGAGGCGCTCACCGCGAGCGAGCTGCTGAGCAGCCTGCATGTACCGGGCGGGAGCGATCCGCTGCTGACCGTGCTCAATGCACCCAATTTGCTCAGCAAACAGCCGGATGGTAGCTATACCTATACGCTCGACGAGGCCAGCTTTCCCGCACTCTTCAAAGCGCTGCGCCTGCTGCACAAAAACGCCTTGCTGATCGGCAAGTTGAACATCAAATCCGACGAGCTAGCGTGGTGGCTGGCTGACAACCACGCGACTGCGCTGGACTGGATGCATCCCAACGATTTCCCGCTCGACACCAGCTCTCCGGTGCCTCTGGCCCGATGGGAGCACATCCAGGATATCTTCGCCTGGAAAGAGACTCTGCCTCCTTCTAATCTGACAACATTCGAGTTTTTCACCTTCGTACTGGCGAACACCACAAGCGCCGCCGATGCAATTACAGCCCTGGCGAGCCTGACTGGCTGGGACGAGCAAGATATTACCGATCTGGTGAGCGCCTTCCGCTGGGATATCAAACAAGAGGCGCTCAAGTCGGCCAGCCTGCTGCGCCTGGATGATTGTACGCGCGCACTGCGTCGCCTGGGCGTGAATGCTGCGCGCGCGCTCCAGTTCGCTACGGCTGAACCGGCCAACGCCGACGCCGAAAGCCTCAAACAGACGGTGAAAGCCAAATACGACCTCACCCAGTGGTTGCAGGTAATTCAACCGCTGCAAGATGGGTTCCGCGAGCAAAAACGCCAGGCGCTGGTGAGCTGGTTGGTAACCCACCCTGATCAGTCACAGGGCCAGAACTGGTCCGACGACAACGGCCTCTTCAGCTACTTCCTGATCGACGTGGACATGACCGCCTGTATGCTCACCTCTCGCCTGAAACAGGCCGCCGCCTCAGCGCAGTTGTTTGTGCAGCGCTGTTTGATGAACCTGGAGGTCGATATACTGGCTAAAACGGACCTCGACGCGAAATGGAAGCAATGGCAGTGGATGAAGCGTTACCGCGTCTGGGAGGCCAACCGCAAGATCTTTCTCTATCCCGAGAACTGGATCGAGCCGGAACTGCGTGATGAGAAGTCTCCATTCTTCAAAGACCTGGAAAACGAACTTACTCAGAACGATATCACCAGTGATTCGGCTGAACAGGCATATCAGAATTACCTGGAAAAGCTGGATAAAGTGGCGAACCTGGAGATTCGGGCGGTCTTCAACGAGAGCATCAGCGCGACGGAAGAAGTGCTGCATGTCTTTGCCAGGTCGCGCAGCAGCCAGGTGGCGGAATACTTCTATCGTCAGCGCATCAACAATGGGCGCTGGCTGGCCTGGGAGAAGGTGGATCTGGAGATATCGGCGAACCACCTGTTAACAGGCATCCATAACCGCCGCCTCTACCTGCTGTGGCCGCAATTTATCGATAAAGCTGATCCGATCACGACGCTTGATGTCCCCGGCCCCAGCGAACAGGGTTATACCGTGCCGCTGCCCTCGCACTACTGGGAGATCAGACTGTTCTGGAGCGAGTTGAAAAAGGGCAAGTGGACGCCCAAAGTGCTCTCAGATAGCTTTGGGGTGGTCTATCAAAGCCTGACAGGTGGCAATAACCAGCAGAATCTGGATTTCCGCGTTCGTCTGGCACCGTTTATCGAGGCCCGGTTGTTCAGCTCGAATGCCCCCGCTTCAATCGCGCCGACCGGCCAGGCGCAATTTAACAAAATTGGCAAACAGGTGAGTTATGTCTCCTCCGCCACCACCGAGCATATCATCTCACCACCCGAGAGCCAGTTTTACAATAACCTGATCCAGCATACAACAGCCAATCAGTACTTTTACTACACATCTATGGAAGAGACCGGCAAACCTCATACGATTACCGCGCACAACAATGCCGAGAGCATCCTGCTTTTGCGCAATGTTGATCCGAATTTTACCTATTCGGTGATCGACGCCCAGGCGCAGGGCTTCGCCAATAGCGGCACGTTCTTCGTGTGGGACAGCCATCGCACGTACCATGTCGATTACTCCTGGAACAAATACTACACCTATAGCTCTGGAACCTGGCACCCGCATGTAGTTTCCGCCTTCCAGTACTTTATCCATTATCACCCCTTTACTGAACTCTTTATCAGAGAGCTCAACATCTGGGGGCTGAAAGGGCTTTTGAACCGCCAGATCCAGGTCGATCCCGCCAGCATTCCAGCCAGTCCCGCGCTCTTCAATTTCCAGGATTACCAGCCGACCAATAACGTAGTCCAGACCTATAAGCAGCCAGACGGCACCATGACCTACCCTGTGGAAGATGTTGACTTCACTTATGCGGGCGCGTACTCTCCCTATAACTGGGAACTCTTCTTCCACGTTCCCTTCTTTATCGCCAACAAATTGAGCACAAACCAGCGCTTTGAGGACGCGCTGAACTGGTACCACGCCATCTTCGACCCGACGAACAGCGATACCACTGTGCTCAATCCCGACACGCCGCAACAGAAGTACTGGATCACCAAGCCGTTCTACGAAACCACTAAAGCTGATTACTACAAGCAGAAAATCGAGAACCTGCTGCTTGCCATTGCTCAAGGAGACACACAATTACGCCAGCAGGTCGAAGAGTGGCGTGACAACCCGTTTAATCCTCATCTGATCGCACGCATGCGCACCGTTGCCTACCAGAAAAACGTGCTGATCAAGTACATCAAGACGCTGATTGCCTGGGGCGACCAGCTTTTCAACAATGATACGATTGAGACGATCAACGAGGCAACGCAGCTCTACATTCTGGCCGCCTCTATCCTGGGACCGCGCCCGCGCAGCATTCCCAAAAAAGTTCCCAACCCGGTCAAAACCTACTACCAGCTAGAGCAGGAAGGCATTGATGATTTTGGCAACGCCCTCAAACAGGTTGAGAACCTGCTTCCCAGCGTCCCCTCCAACAACACGATGAATGGGGACAGCCCGGAACTGCCTTACTTAAATGTGCTCTACTTCTGCATCCCCAACAATGAACAATTGTTGACGCTCTGGGACACGGTGGCCGACCGACTCTTCAAGATCCGGCACTGCATGAATCTGGAAGGAGTGGTACGCCAGCTTCCCCTGTTTGAGCCGCCGATTGATCCCGCCCTGCTGGTCCAGGCAACTGCTGCCAGTCTGGATATCGGCAGTGTGTTGAGTGATATGAATGCACCTCTGCCGCGCTATCGCTTCACATTTATGGTACAACGGGCGCTGGAGCTATGCAGCGAGGTGAAGGCGCTGGGGAGCGCCTTGCTGGCCGCTCTGGAGAAAAAAGATGCTGAGGCTCTGGCTCTCCTGCGCTCCAGCCACGAACTGATCATGCTGGATGCCTTGCGACTGGTCAAGAACCAGCAAATTGACGAGGCTCAGGCACAGTGGGATAGCTTGAAGGAGAGCAAACATGTTGTCGAGCAAAAGCAAACTTATTACCAGGATTTGCTCAAAACGGGCCTGATTATAGAGGAGAAACTGGCGCTAGGCCTCACAGGAACTGCGATGGTGCTGGAGCTGGCGGGGACGATTTCCAATCTGTTCAGCGCTGGTATCAGCTATGTGCCCGACGTCGATGCGGGCGGGGCGGGCTTTGGCGGCACTCCCACGGTCAAGTTGAAGTTTGGCGGCAAAAATGTTGCTAATAGCTTCGGCAAAGCGGCAGAAGTGCTCAAGGGGCTGGCTAGTATTGCGCAGATGGGGGCGGGCATGAGCTCGACTATCGGGGGATATACGCGCAGAAGCCAGGAGTGGGATTTCCAGAAGAGTCTGGCCGACAAAGAGCTACCACAGATCGAGCAGCAAATTACTGCCGCCGATATCCGCCATCAAATTGCGAAGCAGGAGTTGACCAATCATGACAAGCAGAGGGACAACGCTCAGCAGGAAGATGACTATCTGCACTCCAAATTTACCAATCAAGATCTGTATGATTGGATGATTAATCAGCTCTCAACGGTCTACTTCCAGAGCTACCAGCTCGCTTACGATATCGCCAAACGAGCCGAGCGCTGTTTCCGCTATGAACTGGGGCTAAGCACCTCCAGCTATATCCAGTTTGGCTACTGGGATAGTCTGAATAAGGGCCTGCTGTGCGGCGATAAGCTCTTCTATGATCTCAAACGCTTGGAGATGGCCTATTACGAGCAGAACAGGCGCGATTATGAGCTGACGAGGCATATCTCACTGGCGCAGCTCGATCCGGTGGCACTGCTGAAGCTGCGCCAGAACGGGGAGTGCATCGTCGATGTGCCTGAGACGGTCTTTGATATGGACTACCCCGGCCACTACTTCAGGCGCATCAAAACGGTCAGCCTCTCCCTGCCATGCATTGCCGGACCCTATACCAGCGTTGCCTGCACATTGACGCTGGTGAGCAACCATCTGCGCACCGACGCGACCCTGCTGGGCGGGAAGTATGAGCGCGATCTCACCATCGAGGACCCGCGCTTCCGCGATGAGATCGCCGCCATTCAGTCCATCGCGACCAGCACCGCCCAGAACGACCACGGCCTGTTTGAGCTCAATTTCCGTGATGAGCGCTACCTGCCTTTTGAAGGGGCCGGGGCAATCAGTACGTGGCAGATCAAGCTTAATAAAGACTTCCCGCAGTTCGATTTCTCGACAATTTCCGATGTGATCATTCACCTGAGCTATACAGCTCGCGAAGGCGGTGAGCTGTTGCGCTCGACGGTAGTGCAGGAATTCAACAAGAAGATGAACGCGCTGCTCCTGGCCGAAGGGAAACAGGGACTCTTCCGCGTCTTCGATCTCAAGCGGGAGTATCCTGATAAATGGTACCGCTTCCTGCATCCGGCCAATCCGGCAGATGATCAGCAGATGGTGCTGGAGAACCTACCAGACAGGCTGCCCTACTTCACCCAGCATTTCGCTCAGAAGAAGGTCCACGGAATCCAGGTGGTGGCACAGATGAAGGATAGCCAGACGTATCAGGTAATGCTCTCACCTCTGGGTACCGACCAGCCCAACTGGCTGACCCTCCAGCCCAACACGACCTATCAGGGGCTCGATGATGTGGCAAAAGACCTTACCGGTAGCGAGGTCGATCTTAATACGTGGACGCTCAAACTCAAGCTGGATGGCGCTGCCGATTTCAAGTCGCTCCCGGCAGACGCCGTTAGTGAGCTGTTTCTGATCATTAACTACAATATCGCCTGATGTTCAGCGATTGTATTGGAGGAGAAGAGACAGATGCTTACAACCAATGAGATTGCGGAGATCGTGCAACGAATCGTAACGCGCCTGCGACCCGAAAAAGTGATTCTGTTTGGCTCCTATGCCAAAGGAATGGTGACTCCGAGAAGCGACCTGGATCTCTTCGTGATTCAGGAGACGATCCTACCCTTTACGCGGCGGGCCAATAGCGTGACCCCGCTACTGACCACCGCGTCGGTCCGCGTCGATCTGCATATCTACACGCCAGAAGAGGTTGAAAGCTATAGGCAACAGCCTTTTTCATTTGTCAGCAACGTCCTCGCCTCCGGGCAGATTATGTACACCAGAGACGGCGCAGGGCCTGTTCACTGGTCGGATAAGTGAAGTGGCTGCCCAGGGAAAGGGCTTTTGGCCTGTAAGTGGGTTTCTGATTCTCTTCTTTTCGGGACTTTGCAACAGCCATGGACGTTTTACCAGGGCTATTTAATGTTCGGAAAAAAGTGGGGTTGTCAGGGGCAGTGCCCCATAGGTGCGAACGTAAGCAAAAAAGTACCTGAACAACGGAAGAAGAGACTCATGTACTCAAGGCGGCGAGCACGGGCTCGAAGAGCGTGCGAACCTGGCTCTCTTGCAGGTTCCGCGCTTGCGGATGCACACGCCACAAGCGGACAATGGCATCCACATGCTCCTGAAGCTGCGACCACGTCCAGGGACCCAGCAGCATCGTACGCAGGCTCTCTACCAGCGT
>Ga0209062_1003175_pt1 | contig 19568 bp, 20 predicted proteins | sample Coa_R2_2_FD_187158 | JGI IMG/M metagenome (GOLD analysis project Ga0209062, IMG submission 187158) | Surface soil microbial communities from Centralia Pennsylvania, which are recovering from an underground coalmine fire - Coalmine... | ecosystem: Environmental > Terrestrial > Soil > Unclassified...
GTTCCCGCAATTGGGCGAGCACGTCAGCAGGCGAGTCGAAGTGGTTCAGAATTGGATGGTTATCGGCAAGTGCCTGGAAGTGGGTTCGGGCTGTTTGTGTGCTTAGCGAGTCGAGCAGGTCATGCTCGACGTGACATACTGCACATTGGCAATTGTTCTCCTTCGGCATTTGATCGATGCTCCTGACGAAGAAATGCCAGGCTGTCGGAGCAAGGCCGATGAATTGTGCGGCAAGTCGGGAGACCCGCCGTGACTCGTTCTCATTCCGGCGGCCATATTTCCTCCGTCATTTATACAGAGGCAGAATTTCGGAAAAACCTCACCAAGATTTTGTGGGACGCGTGGGCAATTCAGGAATCGTGATCGGGACGCGATGCTATCCGGCTTTCCGGCGTCTCAGGTCAGCCAAGATTTCCATGTAGTGGTTGAAGCAAGGTGAACAGCACGTGATGTGCTGGCGGACCGATTTATCAGCTTCACGGGGGTGCTCGGCTAATTTGTTCAGCGCAGAATTCGGTGGGCAGCCTACGCGTTTTGGGTTCGGGAAGGCTTCGGAAAGATACGACTTGGCGGAACTGAGGAACTCTTCTTCGCTGACCTCGGGACTGTCTTTTCGGTTCTTCTTGGTTCGCATTTGCTGTATCAGTCCATGGCGTCTGGCATAGTGTCCCACCGGTATGGCGCTTTTTGCTATTTCGCCCTCTTTAGCATCTTGAGTCTCCCTACGGCACGACGAAACGCTTGGCTGAATCTTTTCTCCGCTGCATGGGCGGAGATTCCATTGGTCCTGCCGATTTCCTCCCAGGAGAAGCCCTGCATTCGCAATGCGAACACGTCTTGTGTAACGGAGTCGCATCGAGCGAGGAACTCATCCGTCAGAATCTTGATCATCAATTGCCGCGACGGATCGGTCCACCGTGGCAATTCTTTGCTCGCCTCACTGGCGCTGACCAGAACCAGTTGCTTGCTGCGAAGACGGTTTACATCTCTGGCGAAAGCGCGAAAGACGTAGGCGGCCAGATTGTGAATCGGCGCAGGTTCGCCGGGAGGGTCTTTGGCTTTGAGCAGTCGGGTCGTCCTGGCTGCAACCTCTTCCAGCATGTTTGCGACGACGGCGGAGTCGCCCAGCACGTTCAGGCTGTAATCAAGCGCTCTCGGGAAAATCTCCTCAGCTGCCGCAAGCACTTCTGAATCAATCTTCCTGCCACGCCGATCTACAGAATTGAGCTTGTAAGGAGCCGGGGAACTTTTGGTCGCCATTGTGGTTCGTCCTGAGCCCCGAACATGTCGCGGGGCTCGTTTGTGGGTTGGTTGGAGCGGGACGAAACCGTTACTGCGGGTGCTGACGACTTTCCGGCGCGCCGCAGACGGCTTGCGCCTGCGCTTATGCCTTGGGATCCCCGGACGAAATGGCGGGACCGGTCGGAGCCAGCTGCCGGTTTCAGAAGTAAGATGCTGGATGCGGTCCACGGGTTACACTTAATTGTGCCCAAACACGCGTCCGCGCGCGCCCCCACTTCGTCTATGCTGCGCCCTGACGAATAGGGCGCTTTGGAGGGCAAAAATGCGCGACAAGTCGCTTTCGATCTGCTTTCTGCTCCTCCTGAGCCTGGTGCTAGCTGGATGCAATTCCCGCACGAACGTCTCGGGCGTCTGGAAGGGCTCGATCCAAGCCAGCGAACCGAGCGGCAAGAACAAGTGGCAAGGGCCTGCAGAGCTCATCTTGAACCAAAATGGAGATGCGGTGACTGGCACTCTGTCGTTTACATATCCGCAGGCTGGGCGTATCCAGGTTCCGATCACCTCAGGTGTCGTGTCAAAGGACGCGGTTACATTCTCCGGACAACAACAGTTCCCGTTGGGCGGCTCTGCCGAGATTACATTTCATGGGAAGGTGGACGGAACGTCGCTGACAGGCGCAATTGACATGACTTCAAGAGGGCTCTTTGGCACGGTGACAAGCAGCGGACCCCTGAACCTCACCAAGCAGTAGTCCAATGTTCCCTGCCGTCCGGCCCGACACCACTAGCGTTAGGGACTTGACAAGGAGTGCTGACGCGTAAATACTCGTAAATACGCTTGGCTAACATAGCAAATAAAAAGCGAAGACTACTAGACGCGTCACGGTCGAAGCGGCGGGGAACGCCATTCACCATATATTTCGATGACGAGACATGGGAAGGGCTCTGCTCGCTTGCTCAGCAGCGCCGCGTGACCAAGACCGCACTCATCAAGTTTTCGGTTGATGAAATGCTCAAAGGCCTTCAATCGGGCCAGCTTAAGCTGCCCCTCGGAATAGAAACATGAAACAGCAAACGCGCATTGATCGAGCTGCATGTACCTTTTCTGGGCACGAGACTTTCGTTTTCCGTTATGCCTGGTTGAAGAAGGCGGCGGACGCCGTTGCTGATAATCCTGGGGTGTTTAACTCTGATGACGCGATGGTTCGGCTGGGGGTCGGCAAGAACATGGTCCGCTCGATCCGGCATTGGGGTCTCGCGACGCGCGTCCTTGAGGAGGTTCAACGTAGCCGTGGAAATCTCCTTAACGTGTCGCACCTAGGCCGCACGATTCTCGGCAGTGGCGGATTCGATCCGTACTTTGAGGACCCGAACTCTCTTTGGTTAATGCATTGGAATCTGGCCACGAACGAAGAGAAGAGCACGACCTGGTGCTGGACTTTCAACCTGTTTCCCGCATCGGAGTTCACCCGCGATGCACTTGCGGTCTTCCTGGAAATCGAGATCGACCGGCGCGGAATGCGTGCGCCCAGCGAGAGTTCCTTGCGGCGCGACATTGACTGTTTCATTCGTACATATGCACCCAGACGCGGCGGTAAGGAGTCGATTCCGGAGGATTCGCTAGATTGCCCGCTCACCGAGCTTGGCCTCCTCGAAGAGGATCGGACATCGGGAGTGCTGCGCTTCAGGAGCGGATCTCGGCCGTCGTTGAGCGACGACGTATTCCTCTTTTGCCTAGCTGAGTTCTGGGACCGTGTCGCGCCGGATCGGCAGTCGCTTGCCTTCAGCGAGGTCGCGTACGGCTTCGGAAGCCCCGGCTTAGTATTCAAGCTGGACGAGAACAGCCTTGCGGACCGGCTGGAACGTACCGAGACCACCAGCCAAGGAGTCGTCACTTACACCGAAAGCGCTGGTTTGAAGCAGCTATACCGCCGCGACAAGATCGACAAGAACCAAGTTCTCGCTCGTCATTATGAGCAATCGATGTCCGCAATGCTGGTAGGAGTGTAGCCGTGAGATACGGGGACATAGTGAAAGTTGTTCCACGGTTCACGCGTGCCGTGAATATCGAGCGCGACGTGGCGCTTCCTTCCGCGATCACCGGATATATCATCACGAGTACCGCCCACTCCGTGCTTGCGCGGTTCGCGCGCGCGTTGGCGGAGCCCGTCGGCCACCGCGCCTGGACGATTACCGGAAGCTACGGTTCGGGTAAATCAGCCTTCGCTGTATATCTCGCTAGCCTCTTCGGTCCACGGACCGCGGTAGGAAAGCTGGCGCGGAACATTCTTTCTGTGCACAGCAGGGCTTTATTCCAAGAATTGTTTGATCTCAGGAAGAGCACTGCTATCCGTTCAAATGGTTTCTGCCCAGTCGTTCTCGCCGGCTCATCCGAACCGCTGCTCCCGGCACTCATCCGCGCTTTCGCGCGAGATGTGCGCAGCTACTGCGACCGGGGGCGACCGCCAGCGGCGCTGGTCCAGCTCGAAAAACTTCGCGGACGGATCGACAAGGGCGGGGCGGTATCCGCGAACGAGTTCGTAAACACGGTCACGGCCCTAGCCGAAGCATTGCAGCGCTCCGGCCGATCGCAAGGTGTGCTAGTCCTCATTGACGAGCTTGGGAAGTTCCTCGAATTCGCGGCTCGGGACACCGAGACGGATCATATCTACCTGCTTCAACAGCTGGCAGAAGCTACCGGACGGTTCAAACGCCCGGGCCTCTTACTCATCACGATCCTCCACCAGTCATTCGAAACGTACGTCACCGGATTAAGACCAGCGGTCCGGGACGAGTGGGCGAAAGTGCAGGGACGGTTCGAGGATATCGCATTCCAAGAACCGCCCGAGGAATTCATTGCCCTGCTCAGCAACGCGATTCAGCATAAGCCGCACCGGCTGGCCCGGATTCTGCGCGCAAAGGCGAAGGCGCAGGCCGAAACCGCGTTTAGCCTCGCGCTTGCACCAAGAGGGCTGAACCGCGCCGAGTTCGTCCAGATGATGCAGTGTTGCGCTCCTCTTCATCCTGTGACCGTGCTTGCACTAGCCCGATTGTGCCGGAAGTTCGGGCAGAACCAACGGTCACTGTTCTCGTTTCTGACCTCTCAGGAATTGCACGGGTTTTCGGAGTTCCTGAAGGCCTCCGTGGATGAGGAGCGCATGCCGTTCTACCGCGTGGATGCGCTGTACGATTACGTGCTCCAATCGTTCGGGTCTGGTCTCACGGTGGGCGAATCTTCGACGCGCTGGGCCGAGGTACAGAGCGCGCTTGACCGCTGCCTTGCCTCTCCCGAGGAAGAAAGGCGCGTCATCAAGGCTGTGGGGGTCCTCTCGGCGATCGGTGCCTATGGGGAAGTGAAACCTTCACCGGCGGTCGTAGCTTTCGCCCTCGAGGAGCCAGGACAGAAAGGTCGGGCCAGCGTCGACCGCTTGATCAAGAAATCCGTACTTCTGCATCGCAAGCACAATAACACTTATGCTCTGTGGGAAGGCAGCGATATCGATCTCGATGACCGCCTTCGCGATGCGAAAACGCATATCCCGCGCAATGCGAGTCTCGCACGGGGACTCAACAGTATATGGGCGCCACGGCCGTTGGTTGCGAAGCGCCACTCGGCGCAGACGGGGACACTCCGATACTTCGCGTTACAGTTCGTGGATGTAGATGAGATGGCTGGCGCGGCGCATCACGGCTCCGACGCCGACGGGCTCTTGCTCTACGTCTTGACCAACTCTGCTGCTGATGCAGAGCGAGCCATTCAGGTTGCTATAAGTTCGGAACTTCGAGATCGCCGGAATGTGCTCATTGCCATCCCTAAGGACACTGAGGCCTTGGCGGAGGCGGCTCACGAGTTGGAGCTCATCCGCTGGGTTGAGCGGAACACGCCGGAACTCCAGGGCGACGTTGTTGCCCGCCGCGAGCTGAGGGCGCGCGGGCTGGTAGCGGAAGAGCACCTGGCGCGGGAGATCCGGTACCTCTTCTCGCCCGCTGAGGGTACCGCACAGAGAACGCAGTGGTTCCGGTGCGGTATCCCGCTACACCTCGCGAGCGCACGTTCATTCTCAAACGTGCTGTCGGACATCTGCGACTCTGTCTATCCGCACACTCCGCGGCTCCACAATGAGCTCATTAACCGCAGGCAGCTTTCCTCCGCTGCCGCGGCTGCCCGCCGCAACCTTATCGAAGCCATGATCGCTCGTGGCTCGGAAGAGAGGCTCGGAATTCAGGGTACGCCGCCCGAAATGAGCATGTACGTATCCGTCCTCCAGGCAAGCGGAATCCATCGGCGCGACGAGGCCGGATACGGCTTCGGCCCGCCGGTCTCCGATCCCGCATTGCTCGAATGCTGGAAGGCAATAGAGAAGTTCTTCGCCGCGTGCGAGCTCGAACGCCGATCAGTGGACCAGCTCTTTTGCGTCCTGCAGCAGCCTCCATACGGCCTGAAAATGGGGCTTATCCCCCTCCTTTTCTGCGCGGCAGCTCTTGCGCACGACACGGAGGTCGCGATCTACGAAAACGGGGCATTCGTCCCGGAGCTCACGACAGAAATGTTCGAGCGCCTCCTCCGGGCTCCAGAGAAATTCGAGCTCAGACGATACCGTGTTGCTGGCATCCGGAGAGAGGTGTTCAGTCAGTTTGCTTCGCTGCTCGACACGGCTCCCCAAGATAACGCGGAGAACCTGATCACCGTCGTTCGGCCGCTGTTCAGATTCTTCAACCGCCTCCCAGCATATGCGAAACAGACGAAAACGCTCTCGCCGCTGGCGCAAGCTGTAAGAGACGCGCTGTTCGCCGCCAGAGAGCCAGACACGCTACTGTTCACCGATCTGCCCAAGGCCTGTGGCGTCTCCCCATTTCTGCCGACGGATGGTACAAACAGCGAGATTCCAGGGTTCTTCCAAAACCTGCGCCGTGCCTTTTCGGAGTTGCAACGTGCGTACGACGACCTTCTCTCTGACATCCGGCAGGTCCTGCTGCGTGCACTGCAGGTCACCACTTCGAATGCCCGCGAGATCCTGCGCTTCCGAGCTCGCAGGGTCGCCGATCACTCGCTTGAACCCCGGCTGCGAGCATTCATCCACCACTTGATCGATGACGAACTTGAGGACGTGCCGTGGATCGAAGCCATTGGCAGCCTCTTAGCGGGAAAGCCACCGCGGAGTTGGGCAGACGGCGAGCGCGCCAAGTACGAACTAAATCTCAGCGAATTGGCACGTACCTTCCGGCATCTAGAGGCGCTTGCCGTCGAGGTGGATCGCGGCGCGGCCGGTACCCTAGGCGATGTGCTTCGCATCGGGGTGACCGACCGATATTCTAAGGACTTGGAGAGCGTCGTAGTCGTGCCGCCGGAGCAACAGGCGGCTGTCGCGGAAGCGGTGATTCGGATCGAGGAATCGCTGGAGGCCTGTGCTGCCGGCCAGATTCCATCGCTCGCTCTGGCAGCTTTGGCGACTGCCTCACGAAAGTTGCTGTCGGAGATGGACAACGTTGTTGCGTCGCGGCGAACAGTCGAGGATGGTGTTCGGAATGAATAACAGCCAAGGGAAGGTGCGGCACATTTTGAGTCTCTCAGGAGGCAAGGACAGTACTGCGCTCGCAATCTACATGCGGAACCGCGTCCCTGACATGGAGTATGTGTTCTGCGACACGCAGAAGGAATTGCCGGAAACCTACGAATATCTTGAACGCCTCCAAGCATTCCTCGGGAAACCGATCAACCGACTCAACGCCACGCGCGGTTTCGACCACTGGCTTGAGGTATATGGCGGGTACTTACCTTCCTCCCGCATGCGCTGGTGTACGAAGATGCTCAAGCTGAAGCCGTTTGAGGCGTTCGTTGGCGACGATCCTGTCTTGAGCTACATCGCGATCCGCGCGGATGAAGGCGCTCGCGAAGGCTACATCTCGAAAAAGCCGAATATTACCGCAGTTTATCCGTTCAAAGAGGTGGGGATCACCGAGCAGGATGTTTACCGCATCCTGGAAGAATCGGGCCTTGGCCTTCCTAAGTACTATGAATGGCGCACGCGCTCCGGCTGCTATTTCTGCTTCTTCCAGCGGAAAGCGGAATGGGTGGGCCTAATGGAGCGGCACCCGGAATATTTCAAGCTCGCCAAACAATACGAGAAGATCGATGAGGCAAACGGCATCCGCTACACATGGAATGAACGGGAGAGCCTGGCTGAGCTCTCCCAACCCGCACGCGTTGCGGAGATCAAACGCAAGCATGCGACGGAGATGGAAACGGAGAGGCGGGCTTCCGGTGGCCAGCGCCTCTACCAGATACTCGGGACCGTGCTTGACGACGAGGACGATGACCAACCGTGTTTGGTGTGCCACCTCTGAGTTATGGGTTCGATCATGACCGATGTCGTTTCCAGCCAGGATGGGCGGGAAAGCTCATGCCTTTTCTGCGACGTGGTCTTGCTACGCGACCGCGAAATCCTGGCGGAGAACGACAGCTTCTTGGCGGTCTTCGATAGTTACCCCGTCAACCCTGGGCACGTGCTGCTTGTATCGAGACGGCATGTCGAGACGCCGTTCGAACTGTCGAGCGGCGAAGGTGCTGATTTGACTGACATCTTGCGCTCAGCAAAGGCGATACTTGAAGAAAGGTTCCGGCCGGACGGCTACAATGTGGGAATCAATGCAGGTTCCGTCGCCGGCCAGACAGTGCCCCACCTCCACATCCACCTTATCCCCCGGTACAACGGCGATGTGGAGAACCCGCGCGGGGGCATCCGCAATTTCAAGAAATCTCTGGTGCCGTACTGAGAGGACAGTCGTCCTAGCGCCTTTTCATTTCCGAAGCTCTGCCGCTAGAGTTATGATCCCATCTTCCAATTTCCAAACAGTTTTATCAGGGGGGCGCAGTGTTGGAAGGTGTTAAGGCGGCGCTACGTGAGCGGCAGCTCTTGACGCCAACGCTCGAAGGCTACATAGAAGAATTCGAGCGGCTGTGCATCTGCCCAATACACTCCGACGAATTGAGGGCTGCAGTCCTCGATTATCTTGAACATACTGCCCCCCTTGAATTCTTCACTGCCCCGGCTTCTTCCAGCGGGAAAAATCATCCGTACTGGCAAGCGGCCACAGGCGGCATACTTCTCAATACGACGGAATGCTGCATCGGGATCGAAAGAAAGATGCGTATGCATCCCACCCTTACGGACGAGTCGTTCAATCCTAAGTCGGCCGAGCGCGATGTCATCTATGCCGCGACGATCTTAAGCGATACGTTCAAGCCCGAAGATGCCGGCAAGAGATGGCGGGAGTTTTCGCACCATCGCACTGCCGCGGCCCGATGGCGTGAGATGGCAGGGAAGCACGACCTGCCTGATGCCCTGACCGATTCCGTGGCAGAAGCGCTGTACTGGCACTTGGGCCGGTTTACCCCGGAGTGGCCGCAGGGAATCGAACCCTATGCCAAACTTTCCCTGACGGCGCTTATCACCCACGAACTCGATATGGATTTCTCCAACCGAGCGCTCGGGGATGTGTTCGAGCGCAAGGGAGTGCCCAAAATGGACGGTGCCAGCTCGGACATGGAAGATTTTCTGCAAAAGGAATTCGACACGACAGCCAGCTATTTTCAGCATGTGGAAACGAAGCTCCTGGATCTCGTCCGTTTCTATACCGCAGTAGTGTTGGCGGTGCTGACAGGTATTTACTACATCGCCGTAAGCGAAATGTTCAAGCGCACTTTCTGGGTCGTCCGGACGCCCCGCGCTTTTTACATCATGCTGACATCGCTGGTCTTTTTTGTGATCGGGCTCTTCTTTCTGGGCATGTACACCGAGCTTCGCGTCAGGAAGATCAAGATGCTGGAGGAAATGGCGGCGATCCGCGGCCACTATGCAGAGAAGGCGAAAAAGGCCGGAATCGACCTTTCGGAGCGGGTGAGGATGGTTACTACCATCGTCAAGTGCCCGCCGTTCCTGCGGCGACCCAGCGAGGACTGGTACACCGTGATATTGATGAGTTTCATCAACGCCGTCGCTGTCGCGACTGCATGTTCGTTTCTTGTGTTCGTCGTGGCGCCGAATTGGGTGAAGAACAACGCTTGGGCAGAGTGGGCGGAGTTCGTTATCTGGCTGGTAGTTGGGGCCGGGATATTCCTTCGGCAGTTCCGGTGGGTGACAGTTTTCTGCTATGTAGAGGACTGCGCTCGCGAATTGAAACACGGGCCTTCGCAGTACGGGTTGATGCTGAAGCACTCATCGTCTTTCCCGCTCTTCCTCGGAATTTTGGATAAGATCGCAAACGGATTTGAGGCGAGGAACAAGGAAAGCATCATTGCGGCTCTCAAGAAGCGAGCCGCGCCGACGGCAGCAGAGTCGGAGCCGCCAAAAAGCTCCTAAAGATCAATCCCCTGCTGGCTTAGATAGTGCCAAGAAGCAGTGTGTAACTCTGGCAAGGAGATACGTCGCAATTAGCACCGAACCGAGAAGTGGGGTGCACTCGGATTGCATTGGGAAGACGTCACTGGGAGTGTGCTCCAGCGGGTACTAGCTTCTTCAACAGCCTGTCTAGCTCGTCGGAGAGATTCCACACCGGCTCCGAATCGCCATCCCCTAACATTTCGAGCAACCGATCCATACCGGCGACAGCGAATCCCGAAGCTATGGCCAGAACGTCGCGAGGCTGGCTGATGACTTCCACGTTCTTTGTGTAGCCGATCGCCAGCAGCACCAGCGCGTCAATTCTCCAGGGATCGCTGCTCAAGATGCTCGCATCGATAATCTTGTAGGTGTCCTTCGTATCGTAATCGGCGGGCCTGCCGCCTTGTGCCCCCAAGCACGCCGCTAGAAACCACATGTCGACCATTCGCGGGAAAGGGCTGTGAACAACAGAAGACTTCGCACCATCTTCAGAGTGGGTTTGGCAGTAACGCCCGAACGCTTCTCGAAACCGGTTTGGTACACGGATGTCGAGGCCCTGAAACGGATTGAAGTACCTGCTAGACATAGGCGGCCTCCGTGGCAGCGTCGGCAATAACCGCGTCCAAGCGGCGCTCGCAAATTCGACAAGACTGCCGGTGATTGCAGTCGCAGCGCAGTATCTGAACGAGCGGCGACGGTGGGGGATTCACGAGCATTCGCGGATAATGCGCCGGATTGGTCAACGTGACGATGCATCCGGCGTACTGGTCGAGGATGTCTTCACAATCCCGGATCTCAGAGCTCGTTAAGAACAGAATCAACTGCGAGGACTCTTGAATCGCGGTACGAAGCACCTCGCGCTTGACGTAGCCGGCCATCATTCCTAGAGGCGTATCGATGATGTTCGGCGCTTCGCATTCGCTCACCTTCGTAAGCGCCAGGATGAAAGACAGGGTCAGAGCCCTTCGCGATGCGCCATTGAGATCCTGATCAGGATTGAGGTGCCGCCCCTCGGCACCGTAGACAAGGATGTCGTAATCGGGACTGATTTCGGCCTTCCTGATGATGGCGTTCTGTTCCGGATCGGCGCCGATCATCCGCAGGAACATCGCGTTCATGCAGTCACTGACCTTCTTCAATTCTTCATTGCATATGCGTTCATACGAACGCTGCAATACCAGCAAGACGTCCTGTACCGCGTTCAACTGCCCAGCGATAAGTTGCCCTTTCGATTCTTCCTTCAGCAACGCGTCCCGTCTCTTCGTTAATGACTCCAAGTGCTGCCGCCGGTTCGCGAGTTGATTCTGGAGAACAGCGACCTTCCGGTTCGCGTCGTCGCGTTGTTGCCTATATAGCCCTTGGTTCTGGCGCAGTTCGGCTATGTCGGTATTGCCAAGAGCCGCTATGCGCGCCTCGATCGCCCGCATCCGGCCGCCCTCGCTCTCACGCTGCTTCTCCACCGCGGTGCGCTGTGCGAAATACTCGGAGTATAGTTGCACCCACGGCATGCTCTCGCGCGACTGGTCGTACACGAAGCTCTTCGACCTGAAATAGAATTCGGTGAGTAGCTTCTGAAGCTCGTCCTCTTTCCGATTCTGCTCGATCAGGCCTTCGATGTACTTTCGCCGGCGGGCGCCGTCCGGATCCTTCTCGTCGAGGGTGCCACCGCAAATGCATGTTCCGATTTCGAGTCGCTCGTACAGCACGGGAATCGTCGTGTTCGGGATCTTGCCCTGCTGCCGTAACCCGTCCATGATGGCCATTGCCGATTCCAACGTGGGCCGGAGCAGATCGCGGGCAAGACTTGCGCTCTTAAACAGAGAGCTGTGCGCCTTGTCCAGAGCGTCAAGCTGCGTGTCTAATTCCCTGATCCTGCGTTTACATCCCTCCAGTTCTTTTGCGAGAGCTTCCTGATCTCCCTTCTGCAAAGCGGCGCCGATGCGCTTGTCAATGTGATTGAGTTGTTCATCAAGATGCTCAAACTGCTCCTTGCTCGCTTTCAGATCTTCTTCCAGGTCAGCAATCGCCTTCTCCGTCTCTTCCACCTCGTCGGTGAGTTTCTGCAAGTCGGCGCTTGCCGTCATCGCCCGCGCCTTTCGGTTGATGTCGGAGGACGCGTCTTTGACATGTCTTTCGGCGGATTCGATGACGGACAGGCCGAGCAATGCCCTGATCGCTCGCTGTACCCGGTCGCGTTTCGTAGTTGTCGATAATCCTGCCTCAATGAAGCTGAGGGCCCGGTCCCCGTCCGTAAAGAACACTTCGCGCAGCTCGGGCGGGAGATAATCTACGATGATTGCCTCCGGCTCTGCGAGAGGTGTATCGCCGTTTTCGCCCATAAGGAACAGCTGCGGCGTAGAACGACTGCGTCGCCATCCTGCTCCAGAGATCGTCTCCGTAGCGGATCGGAGGAGCCTATAGCGCTTCCGTGTTTGCCGGGTCGCGCCACTCGGTCCCGGAATTGGGGCTGTGATCTCGAATTCGATCTGCGCGCTGATGGGTACTTGCGCCGAACGCTTTATGTCCCAGTCGATTGGGTGTATCCGATAGCCCTCGCCCTTGTTGGGTAAGGCATCGTCGCCGTAAAGCGCCCACTGAAGCGCTGCGAGCATTGTCGTTTTCCCCGTCTCGTTTTCCGCACGAATGACGCTCAGCTTCTTGTGCGCATCCACAGAGAAGTCAATGGTCAAGTCGCGCAGCAGCCGGAAATTATGAAACCGCGCGCTCAGCAACTTCATAAGCCAGAGCCTCTCGAAGTTTTCTTCCGTGAGTCTGCAATGAGGCGCCCCAGAGCGCCGATCTTATCGCTCACACGCTGCTTTATGTTCGTGCCCTGGACACGATGTTTGCGCTCAAGCTGCAAAACATCCGCCAACGTGGCTACCAGTTCCTTCCGATACCCGGGGAACCGTTCTTCCCGCTCCATGCACTCCTCCATGATGATGGCCAGTACCCGCTGGCTAGTCAGTGGCATAAACCTCCTCCGAACCTGAGAAGAACCGCTGCACGATCGGGTGGATCACGGTCGCAGCACCACCGGGAGCGCCGAAATTCAGTGACAGGCGGGAAAATTCCCGTACCCTCGCCAGCTCGCCTTTAACGATTTTCCGCGTATCACTGTCGATCTGGTTGTCAGGCGGGACAACGAGGAAGTCGTGAATGATACTCGCTTCTTTGCCGATTTGTTTGCATTTCCGCAGTAATCGACCGCGACGCTGTACCCATTGCCTCTCGACCGTGGTGCTTGCCAGGATAAACGCCTTGGTAATCTGGGGGATGTTCACGCCTTCGTCAAGTACCCGCTTGGCGGTCAGGACCTGTAGTTCGCCACTCTGAAAGGCCGCAAGGATGCGAGCCGTCAATTTTCGGTCGGCTGTCTCCTCTGCCGTGAGTTCGTGAAACCGAATCCGCTTTTCACGGAGCAACGCATTGACGCGCTGGAGTTGGTTCGGATCCTTGTCCGTGGCATAAACTAGGGTGAACTGGAGGTCGCCCGCCTCCTGGTCAAGAAGTCTCGACAAAATCGTCAGCTTCCCTTCCGCAGACTCAAGAACGAGGCGGCGGCGTTGCAGCAGGAGCTGGAGGAACGGGCTCTCTTCACCGCCTTCTGAACGGCTCTTCCACAGTTCTTTATTGATTTGTTCGGTCAACTCCAACCAGTTGTCCAGCTCAGTACCAGTTAATTCAAGTTTGTGCACGTAGTACGAGTACGGTACGAGGCAAACACCGATAGCTTGTTCGAGCGTGAACGAGAAAACGGTCTCCCCGAAGTAACGGAAGACGGCGTCCGTACCTTCGGGATCGTACTGGCGCTCTGGCGTGGCCGATAACCCAAGCCTGTACGGAACACTTTCAGGCGGGTGGTCAATGAACCCTTCCCGACCAAGGTTATGGACTTCATCGGCAATCAGTAAGACAGGAACATCCGTGCGCGCCAGAGTGTCCTGGAAGGACTGTTCGCAAATCGTGTTGTGCGTGACGACAACAGCCTCCGCCGTTGGCGTCCTTGACAGGCGTACACGGCGAGCCAGCGCCGAAAGTTCCGCATTTCGCTCCCGCGCGCCCCCCAACAAGCTGAGATTCCTGGGCGCGAGGCCGAAATCGGAGATCTCACCACACCATTGGGCGATCAGCGGCAGATATGGTGCGGACACAACGATAAGCAACCTTCCTTCGCGCTGGAAAAGCCTATGGGCTGCGATCATCGCAGCAACCGTCTTGCCCGAGCCTGTGGCCATCGCAAGAATACCGCGGAACCCGCAAGCTTCAAAAGCGTTGGCGGCGCGTCCCTGGTGCGCAAAGTCTCCGGTGGTGTAATTGAGATGGGACGGCACCCGGAAGGTGCAATCGGAGCTCTTAACTGCGACCTTCGGGGCCTCATTCTCGATAATGGCAAGGAGTTCGTCTTCCGTCGGGACGCCGGTCCCTGAATAATCCCGCAGCAGTTGCCTGGAGATCGCCTCGGGAAAATCGAACACCTCGCATTCCCCGGACCGTCTGGACCAGATCGAGTCGAATTCGGCCCGCAAGCTGTCCACAACGAACCTGCTGTTCTCGTCTGTCCAGGACCTTGTGACTGAAACCTGCTCGAAATTCCGCGAAAGGCCGCTCACGGTGAGATTGCTGGAACCGTGGACCGCGATCGTGTCGGTTGTATCCGAGATCAGCCACACCTTCGGATGAAAAATGGCATCCCGGAGGAGTGCAACGCGGATCTCCACTCGCCCGAGACTTATCAGGTATGCCAAACAACGGAGCGTGTGGCGCAGCAGGGCATCTTCAACCGTGAGCCCGGAAGCCAGAAAGTCGCGGATTACCTCTTCCGACGCAGTACAGCCGGCCTGGATGGCTTCGCGGTCTTCCGGCCGGAGAACCGGACAGATCACTAATCGCATCGGTCGATCGGAGGCGGCAATGAATGTAGCAAGACCTGGGGCAAGCATCGCAAGAGAACGGCCCGAAAAAAAGCCGACCATGCAGTCGACTGATACGGCATTCCCGAGGCAGGGAATCAGGACATCGTGGGCGATATCCTCCCGAGGCACGAAATATATCGGGCGAACACCCCGAATTGTACGCAGCTCAGCCAATCGTCGATCCTCTTGAGCGGGGCACTACTAAGCATATGAAGTTTTCGCCACAATTGGAATCAGGTATTTAGCGGGATGCCGAGCTGGAACTGGCATCCACAGCCAGGCCGATTTGTGCGGAAGCTTCCCGCGCGGCTGCGTCACGACGGTTTCACGATCTGCAGTCAGAAGCACCAAAACCCGCTTCGTGACGGCTAGACCAGTCGCCTTTCACAGGACAGAAAAAGAGCCGTGCCCCTGCGGACGTAGAGTGCTATCTTCACGTCCACAGTTGTCGATCTGCCAATGCTCACGGGTGAAGCCGCCTTCGTTGGTGCGCGTGGGTTAGCTCACGCTCGCTGCAAGGGCTTGATTCTCAGGTCCCTTTGCGCCCCTGTGGATTTAACCTTCCCGCACGTATACCTTGACAGCCATCCGTCAGCACTGTAAGCTTACAGCAATGGCAAAGACACTCGGACAGCGGATTCGCGAGCTCCGCGAGGCAAAGGACCTATCACTCCGCGATCTCGCCAAAAAACTAGGAGGTCTCTCAGCAGCGCACTTGTCAGATATCGAGCTGGGACGGCGGTTTCCGTCAGACGAACTGCTGGCCAACATGGCCGACAAGCTAGACACCACGCTCGCGGACCTGCGTCAGTACGACAGCAGGCCGCCGGTTGACGAAATCAAAAAGATGGCCGAGGCCAACCCGGCGTATGGGTTCGCCCTGCGCAAGATGGTGGAAAAGCGCATCACGCCCGAGGACATCGAGCGGCTGATAGAGGACAAGTCTAAGCGGGATAAGGAATGAGAGTTTTCAAGACCAAAGCTGGGCCGTTCGCCGAGCGTCCTTACTACCCGGACGCCGACATCGAGGCAATCTGCACGGACGAGCTAGCCAAGCTCAACCTACTGCCGAATCAGCCCCAGCCGATCCGCATCGACCGTTTCATCGAGCGGCGGTTCGTGACGCCGTCGTATATGGACTTGGGCGAGGGAATCTTGGGACTGACCAAATTTTCGGCCAACGGCGTAGCGGAGATCATCGTCTCAACGCGGCTCGACGCGGAAGGCAGCAAGATTTCGGAGCGCCGTGTGCGCACCACGCTCGCGCACGAGGGCGGGCATGGTCTGCTCCATGCGCACCTCTTTGCGCTCGAATCGGACAAGCCGGCGCTGTTTGGGGATTTTTCCGATCCTGCCAAGCCCAAGGTGCTGTGCCGCGACGAAAAGAATTCCGGCCACGAGTACTGCGGAGATTGGTGGGAAGTCCAGGCCAATAAGGCCATGAGCTGTCTGCTGATGCCAAAGCGCCTCGTCGATGCTGCCATTGCGCCGTATCTCACCCCGCAAGGGCGGCTTGGCCTGAAAGCGCTGGCGCAAAGCGACAAGCAGAGGGCTGTTCGTGAACTTTCGGATGTGTTCGACGTGAACCCGGTAGTGGTTCGGCTTCGCATCGAGCAGCTATATCCGGAGACAGGAGGTGGGCAGCTGACACTCTAGATCAAGCTCTCTTTTTTTGCCTCATATGTTCGCACTGTAAGCAGACAGCGCGATGGACTTCAAAACCATTAACCGCCACCTGCAAAGGTGGCAGACAGGAAGCAAGTTATGAGCAAAGACACTTTGCACGTAGTGGTGCACTACCCGGCAGCCAAGGAGCCTTTCAAGGACGACAACGCCAGCCCGTCGGAAACGGTTGGCTCTCTCAAGGCGCGCGTCTTGACTGCGTTCGGGCTGTCCGAGGGGCAACAGAGTGGCCAGACGTACACCTACACTCTGTACCACAACAAAACGCCGCTCGAAAACCTCACCGAGACTCTCGGCCAGGTCGCTGGCGGCCAGCCCACGTTGCAACTGAAGCTCAGCCAGCAAATCACGCAGGGATAGATGAGCGACGAACTATCCAAACTCAACTTGAACGACGACTTCGAGGAAGCTCTGGGCGTCCCCGATGCCACTCGCTGGCAGTTGGAGACGACCGGGGACCTCGAAGTCGTGGCGACAATGCATTCGGCGAAGGCGCCTACCGAGCTCTTTCAAGCTCGGCTGCTTTGGACGAAGTACCCGGACCTGCCGCCATCTTTGAAGTTCCGCGATCCGGCGACCGGCCGCCTCGACATGCCACAAGCGTGGCCCGTTGTTCGCGGCTTTCGGCCGCAAAGCCTCGACGCGTGCGTCAACTACTGCGCCGAGGGCTTTGCCCTTCACCCTGAGTGGCAAAAGGACCCGCGCTTTCGCTGGGACCCGAGCAATAACCCGCTCTTGCGAGTTCTCCGCACCTTGCAGGATGAACTCGACGAGCACTATCAAGGACGCTTCGAATGACTTTATTTTCCGAAACCACAAACTGGCGGTTGCCGGAGACAGTGCTGCCTGACAGCTTGCAGGAAATGGCTATCGATGGCCGCCGCGGCACTGAGGGGATCGTGCTGTGGCTCGGGCGTGACGACGGCGAAAGCGCCGAGATCACACATCTGGTCAAACTGCGCGGCCCGCTCGTGACCAAGCGTCCGAATCAAATCCACATCGAGTCAGCACTGTTTAACGACGTCGCCGATGTGGCGATCGAAAACAACGTTCGCCTTGTCGGCCAGATCCACAGTCATGGGCGGGGCTATTCGCTGGATCTGTCGCCGACCGACCGTATCTATGGCCTGCGAACGCCGCACTATCTATCCGTTGTTGCGCCAGATTACGGGCTGTCCCCGTGTTCGGTTACGGATTGCGGAGTGCATGTGTTCAAGCCGGGCTGCGGTTATGTGCGGCTGACCCTTGCTGAGGTTTCAAAGAAGATCGCCATTGTCCGTGGCCCTCACCTGCCGTTCATTGAAGTTGGAGGGCGGGGATGAACAAGGAACTGTCATACAGCCGTCCGCGAGAAACCGCACAGCGGCTGGGCGATTTGGCCAAAGACCGGCACCGCTTCCTAGGCAAGAAGATCCTGCTGACCGGTGAGCCTGATATTCTTCGGACCACCAATGGTCGCGACGCGTTCCTCTTCAGCTTGCGGCTGCTGGTGCGACTCTGTCCGAACGTATCTGTGGCCCTGCTGGAAGGACAGGAGGCGCTTCTAACCGAGGCTCGGGAGGTCGCTGTACAGGTTGCGTTCGGTAAGGCCGTCGAATTTCGCGTTTCTGTCAATCCAGCAGAGTTTGACGCGATTTTGTCCGTAGGTACACGTGTTGACCCAACGTTGCCATGGACCACGATTAACTCCAACGGCTGGCTTGCACGTGTCTCATCGGGCGACGTGACGCTGTCCGAAGAATGCAGCCTCGCAAATCCGGTGGGCGCACTGGCTGCAGCAGCTCTCGGCGCTGGCGAGGTATTCAAGCGCCTCATCGCGCTTGTCCGTGAGCGAGGCGCGCTGCTAAATGGCCTGACGTTCTCCGTGCTTGCTCTAGCTGCAAATTCGAATGATCCAGGCCCGGCTCTGCGGGACACAATCGAATCAGATCTCCTCGTTGCGGGCGGGGGCGCGATTGGCAACGGGATAATCGCCTTGCTCAGTCGCTTGCCAATCACTGGCAAGATCGACATTGTTGATCGCGAAAAATTCGGCGAAGAGAACCTCGGCACGTGCCTGCTGATAGGCCCTGAGCACATTACGCGGCCCAAAGCGGCAGTGCTTGAGGCGATGCTGAAGGTCGCCGGCAAGAACGCACAGGGGTTTTATGGCTCGTTTGCCGACTATGCAGCGTCGCTCAAAGGCAAGTATCCAGCGGTCGTGCTGAACGGCCTCGATAACATCGACGTACGGCACGAAGTGCAAAGGACTCTTTGGCCCGATCTCATTGTCGATGGAGCAATCGGGGATTTCGGATGCCAGGTCAGCTCTCATCCCTGGGCAAAGAATGTCGCCTGTTTGATTTGTCTCTTTCGCCCGCCGGTCCGGTCAGCCGAGAGTGTTGCAGCAGAAGCAAGTGGCCTGGCCGAGGATCGCGTCCGGCACGCTGACGAACCCGTCAGCAACGCGGATGTTGAATCGGCCCCGGAAGCCACGAAAGATTTCTTGCGCGCTCGCGTCGGCAAACCGATCTGTTCCGTTGTTTCGGAAGCAGTCGCACAAAAGATCTCTCAGGATACTCGGGCTCGCGGATTTGAGCCGTCTGTGCCGTTCGTGGCGGCCTTCAGCGCGTGCATGGTTGTGGCGGAGACAGTTTCGTATTTGTCCGGCTGGCCCTCAGCTCTCGACACCAGATTCCAATTTGATTTTCTGCAGGGACCTGACCGGGGAGAACAGTACCCGCAAGAGCGCAGGGCAGACTGCCTGTGTCAGCGACGCAAAAACATTGATCGTTTACGAGCAACCCATGGGCTGGGCGGTTGATAATCGACGTTACTCAGACGTGAATGTTGGCATCGTGAGGGGGCGCGTCAACGGCCATCTCCAGCTCGAACCCGGTTGGATCGAATGCCGAAGGATTCAAACAGGCGGTCTGTCAGTTCTTGAACGAAGAAACCGGCGCACCGACATCACCTCGACGGCGAAAGTCGTGTGGTTTCAGAGGGTTGTGCTCAGTCGTAGTGACAGCCAGGAGTCGCTGCCCGAAAATGGTGCAACTGTCACTTAAATTGTCACTATAGATCGCGCAAAACGGGGCAACATCGAAGAATCACATGCAATGCGGAAACCCGCATCAATCGCGGCTGGCAAGGGATTCGGTTGATTTGTGAATGGTTTGCGAAAGAGGGATTTTAGCCTTAGCAAACCGCCGCCTTCAGCCTCTCGGCCACCTCTCCGCGGCGTCTTTTCAACAGTTTAGCACAGTCGGCTAATTTGCCTGCTGCACGATTGCTGCACTCTGCATTTTTCAGCGTGTCCAACGTCGCTTCCAAAGTCTTCATCGCGGCGAGCACCGCCGGATCGAAAG
>Ga0209062_1003176_pt1 | contig 19567 bp, 15 predicted proteins | sample Coa_R2_2_FD_187158 | JGI IMG/M metagenome (GOLD analysis project Ga0209062, IMG submission 187158) | Surface soil microbial communities from Centralia Pennsylvania, which are recovering from an underground coalmine fire - Coalmine... | ecosystem: Environmental > Terrestrial > Soil > Unclassified...
TGGCTACCTTCACCCCCCCTACCCTCACGCATCTGAGCGCCAGCCTTACCGGAACGACGGCCGGCGCCGCCGGCACAGCGCAGTACGAGTCCAACTCCACCTCGGGGGACAGCAGCTTGAGAGTGCAGGTGTCGGGTCTGAGCGCGGATTCGATCTACACCGTGCAGATTGGCGGTACGACCGTGGGCACTATCAACACCGACGCGAACGGTCGCGGCTGGTTGTCGCTGAGCAACCCCTCGGCAACCGTTTCGTCCGGTTCCGCCCTCACGGTCCTGGATAGTTCGCAGGCAACCGTCCTGCAAGGCACCTTCGCCGCCGATACCTACTACCTCGGTTGGGGACATCATCGTTAGGAATCCCGACCCTTGCCCGGGAACGTCAGGGGGCGATGTCCCCATCGCCCTCTGACGGATTTCACAGATCCCTTATAGTCGGTAAACCTGTAGTGCATTCAAAGGAGATCGCATGAGTTGGCATCGTAGACTCCGCGGCAAGTTGGCGTTCCGGCACACCACAAAGAATAAAGGGCTTGATCGCCGAACTCGGCTGCACCTGGAAGAACTGGAGACGCGAGCGTTACTGTCGGCTAGCAGCGCGGCAACGACCCCGCTAAGCACAATAACGGCCCAAACCAATTCCACAATCGTTACTCCCGCAATTTCCCCCACGTTCGACGGTTACACCCCACAACAGATGAAGACCGCTTATGGCGTGCCCTCGACGATCAACGGTAAGCTCGCGGGGACCGGGGAAACAATTGCCATCGTGGATGCCTACAACGACCCAAACATCGCCAAGGATTTGGCGACGTTCGACGCGAAGTACGGCCTACCCACCGCGAACCTCACCGTCGTCAACCAGAACGGCAGTTCAACCAGTTTACCCGCCAACGATAGCGGTTGGGCCATCGAAGAATCGCTCGACGTGGAATGGGCTCACGCGATCGCACCGGGAGCGAAGATCGTGCTCGTCGAAGCGAATTCGAGTAGTTTGAGTGATTTGCTTGCAGCCGTGAACACGGCCACCAGCAAGGAGGGAGCCAATGTCGTGTCGATGAGCTGGGGAGCCAGCGAGTTTCCCAATGAGACAAGCTACGATAAGTATTTCACGGCGCCCGGCGTTACCTATGTGGCGTCGGCGGGCGACAGCAGTGCCTACTTTGGTCCGGAATGGCCCGCGTCGTCGCCGAACGTTTTGTCCGTCGGCGGCACCACCTTGAACCTCACCAGCTCCAATACCATTTCCAGCGAAACGGCCTGGTCGGCTAGCTTTTCCTGGTACTACGGTCTTGAGGGCGGCGGCGGCGGCATCAGCTCGTTTGAGTCGTCGCCGTCGTTCCAGTCCCAGAATGGCATCTCCGCCAGCGGCCGCACGACGCCCGACGTTGCCTGGGACGCCGACCCCAACACTGGGGTATCCGTCTATGATTCCTATGGTGAACCGGGATGGGGCTATGTGGGTGGGACCAGCGCGGGCGCCCCGGCGTGGGCAGGCATTGTCGCGATCGCCGATCAGCAACATATCGCCGACGGCGGCAAAGGCTCTCTGAGTACCACTCAAGTTGAGAGCACCCTGTATCAGGCTTACTCCGGCAAGCTTGGGAAGGGTTATGCCAGCTATTTCAACGACATCACTCGCGGCAGCAATGGCTACCCGGCCACTTCGGGATACGATTTGGCAACGGGTCTGGGTAGTCCGAAAGTTAGTGCCCTGATTTCCCTGCTCGCCAACCCTTCTTCCGTTTCAAGCAGCCTGGCAACCACCACGACGAGCAGCACAACGGGAGGGACGACGACTCCCTCGACCCCGCAACCAACGGGGAATCATCCGACGGAACCACGAAATGTTTTCGGAGAGTACCCAGCGGCCAGCGCCTCCAACGGCACAAGCGCAAGCAGCCCTGCCCTCTCGACATTGAACCCTCTCACTCTGGTGGAACCTTCCGATCCGACCATCAGTTCGGCCTCCGTCTTTAATAACGGCTCCTTCCTCCCCCTCGCGGTCGGGGCTCCCTCGTTGCCCCTAAGCGAGACCGCTCCCATTTCCGACAGCTCTTTCAATGCGTCTGTGCCGCAAAACGCCATCCTGTTCGGAGCGACCGGCTGGAATGGACCGGATTTATCATGGCGTCTGAGCAGTCTGGGCCTTCCCAGCAATAATAGCCATGAATCGGCTGGCGACTTGTTTGGAAATCCGGAGGATGAACTTGTTGATCCATCCACAGGGAATGCTATCCGTTTCGACGAGAACGCTTCCGGAGATGCTGGGTCCGTTCTCGACCTGGAAGTGGCGCCGCTCGTCGAAGGCGATTCCGGCGAGGGTGGTGAAGGCGGCGATGGAGGGAGCGGCGAATAAGACGCGAAGAGAACGAGATTCCCTACGGCTGATGCTCACTCATCCCCCACTTTTGAGTGGGGGATGATTTACCTTGCAAACACAACTCGATGTCTCGGGCGACTTGCCGGATGAACCAACGCTGTAACATCAAATAATCCCAATCCATTGGCGATAATGTTCCCTTGCTGGCGCTGCGGGCTGGCATCCTAACCGCCCAACTTCTCGATCGCCAGTTTTCGCGCCAGTTGCAGCGCTTCGCCGAGTTTGGCGGCGTCTTTGCCGCCGGCCTGGGCGATGCCGGTGGCGGGGCCGCCGCCCTTGCCGCCGACTACCTTCGCCACTTCGCCAATTAGCTTGCCCGCGTGCAGGCCCTTCTTGCCGAGATCGTCCGTCACCAGGCTCAAGAGTCCCACCTTGCCCTCCTCGGCCCAGCCGATGACGGCCACGGCGCTCTTGGCCTTCTCGCGCAGACGGTCGAGCTGTTGCCGCATCTGTTCGATGGGCGCAGCCGGCATCTCACCGACGATGATCTTCGCCCCGTTGGACTCGACGGCCTGTGCCAGCAGCCGATCGCCGGCCCCGGCCAAATCGTTCGCTGTCCCCTTGCGGAGCTGCGTCTGCAATTTCTTCACTTCCTCTTGCAAGACCTCGACACGCCGCGGCACATCCTCCGGCGAGCAGTTGAAGCGGCCGGCCAAATCGTCTACCACTGCCGAGAGCCGCTGCACGGTCGCCACAGCCTCGCGGCCCGTGACCGCCGTCACGCGGCGCACCCCCTTGCCGACCAGCTCCTGCGAGACGATTTTGAAGAAGCCCGCTTGCCCGGTGTGATTCAGATGCGTGCCGCCGCAGAACTCGACAGAATCCTCCAGCGTCGCCTCCTCCGGTTTCTCTGGGCCGATGAGCAGCACGCGCACCGGATCGGGGTACTTCTCGCCGAACACCGCCCGCACACCGACGATTTTCTTCGCCTCAGTCAACGGCATCGTCACCGGCGTCACCGGCAGGTCGGAATAGATCTTCTCGTTGACCAGCCGTTCCACATCCGCGATTTCTTCCGCTGACAACGGCTTGTCATGGGTGAAGTCGAAGCGTGTCTTCTCCGCATCGACGAGCGAGCCGCGCTGCTCGATGTGTTCGCCCAGCACTTTGCGCAGTGCCCAGTTGAGCAGATGTGTGGCCGTGTGATTGCGCATGGTGTGGGGACGAGCGCTGGACACTTCCACGGTCGCCGGTTGCCCCACCTTGATTTGACCGCGCGCCACGCGGCCGATGTGCAGCACGCAATCGCCCAGACGCTGCGTGTCTGTCACGCCGAAACGACCCGTCTCCGTATGGATAACGCCGGTGTCGCCAACCTGTCCGCCTTGCTCCGCGTAGAAACACGTCCGCTCCAGGATCAGCGCCGCCTCATCGTCTTGTTGCAGCGTGCCGTGCTTGACCACCGTGCTATCCTGAATCCAACCCTCCAGCTTGGCCGCGGTCGTCAGGTGAGTGTACTTGCGTGAATCGTCCGTCTTCGGCAATTCACCGCTGACGGCGGTGATGGCGAACTTCTTGCGGTCCTTGCCAGACTTCTCCTTGAACTCCTGGAAGAGCTTCTCGAAGCGTTCGCGATCAACGGTCATGCCGACCTCGCCGCCCATCTGCTCCGTAATGTCGGAGAAAAAGCCGTAGGTCGTGTGTAGGTCGAAGGCATCCTCACCGCTGATGGTGGTGCTTCCGCGCTCGCTCGTCTGTTTCACCACTTTCTGGAACAGCTCCAGACCGCGATCAAAATTGCGAATGAATGCAACTTCCTCTTCGCGGATGATCTTCGACACCTTATCCGGAGCGCGTTTCAACTCGGGGAAGACGCCGCCCATCACTTCCACGACGACGGGGACGAGATCGCACAAGAACGGCTCCTTCGTGTCCATGTATTGCCGGCCAAAGCGCTCCGCGCGGCGGAGGATGCTCCGAAGAACGTAGCCGCGCTTCTCATTGCTCGGCACCGCGCCATCGGTCAGCGCGAACGTCAGTGCCCGAATGTGGTCGGCGATGACGCGATACGCCGTGTCCTTGCGATCGTCGAGCTTGCCCGTGTACGGCGGCGCTTTGGTGAGCCGCTGGATCGCCTGGAAAATCGGCGTGAACACATCCGTGTCGTAATTGCTCGATTTGCCTTGCAGCACCGACGTGATGCGCTCGAAGCCCATGCCCGTATCGACGTGCTTGGCCGGCAGCGTCGTCAGCTTGCCGTCCGGTCCGCGATTAAATTGGATAAAAACGAGGTTCCATATCTCAATAACATCTGGCGTGCCCGCGTTGACCAGCCTGCCGCCGCTTTTGTCCGGCGTGCGATCGATGTGAATTTCGCTGCACGGCCCGCACGGTCCCGTCTCGCCCATCTCCCAGAAATTGTCCTTCTTGTTTCCCTTGTGGATATGCGATGGGTCAATGTCCGTCTCGGAGCGCCACAGCGCCGCCGCCTCATCGTCGGGCGCTAATCCCTGCTGCGAATCGCCCTCGAAAACGGTCGCGTGCAGCCGGCTCTTGTCGAGCTTCCACACCTGCGTCAGCAATTCCCACGCCCAGCGGATCGCTTCTTTCTTGAAGTAATCGCCGAAGGACCAGTTGCCGAGCATCTCGAAAAAGGTGTGGTGATAAGTGTCCTTGCCCACGTCTTCGAGGTCGTTGTGCTTGCCGCCCGCGCGAATACATTTCTGCGTGTTCACTGCCCGCTTGTAGGGACGCGTGCCTGTACCGAGAAACACGTCCTTGAACTGGTTCATGCCGGCGTTACTAAACAACAACGTCTCATCGCCGTGCGGCACAACACTGCTGGACGGCACGAATGTATGATCGTGCTTTTTGACGAAGAAATCGATGAACTGCTGACGAATCTCATTCGCACTCGGCATGATTACCTCAATAATTTAACCACGAAACACACGAAAAACACGAAAAAAAGAAAAAAAAGAGAAGCAAAGATTATCGCGAAGGGCTTCCTTTTTTTTACATTTCTTCTGTCTTTTTTACGTGTTTTTCGTGTGTTTCGTGGTTCTCTCTTTGATAAGTTCTCCGGACGGCGGTGTACACTTCTCGCAGGGCGATGCCATGCTGGCGCGCGATGCGGGCGCAGTCTTCGTACTCCGGCGTGAATACGTTGATGCCTTCGCGCCAGCCGCGTTTGCCGCGGACCGGACCCCACGGTGTCGCCACCGTCACCGCCTCACGCTGGAGCTTGCTCCGTTCCACCGGATAGCGCCGGATGCCGAACGTCTCTGTCTCGCGGAACAAGATCGCTTCGAGCACGCGCAGAGCGCTTTCGGGCGCCAGCACGCTCAGCAGCACGCCGGGCCGATTTTTCTTCATCTGGATCGGCGTACTGAACACGTCGAGCGCGCCGGCGGCAAACAGCTGATCGAAACAATAGCCGACCACCTCGGCGGGCACGTCGTCGAGGTTCGTCTCCAACATCCAGACGCGATCGAACTCGGCGGGGTTCGCTGGGGCCGTGACTTCGCCCACAAACACCCGAAGCAGATTCGGCTGTTCCAGGAAATCGCGTGTGCCGGCGCCGTGGCCGATGCGCTGGATCGTCATGGCCGGGCTTTCGATCCACTCTTGCACGACCGTGCTGAGAATGGCGGCGCCGGTCGGCGTGGTCAGCTCGGCCTTGATTGTGGAAGGAGCGATCGGCACACCCTTGAGCAGGGCGGCGGTGCCCGGCGCGGGAATCGGCATCAGGCCATGAGCACATTTCACCATGCCGCTGCCAGTCGGCACGGAACGACTGGTTATGCGCTGGGCGCCCAGCAGATCGAGGGCGATGGCCACGCCGGCGATGTCGGCGATGCTGTCGAGCGCGCCGACTTCATGGAAATGGACTTTCTCCAGAGGCATGCCATGAGCCGTCGCCTCGGCCTCGGCCAGGCGGCGAAAGATGCGCAGGGCCAACTCGCGCTGCGCCGGCATGAGCTTGCCGCGGTTGAGGATTTCTTCGACATCGGGTAGATGGCGATGAGCGTGTTCTTCGGGGGCCTCGATGGTGACTTGCGTGGCCGCGAAGCCGCCCTTGCGCACCTTGGCCGCTTCCATGCGGATAGGCAGCCCCAGCGAGGCAAGGCCGTCGCGCACGGCCTCGGCATCGACGCCGGCATCCACAAGGGCGGCCAAGGTCATATCGCCGCTGATGCCGCTGAAACAATCGAAATGCAGTCCACGCACCGCAAAATCCCTCCTGTACAGAGGGATTCTACAGCTTGGGTGGTTTGGTGGTTAGGTGGTTTCCGTTCGTACGCGCCATCTGGGAACGCGTCATCACGGCCTCGCTTGTTCGTACGGTACGTCGATGGAAGGAGGAGGCGGCACGACAATTTGCGGTTGCGTTGGCGGCAGCTGCGATGGCCGATCCACAGAGTGCGAGCTACTCACCGAAATCACTCGCGGCCTGGGATCGGGAGCAGCCTGCGGCACCGGACCGTTAACCACCTGCGGCACAACAAGATCCGGGGCCGTTTGCGGGGTGCTTGGTGCCTGATACGCCGTCTGCTGAATCTGCGGGGGCGCCTGGTTCTCCGCGTTGTTGTTGGTATTGCTCCGCATTACCATCTCCGAGGCCAGGCTCGGATCTTTTTGCATTGCCGTTTCCAGATAGCGCCGGCTTAGCTCCGGTTGCTGCAAATGGTGCAGCGTCTGCGCCAGCCGATAATAGCCCATTGCTTCCCCGTTGGAACGGACGAAGCAATTCAGGCTGTCGTCATAACGGCCGGTCATGGCCAACACGATTCCTTTCGCATTACCATACGCGCGGTTGCCTGGTTCGAGTTGCGTCGCCCGGTCCAGGCACTCCAGGGCTTGCCCCCACTTCTTCTGATAATTGTGGCAAACGCCCAGTTCATACCAGAGCGAGGCATCTTTGGGAGCGAGTTTGAGGGCTTTCTGATAGGTTTCGATGGCCAAGGGCACATCGCGCATGTTTGCATACAGACGGCCCAAGCCTTGGTAGGCCGGTACGCATTTCGGATCGGCTTTCAAGGCCCTCTCGTAGTCCGCGCGGGCCATTTCGCAAATGTCCTGCCGGCCCTCTGGGCTGGTTTTGGGATGGAAAGCTTCGGCAGCCTTCCAATCGCCGTTCGCCACCCACACCATCGGCGGCAGTTCCTTGGACTTGGCTGACGCTTTCTTGACCTGGGCGGGAGCCGGAGTCGGCGGTGGACTGCTCCCAGAGGTGGAACTGGATTTCGACACGGTCCACTCCTGATGCTGGCACCCCGCCGCCGCGATCAGCAGGCACACTCCCAGCCTCAGGGCCCCGCGACCATCCATGTCGAGTCCTCCATCGGTTTTCAGTTTTCGGTTTTCAGTTTTCGGATAGGACCAACACTGAAAACCGAAAACTGAAAACCGAAAACCGTTATTTGAATTCGCGGATAAAACTGGATGCGGCTTCTGCGATGAGTTCGCGCGATAATTGCACGGGCATACGTCTGAATCGACAGATCGATTGCACGGTCTCCAACAAATCGCGGCAATCGCTGGCGCGCGGGCAACGGCCGCGATTGTAATACTGCTCGTACATGTACTCGATGGCCGGCGGACACTGGTTCATGCCCAGGCGTTTGGCGTATGCGTTGAAGATGCGTTCGTAGATGTCGCGCTTGGGCGCCGTGATTTCCACCTTGTGCCGCATACGCCGCAAAAAGGCGTCATCGACCAGTTCCTTGGGATCGAGGTTGGTGGAAAACATCGTCAGCTGCTCGAAGGGTACCTGGAACTTTTGGCCGCTGGCCAAAGATAGGTAATCTACGCGGTTTTCCAACGGAACGATCCAGCGATTGAGCAATTCCTTGGGACTGCACAATTGGCGGCCAAAGTCGTCAATGAGGAAGACGCCGCCGTTGGCCTTGACGTGCATCGGCGCTTGATAATAGTTGGATTCGGGTGAGTATTTCAAATCGAGCATGGTCAGATTCAACTCGCCGCCGGTGATGATGACCGGACGTTTGATCTTGACCCAGCGGGCATCGACGGTGCCGGTGTTGAGCAAGCGGCGGATGGTGGCCTCGTTGTCTTCCAGACGGGCTGTAATGTCTTCCTCGGCCGGTTCATGCACTGCCTGATCGTAAACGGTAACGATGTTGTTCTCGGCCAGGAAAGCGTAGGGGACGAAGATTTCGCCGCCGCTGGAGTTCATGAAGGCGCCGATGGACTGGGCCATGGCGGTCTTGCCGTTGCCGGGCGGTCCATAGATGAACACCGATTTGCCGCTGACGATGGCCGGGCCGACCGCGTTAAACAACTCATCGGAAACGACCAGATGAGCGAAGGCAGCCCGCAGCGATTCCGGCGAAACCTCGATTGCCGTCACGGCCTGACGATAGACCTGCTCGACGTAATCTTCCAAGGGCACGGGCGCGGGACCGGTGTAGGCGCACTGCGCCAACGCTTCCTGAGCGCGACGGCGGCCCAAGTCGGTGAGGTTGAACCGATAGCTGATCCGGCCAATCAGATCGCCGCCCATTACCTCGATGCACTTCTCGTTCTTGAGGAAGGTCAGCGCTTCCTCGACGATCTTGAAAGGCAAGCACAAGAGGCGCGACAGATCCAAACCGACCATGCCGCCGCGCGTGTACAAAATGCGCAGGGTCAAGTCGCTGAGGAAACCCAGCGTCAGGCCGGTCTGCTGCAAAGTCTCCGGCGCGCTTGGCGCTTCCGGCGCTACCCCGGTGTCCCAATCCATTCCACTTCGTTTGAGCTGTTGCACGTTGCTAACTCCTCCAAGCACTATTCGAGTATCGCCGCCTTTCTTCACGTCTTGGCGAGACTCAGAGCCGTCATTGCAGCTTGCGCATCATGATGAACAGTGCGATGCCCATGACCACGGCGCAGATTTGTACGATCCGCGTTCGACCACCGCCGGCAACCAATTTGTCCACGCTCCAGGTGTCGGCGAGCACGACTACGGCCGGCGAAGCGTGAACCTCCACGGCAGCACGCGGCCCAGCGACGGCCTCAGCCCAGGCTGGCGAACCCATCGCCAACAACAACACACCAACAAGGATGAAATGTCGGATAAAGCGATCTCTCATGGCTGTGAATCCCAAACGCTCCTTAAAATGCGGGCACGACAAAACAAATCGGCCAGGGACGGTCCCCCTTGGGGCCTTCCCTGGCCTGCGTATCGAAATCGTTCACGAGTACGGTGCCGGGTTAGCGGCCGGGTCCGGCGCCGGAGCCGCCGGTGATGTTGCCGCCACCGGTGCTGCCCATACCCATGCCGCCCATGCCGCCCATTCCCATACCCATGCCGCCCATTCCCATACCCATGCCGCCCATTCCCATACCCATGCCGCCGCCGCCGCCCATCATGAGCATACCGCCCATGAAGCGGTAGTAGTTTTGCGACACGATGTTGTTGGCCGCCGCAGAGGCCAACGTGGGTTCGGCCGGATCATGAATGACGATTTGGAAAGGCGCTGGCCGACCGGCCGTTTGCGCCGTCAGGTACGCCTGCACGGCGGCAATACGTTTGCCGTCCAGCGTTTGCCGATCCGCCACCATCTTTTCCGGCACGGTTTGGTCATAGCGCACATCCTGGGCCGTCTGCAAATACAGCACGGTATCGGGGCACGGCCGCCGCCGCGCCAGGTAAGCCAGCCGCTCCAGGCCGCCTGCGGTCAGCTTCTCAGAGCCTGGCTCGAAATAGTAGTTCCAAATCGTTTGGTCGAGCACGTGTCCGTTCTGGACCTGCGGCGCCATCGCCGCATTGACCGACTGCCACGCCATGTAGTCGTAACGCAAAGGCCAGCAGGGATCGACCCACCGATCCGGCAAGCAACCGATGCTGGCCGACGCCGCGCCACAGCACAAGATGGCCACGACTTTGTTGATGAATCCTTTCATCCTCGGCTCCTTTTCCTTAGGTGGTTAGGTAGTTAGGTGGTTGGGTGGTTACAATCCAACCACCCAACCACCTAACTACCTAACCACCTACTTGTTCATCATCGTCTTCATGATGCTGATGGCTGCCGGTCCCACGAGGACGACGAAAATCCCCGGGAAGATGAACAGCACCAGCGGGAAGATCAACTGCACCGCCGTTTTAGCGGCCTTTTCCTCGGCCAGCTGCTTGCGCCGCGTTCGCATCGAGTCGGACTGCACGCGCAACGCCTGGGCGATGCTGGAGCCGAACCGATCGGCTTGAATGAGGATGGCCGCCAAACTTCGCACATCGTCCACGCCGGTTCGCACGCCGAGATCGTGCAGCACCTCGCGGCGCGGCCGGCCCATCTGCAACTGGAAGTTGGCCAGCGAGAATTCCTCGGCGATGACCTTGGCGTGGTCCTTCATTTCGTCGCACACCTTGCGCATGGCCGCGTCCAATCCCAGCCCGCTTTCCACGCACACGACCAGAAGATCCAAAGCATCCGGCAGCGCCAGGAAGATGGCGTCCTGACGTTTCTTGCGCAGAAACCACAGCACGATGACGGGCAGGTAGAAGCCGACACCGCCGAACAGCACCATCGGTTTGAGCGCATCCAGGGTGAAACCATACTTGGGCAGGAAAATAGCCGTCCCCATGAGCAAGAAAGCCAACAAGACGGCAACGCGCAGCCCCAGATAAACCGCCACCGCCGAATCGCTGCGGAAACCTGCGTTGGCCAGGCGTATTTTCAGCTCGGACTGCTCCAGCTCGGTCTGCGGCATCAGCGGCCCGGATAAGGCCTTGGCCGTCTCCATGACGCCCTGAAAACGTTCCTTTTTGGGCTTGGTCGGGTCCTCGATTTCGGCCAACGAGGCTGGCCGGCTAATGCGCTCCAGACGTTCCTGAGCGCGGCTGTTGCGGTTGGACAGCACAGACAGCAGAGCAAAAATGCCCGCCACCAGCGCCCCGAACACAAGCAACGGAACCAGTTCTTGAAAACCGACGAGGGCAAAAATCACGATGTACCTCCTCGAATGCGCGGCTCTCGCCGTTTACCGATCGTATCGACTTTCCGCATCCCTCGGCATGAGGGAGTTTTTCCCTATTTGCCGCCAGGTGAGCAGGGTCGCGTAAGCGTCCCGAGTGCTTCTCTCGGGGCGCTTACGCGACCCCGCTCGCCGGTGCTCATACTTTGATGTTGACGATTTTGCGGATCACTATGGCCCCGAGAATTTGGGCGATGATGGCGGCGATGCTCATCTTCTTGCCCAGGTCCGTCGTCCACAGCGGCTCGACGTAGTCCGGCTTGGCGTTGAGCATGAAGCCGAACAAGGCGAACGGCAAAGCAATGAGCACGATACCGCTGAGGCGGCCCTCGCCGGTCAGTGCCTTGACTTGGCCAAGGATGCGGAACCGTTCGCGAATGACGTAGCCGATCTTATCCAAAATCTCCGCGAGATCGCCGCCGGTTTGCCGTTGAATGGCCACCGAAGTCACGAAAAACCGCAAATCCAGATTGGGCACGCGGTCGCACATCGAGCGCATGGCGTCCTCGATGGGAATGCCCAGGTTCTGCTCCTCGAAGACGCGGCCAAACTCATCGGCGATGGGCGAGGGCATTTCCTCAGCGACGACGTGCATGCCGGCGCCGAGGCTATGGCCGGCTCGCAGCGCCCGCGCGACCAACTCCAGCGCGTCGGAAAGTTGGCACGCGAACTTGTTCAAGCGCGATCGCCGCTTGTTCCACAGCCAGAGCCAAGGCAGCGAAAACATCAACAGGCCGTTAAACGGCGCTAGATAGATCGGCACCTTGAGAAGCACCGTGGCCGTCGCCCCGATCGCCGCCAACAACAGACCGATGCCAAACAGCGTACTCGGCTTGATATGGCAATCGGCTTGCTCGAACAATTTCGTGGGTGTCAGGAATTTTGGAGTAATAGACTCCAGAAAATTCTTTTTGTCGCTCTCGAACGCTGCCTTGCGGAGAATGTCCTGGGACTTGTCCGCTTCGCGCGAGCGCTTGCCCACGAGCAGATCGAGGCGCGCCGCCGTCTGCGGCGTGTTATCGCGGAAAACGAACGCCAGCACGCCCACCAGCGCGGCCACCGCCAGAAAGACCATTGCGGAGATGAGTATGGGAGTCATGATGTCTCACTCTGATGTTTTCACATTACCTCGTTCCCACGCTCCTGCGTGGGAACGTACGTTCGGACGCTCTGCGTCCCGGCCTGCGGGAACACTCGACGCGACGCGGAGCGTCGCACACTTGCGTTCCCACGCAGGAGCGTGGGAACGAGGAGGGGTTAATCGCGCAACAACACCCGTTCCTGGAACAAATTCGACGGCAGTTTGATGCCCGCCGCCTCGAGACGGTTGACAAAGGACGGACGCACGCCCGTCGCCTCATACTGGCCGTAGGCCCGGCCGTTCTGATCGATGCCCAGCTGCTTGAAGCGGAAAACGTCCTGCATGATGATCATTTCCTGCTCCATGCCCATAACCTCGGTGATCGATGTCACCTTTCGTGGACCGCCTTGCAAGCGGTTGGCCTGGATAATCAGATCGACCGCGGACGAGATTTGCTGGCGCATGGCTTTGATGGGCAGTTCCATGCCGGCCATCATGATCATCGTTTCCAGACGCGCTTGCGCGTCGCGCGGCGAGTTGGCGTGCAGCGTCGTCATCGAGCCGGAGTGGCCGGTGTTCATGGCCTGCAACATGTCCAGCGTCTCGCCGCCGCGGCACTCGCCGATGATGATGCGTTCGGGCCGCATACGCAGGGCGTTGCGCACCAGATCGCGAGTCGTGATCGCCCCCTTGCCCTCGATGTTCGGCGGTCGGGTTTCCAGGCGGACGACGTGATCTTGCTGCAACTGCAACTCCGCCGCGTCCTCAATGGTCACGATTCGTTCTTCATGCGGAATGAAGCTCGACAGCGTGTTTAACAGCGTCGTTTTACCGCAACCGGTACCACCACTGATGACGATGTTCAATCGAGCCTTGATGCAGGCTTCCATGAGCATGGCCATTTCCGGCGTGAACGCTTTGTAATTGAGCAGATCCTCCAGCTTCAGCGGATTAGCGCCGAAGCGGCGAATGCTCACCGAAGGACCGTCCAGCGCCAAGGGCGGAATGATGGCGTTGACGCGCGAGCCGTCCGGCAAGCGCGCGTCAACCATCGGCGATGTTTCATCGACGCGCCGGCCGATCTTCGATACGATGCGATCGATGATTTGCAGCAAGTGGTCGTTGTCACGGAACTTCACATCGCTCTTTTCCATCTTGCCGCGGCGTTCCACATAGATTTTGTGCGGCCCGTTGATGAGGATATCGCTGATGGTTGGATCCTTGAGCAGCACCTCCAAGGGACCGAAGCCGAACGTCTCATCGAGCACCTCATCGATAAGGCGCTCGCGTTCCATGCGATTGAGAAGCGGATTTTCGGTATCGCAAAGTCGCTCAACAACAAGGCGAATCTCACGGCGAAGCGTGTCGCCCTCCAGATCGCTGACGCGCGACAGGTCGAGCTTATCGACCAGTTTGCCGTGAATGAGGCGTTTGAGTTCCTCGAAACTCTTGGTGCCCTGGCGATCGACGCCGGCCATGGAACCGCCGAGCCGGCTGGCGGAGCCGTTATGACTTAACCCACTCAAACCGCGTTGTAGTCGTGACATGGTGCTTTCCACTTCTAGTTTTCAGTTTTCAGTTTGCGGTTTTCGGATCTCTGGATTCGTTTCAACTGAAAACCGCAAACTGAAAACCGAAAACTTACTTCCGCGAGAACAAAGTCCCCCAACGGCTCGACTTCTCCTTGGCCGCCGGTTGCAGTTCCTTGCCACACAGCGCCTGGGCCAATCCCGCAATGCTCTGCTGCACTTTGCACTTGGGCGCGAATGTCAACAGCGGCATGCCGTGGTTGCGTGATTCCATCACCACTTTTGACTCGTTGGGGATTTGCCAGTAAATCGGTTTGCCGATCGTTTCCTCGGCCTTGCTCAGGCTAATGTCCGTCTCGTTGCCGATGCGGTTAAGAATGATCCGCACTTTTTTGTCCAGCGCCTCTTCGGTTGCCAGCGTCGCCAACATGCGCACCACGTTGCGCAAGCTGGTCAGGTCCAGCTGAGCGACGAGCAAAATGAGATCGGCCATGCGCAGGGCCGTCACGTCGGTCGGCGAAAAGCTCTTGCTCAGATCGAGAACCAGATGGCTGTAGCTAGCGCGCAACAAGCCGATGACGCGCTGCAAATGGTCCTCGCGAATCAGGCCGGCGTCCTCCATCTGCACCGGATGGGGCAAGAGCGACAGGCCGGAGGCATGTTTGCTCAAGGAACGCCGCAAAAATTGCAGATCGAGCCGGTCGATATTGAGGGCCACGTCGGCCAAGGTATAGTCGGCCATGAGATCGAGGGCGACATCGGCATCGCCCAGGGCGAGATCGAGATCGATGAGGGCGGCGTTGTGATGGGCGTCCTGGGCCAAAGTAGCGCCGAGGTTGACGGCGATGCTGGTGCAACCGACGCCGCCGCGCGAGCCAAGCACGGCGATGACCAACGATTCCGTTTTGGTCTGTGCTTCGCCGTTGCTGCCCTTTTCGCCGTTAGTCCGGCCCCGCTGGAGCCGCGACAGGGCTTTGAGCAATTCCTCCAACACAACAGGGACGGTCAGGAATTCGCGCGCCCCGTTGCGGAGGGCTTGCAAAATGGCTTGTCCGTCGCCGCGGGCGCTGATGGCGAGGATCGGTACGTCCGGCAATTCGCTGGACAGCTGCGAGATCAGCTGCAAAGCCTTGGCTTGATCGGAATCCAGTGAAACGACGGCCACGTCGGGGATCGATTGCGAGATCACTTCGAGGAAGAATTCGTAGCGAGCACATTCCGCCTCGAGCCAGACCGACTCCATGCCCAAAAGGACGTTGCGCAACGCCTCTCGGCTGGTGTCGGATGGATCGACAATGGCAATTCGTTGGACATCCCTCATGTAGATAGCTACCTCTACTAGCTGCCGCGGGTTAACAACGCTTCGCAGAAGCGCCGGATGGGCGCTCCTGCGAAGCATCGCGAACCAGGGCTAGCTAAACCTCGTCACTTTAACTGCCCATCAGTCGGGGGAGGAGCCTCCCCCTCGCCGGGGACCGGCCGCAAGGGTACGTCGAGCGGCGGCTGGCCCGTTGTCGGGGAGGTCGAGACCGGCGTTGTCGGCATCGCATCGGCCGGCATCGGGCCGGGCGGCGGCTGCATTGGGCTTGCCGGAGTGGCGGGACCGCTGCCGGGCGGCAAGCCGTCCGTCAGACCGCCGGCCGATCCCATGCCGCAACCGTTCCCATCGAGGCTACAGCTACCGCCGAAGCAATTCGTCTTCCCCACACTGGGGTACAAAGAGGCCGACGGGCTGTTCCACCAGGCATGCACGTAGCGATGATCGTGGTTAATTTGACGCGGCCCGCGCGGTGCCTCAATGATCCCTTCCAAGAATAGCTCAAAATTATCGGGTCTGCGGGTTTCTTCACCGGGAAGCAATTTCGGGCGCTGATTGCACGACTCGGCATCGACCAGCCAGGGCGTGACGATCACCAGCATTTCTTCTTCTTGCTCTTGGTACAGCGTGCTGCGGAAGAGCGTGCCCAGATAGGGCAGGTCGCCGAACCACGGTATCTTGCTGACCGTGGCGTTCACCGTGTGCTGGATGAGGCCGCCGATCACGAACGTCTGGCCCGCTTCCAGCTCGACCGTCGTGGTGACGCTATTGATGTCTCGGCCGGGCACGAAGCCGCCGCCGGCCGGCGTCACGCCGTTGGCCGCGTCCAGAACGCTGATCGACGGCGAAACTTCCAGGTAGATTTTGCCGTTGCCCAGGACGATGGGGACGAAGCTCAACGTCGTGCCGAAGGGAATGAACTGCACGCCGACGCCGCTGAAGCCGGCGGCCACCGGAACGGCCTGTTGGCCGCCAACCAAGAAACTGGCGGGGCGGCCGCTCATCGTCACCAGGCGCGGCTCGGCCAAAAACTTGGCCAAACCATTTGTCCGCAGAGCAATCAAGAAATTCTGGAATGACCAAACGTTATGCACGAAGCCCAGCAGCAGGGTGCTGGGGGGGTTCGCGGGAATACCCGTCAACGCGGTGCCAGCGGCAGGGAATATGCCGGCGGTGCCGGTGGCGCCCAAGGGTTGCCCCGCCGAGCCGCCCAGCGGCGTGGTGCCGTAGAAGTACTTGCTGTTGCCGATGAAGTTAAAGGCCAGGTTGCGCAAGTCGGTACGGTTGACCTGGGCGATAATCACGTCCAGCTGTACTTGCTGCACGCCGCCGACACGCAGGCTGTCGATGTACTTGAAACCGACGCTCTGCACCAAGCCGCGGACGACGGCCACGTCCTCGGCGTGGGTCACCGTGCCCGACAGGATGACCGTGTTGTTCGAGGTGGGAATGACCGTGACGTTGGCCGTAGGCAACGCCCGGCGCAGCTGCGTGCGCAGATATTCCACATCGGCCTGAACAATCACCTCGAAGGTCTCCTTGTTGCCGTCCGTGTCCTCCATCTCGATGTGCGTGACATCGGGTTGTTGGCCGGTCAGGAGGATGGTCGTCGGATCGCCGGCCAGCGTGCGGATGGAGACGGCGTTTTCCTTGGGATTGACGACGGTCTTGATCTTTTGTTTCTTGGACATCTGCAACTTGACCGTGCCGCCAATGGGCACGATCAAGGAAGCGGGCTGAGGGCTTGGCTCTTGGGCTAGCGAGAGAACGCCGCCCCACGAGATCCCAATCAGGGCGACAAACAGGCTCCCCCAAGGGAGCGAGTGGCGGTTGTAAATTCGGCGCATCCATTCACCTCGTCAGTAAGGGCGAGCGGTGTCGGCCGCTCGTCCGGGTCCGTCGCAACACTAGCGGCGAGCGGGGGGACAGTAGTGCCCCCCCTCGCCATTCTCCAAGATCATCCAATACGTCCCCGCAGGCCGCCATCGGCGGGCGGCGGAGCAGGGGGCGCATCCTCTCCCTCGCCCTTACCCTTCGCTCCAGGAGGAGCTGAGGGAGTGGAAGGAGGCAGAACGGCACGGCGCGGGGAAGCCTCGTCACCGCCGTTGTTCAGCGAGCCGCTGGTCCAAACCTTCTTGATCGGATCGAGAGTAAAGACCGTCTTCTGCGTGTACTCGCCGCTGATAATGGTCATGGTGTGTGTCTCGGCCGGCGGAGGCGGCGGAGGCGGCGGTTCGGGTTTCTTTTCCGGCGCCTTCTCGACCACCGTTATCGGCGGCGGCGCATCCTTGGGCAAAGGCGGTAACGGCGGCACCGGGGGAGCGCTCACCACGGGCGGCACATCGTCCTCTTTGGCGCCCAGATTATCGCGTGTAGGCTTGCCGAGATCTTCCCACTTGGATCCGGGCAAGCGAACGATCTTATCGTCCTCGGGCGATCGCAGCGTCAGCCGCAGTTCGCCCAGGGCCGAAGCCAACGACAGGCGCTGCGCTTCCTCCGGCGTGGCCGCCAGCGTCACCGTGCTGCCCAGCATCGCCGTGGTCTGATGATCGCGTTGGGCGACCATGTCCACGGCCAGAACCAGCATGTTTTGCAGGATAATCTTGGATACTGAGTCGTTGGCGTTGCCGCGCGTCGTGGACACAACGTCCACCCGGTAGCCGGGCAACACGAAGCCGCCGGCCAGCGATTCGGCGTTGACCTTCAACGCAATGGCCCGCATGCCGGGAGGCAGCTTGGCAATCAGACCGACCTGATCGGGATTGACCAGTTTGTCCTCCAACACATAATCGCCCTCGCTCAAAGGCTGGCTCAAGCGCTGGTCCTTGAGCTTGCTCAATTCCTTGACTACCTTCTTGGGGGCGATGCTTTCGGGAACTTCCTTCTCCTCGAAGTACTTGTCCGGATCCTTGATCGGGGCCCAGGCCGGAACCTTGATCTTGGCCGTAATGACCTGGACTTTCGCTTCCTCGGTCTGCGCGTTGTTTCGTTCGGCCAGTAATTTGCTGGTCATGTAGCTGGCTGCCAGGCCGCAGCCAATGGCCACGACCATCAGCATCATTGTCTTCGGTTTCATGGTGCCTACCTCAACTGGGGTGGAAACCGCGAGATGCGCCCTACTTTAGACGCACCCGACGGCGGTCTCTTTACTTTTCCTCCGGCGCTTTAGTTCCCGCAGTCGTAGGAGGCTGTCACGATTACGGCAATCGTTGCCACCGTTTATTTCGACAGCCGACGACGCGAAACTTCAACTTTAGCGCTTGTAACAAGCCTGCCGAATTTGCCCAACAAACCTGCTACTCCGGCCGGTGCGAGTCGGCCAGCCAACGGACGGTGTCGTAATTAGGAGCGTGGGCATCTTGCCCGCACTCTGCGGCCGGCGCGCCCGCGCTCCGACCAAAGATACTGCCAGCCCACGACGATCACGCGCCATGCAGATAAATCAGGTAACTGATGAACCCCAGGCACAACGGAATCCCATAGGGCAAAAGGTGCATCCGTGATTTTCGCTGCGCCGCGCGGTCGGCGGCCTTGCTCACGCTCAAGCCGGCCAGGTCGCCGAGGATGGCGCGGGCATTATTCACGTTCGTCTTCCACTGGCCGCGTATCATCATCATGCCCAGGGCCAGTACACCGCCAATGATCGCAGCCAGGCAAAAGGCGGAAACGAGGATCCAGCCAGCGCCCGGATGAACGCCTTCCACAGCGCGCATGCCGAAAAACGAGCCGATCCATGCACCGAAGCCCATCTGCATTTTCACGTCGCCGCCGCCCATGCCGCCGATGGCGTACAGCGGAAACAACAACATGAAACCCAATCCGGTCGTCAGGAGGCTGGCGCCGATGCCGCCGGAGCCGGTGGATTCCACCAGCCAGCCGCAACTGTGCAAAAGCCCCAGTCCCCAACCGCTCAAAATCACCGGAAACGTCAACCAGTTGGGCACTTTCAGTTTCCAGCCATCGATGACGGCCGACGCGATCATCGCCGCGCAGATGAACGTCAAAGGCCAGTTATTCAGGATGAAGTGCATGGGAGGACATCCTTCGCGCAGGAGATAAAAGAAACAACGTGGCAAGGCGGCAAGGAGACAAGCCTTCGGAGCCTTGTCACCTTGTCGCCTTGCCACCCTGTCAGCTTCGCTCAGCTTCCGGCGATCTTGGTGCCGACGTAGCTGAAGGTGTTCTGAGCGTTGGTGCCCAGGGTCGTGATGGCGGTGATGCACACCACGATAATCAGGGCCAACATGACGGCGTATTCGACCGCGGTCGGGCCGTCTTCGTCCTTAACGAAATTCACCAAGCTCTGTGCAAACTTACGCATCGATCTCTCCTTCACAGATG
>Ga0209062_1003177_pt1 | contig 19564 bp, 16 predicted proteins | sample Coa_R2_2_FD_187158 | JGI IMG/M metagenome (GOLD analysis project Ga0209062, IMG submission 187158) | Surface soil microbial communities from Centralia Pennsylvania, which are recovering from an underground coalmine fire - Coalmine... | ecosystem: Environmental > Terrestrial > Soil > Unclassified...
ACGAACGGCTGCAGCAGCGCCACATGCTGGAACGAGAGGAAGGCGAAGCTGCGGCTGCGCACCACGGGACCGCCCAGCGTCCCGGCAATATCCTGCAGGCGCAGCGGCAGCTTTCCGAAGCCGGCCTGGTTGCCGAACCAGTCATTGGCGCTGAACAGCTCGTTGCGGATGCGGTAGGCCGCCGTGCCGTGAAATTCGTTGGTTCCCGCGCGGCTGGTCAGCTCCACGCTCGCGCCCGGAAGCCGCCCGAACTGCGCCACGGAGGTCGAGGTCTGCACGCGCATCTCCTCGAGCGCGTCCACCGAAATCAGCGAATCCATGCTGCCGAAAGCGCTCAGCGCCGGCATCGTGCCGCCCGGCGATTGCGCCGGCACGCCGCCGGCCGCGAGGCCCGTGTTCGCGCTCATGCCGTCCACCAGGAACGAATTCGCGTTCGGCCGCTGGCCGGTGGCGGTGAACTGGCCGGGGTCACCGCGGGTGGCCGGAACCACGATGGTCCCCGGCGTCAACTCGAGCAGCGTGAGCAGGCCCCGCCCGTTCAGCGGCACGCGGGCGATTTCGTCGGCCAGGATGCGGGTGCCGGTCGCGGCGTCCTCATGCGCGATCAGCGGCGCCGTTCCCCGTACGGTGATGGTTTCTTCGACGCTGCCCACCGGCAGAACGAAATCCACGCGCGCCGCTGCCGCTTCCCCCAGCCGGATGCCGAACCGCACCACGGTGCGGAACCCTTCCTTCCGCGCCGTGATCTTGTACTCGCCCGGCTCGAGCCCCCCAACCGCGTAGCGTCCCCCCGGACCGGTCTCGGCCGCGCGCCGGAAGCCCGTATCCTCGTTGACGATGGTGACGGCGGCTTGCCCGATACCTCCATCCGAGGTATCGAGAACCACGCCGTAGACTCCGCCTGCCCGCTGCGCCGCCGCCGGCATAGCCAGAACCGCAAGCAGCGCTAGGAACCGGGCCGGTGGCATTATCTATAAGCTACACCGATTGCCGGACGGTCTGCAGAAGCTTCCGGATCGCGCGGCGCCGCGGCGCTGCTCCCGCTATTCGAGCGCCTTCGCGCAGTCCGCGAGCGCCGTTCGCGTCTCGGCCAGCGCGGCCAACAAATCCGCCGGAACGTTCCGCGAATCGGCCTTCTCAGCCGTCGCTCCCAGGAGCACGGAGATGAGCATCTCCGCTCTCCGTGCCGCCCGGTATGCCTCTTCCGCCGCCGGCTGCCATGCCTGACCGTTCACCGGCCGGGGCGAGACGGCTGCTTGGGGCCCGCCGAGCCCGGCCACTACGGGCGCCAGCGCGCGATGCAGACTCTCGATTCTGGCCGAAAGATCGCGAACGTGCGCGCGGGCCAGGCTGTCGAGCAGTTCGCGGTCCGGCGCATCCATCTGCGCCTCCGCCGCTGCCGGGAAGCGCTGCGCCAGCGATCGCAGCGCGATGGCGCGCGCCATGGCGGCGTCCGTCCAATCGAGCATCTGCGCGCTGAACCGCTCGAACTCGACGCGCCCGCCGAGCTGCTTTTCGATCCGCGCCTCCATGGGCGCGGTTTTCGGTATTTCGGGAGCCGCGGGCGCGCCCGTGCCGGCGTCCGCCTGATTCACACCCGCGGGCGCCTCAGAGAACTGCACCTCGACACCGGGGATCGCCTGCAATTTTGCATGGATTTCGCGTCGCCGGTCCGCCGGGACCCCGATCCCGCTCACCAGCACCTTTCCATCCGCCCGCCTGACTTCCACCGGATCGCCCAGGTCGGCCCCGATTTCGTGGAGCGCGGCCAACACACGCAACTCCTCCGAAACCGAGGCCGATCCCCCGGACGGTATCGCGGCTGGCCGGCTTGGTTCGGCCCGCCGCACCGGAGCCTCCAGGCGCGTCGTGGCGGGTGTTCCGCCCTCCGTCGCCGTGGCTTCCGAGAACCCGGTCAACTCTACCCAATCCTCATTGCGAAACTCGAAGCGCCCTTCGACCGGCAGCAGGTCGGCCGTGCGCAGCATCAGGCTGGCCGATGCCAGCGGACCCGCCGCCGCAATCGTCCGGATCTCGTAGCAGGCCTTCCCCGGTTCGACCGGGTCGGCCACCGTGCGGACTTCATCGCGCTTTTCCGCCAGGCCGTCCCGCCACTGGCTGTAAGATCGCGCGCTGAGCGGATCGTCGAAATCGTAGCGCGCCTCGCGGAACATCCCGGATACCCGGGCCGCCGCGGCGCGATCATCGAGCCAGAACTTCGCCTGCCGCGTGCGCACCTGGATGCGCCGCGCCGGCGCGCGATGCGACGCTTCCGCCGCAGCCGCACGCCGCAGCAGGGCCGCGGCTTCTACGGAGGGCGTCTCGTGAAATTGGTAGTACAGACCCGCCGCCACCGCCAGTACGGCCGCCGCGGTTGCGGGCCAGCGCACGGCCGGCCCGGGTGTCAGCCAGCGGATCGCCCGCGCCTTCCAGCTTGCCGCCTCGAGTTCCTCATCGATCCGCGCAAACCCGCGCGAAAGATCGGTCCACGGAGCCGGAGGGTCCGGCAGCCGGGCCTGGAGCACCTGCTCGTGATAGCGCCGGCACAGGTCCATGGTCCGGTGCAGTTCCTCCGCCGCCGCGCGGCATTCGCCGCATGTTTCCAGATGCCCTCGCACGAGGCGCATTTCGCCCTCGGATGCTTCGCGATCCAGGTAGCGGAGCAGTAAATCCTCGCCGGGATGTGTTTCGCCCTTGCTCATTCGACCGCGGACCCGCCGCTTTCTTCCACTGCCGCCTTCTTCAGCCGCACCATCGCCCGCCGCAGAAATTCCCCTACCGCCGAGGCGCTGATCCCCAGCGCCGAGCCGATCTCCGGATACCGCAACCCTTCCATCCGCAGGAACAGACAGCGCTTCTGCTGCTCGGAAAGCCCCTGCACCGCATGGTGAAACCGCCGCATCTTCTCCCGCTCCAGCAGATCGTCCTCGGGATTGGTCCCCCCGGCGCTCAACCGGGATTCGAGCGCCGGATCGAAGGGCTCTTCCGTCATCTGCCGCTCCCGGATCTTCAACCCGTGGTTGTGGGCCACCCGAAAGACCCACGCCCGCGGGTTCTCGATCTCTTCGCCCTTCTTTAGCGCCGCGTACAAGCGGAGAAATACCTCCTGTGCCGCTTCCTGCGCCTGCGGCGGATGCAACCCGAGAGTGAGCAGGTAACGGAAAACATCGTTCCTCGCCTCCTCGAACAGCCGGGCTACCCGATCCCGCAGCTCTGCGCCAGCTATGTCCTGCCGGAGAATGCCCACCAGCCGTTCACCCACGGGATACACCGACATCGCATTGAGCCATACCTAAGACACCCGGATTTCGATTTCCCCTACACCCCGAACAAACTTTTTTTCACTTTTTTTCGGGAACCTTTTCGTTTTAGTGTAGTTGACCCGGCCCGGCCGGGGTCTTTGGAACGGACTCATAACCCAGTGCCCTTTCCTAAAGTAGCTGTTACGGTAGTCACGTTCCAAAGCGAGCGTTATATCGGCCGATGTCTGGACGCCCTCTTCGCCCAGCAGGAGGCCGATCTCGATGTTGTGGTCGTAGACAATGCCTCGACCGACCGGACCCGCAGCATTCTGAGCGGCGATCGCTGGCCGGCTTCGCGGCTGCGGGTCTTCCCGTCCGAGCACAATCTCGGCTTCGCGGCCGCCCAGAATCTCGCCATCCAGGCCACCACCGCTCCCTGGGTGCTCACGCTCAATCCGGATGTCCTGCTGCGCCCCGGCTTCATCCGCGCCCTGGTGGATGCCGCCGCGTGCGATCCGCGCGCGGGCTCCGTCTGTGGAAAGCTCCTTTCCATCGGACCCGGCTTCGAGCCCCTCCCGGAGGACCGCATCGATTCCACCGGCATCTTCTTTACGCCCGCGATGCGCCACTTCGACCGCGGCTGGCACGAGCCCGGCCACCGCTACTCGTCCGGGCCCGAGTACGTCTTCGGCGCTTCCGCCGCTGCCGCGCTTTTCCGCCGGGAAATGATCGACGACGTCTCCATCGGCGGCCACTTCTTCGACCCCGACTTTTTCGTCTACCGCGAGGATGCGGATGTCGCCTGGCGCGCCCAGCTCCTCGGCTGGCGCTGCATTTACACTCCGGCCGCAGAGGCTTTCCACGTCCGCACCGTGACGCCGGCGAACCGGCGCTCGCTGCCGCCGGCGATCAACATGCATTCGGTGAAGAACCGGTTCCTGATGCGCATCAAGAATGCCACCGGCGGCGTCTGCCGGCGCTACTGGCTCCCCATGGCCGCCCGCGACCTGCTGGTGCTCGGCGGCTCTCTCTTCTACGAGCCGCACTCGGCACGCGCCTGGTGGCACGTGGCGCGATGTCTGCCGCGCGCGCTGCGCCAGCGCCGGATCATCATGTCGCGCCGCCGCGTCGCCGATGAGGAATTGGCCGAGTGGTTCAGCCCGGTTCCGGTGGCGCGCCCCGCCGGCCGGCCCGCTCTTCCGGCCGCGCGACGCGCGAGCCGCGGCCCGTCGCGCACCCGCGCCGCGGCGGCTGCCGAACACGGCCTCACCGAGCCAACGGCTTAACGAAAGGCAACGGCATCCGGCCGGCGCCCCCGCGTTACGATAGGGCTTCATGCCCTTCCAGTGGCTCGAAATGCGCATCGCAGAGGAGCGCGACCGCCGCCGGCGCGAAGCCGAAATCCATGCCCGCCTCGCACCCGCGATGGAGGAACTGCACCGCCTTCTGGCCGGCTGCCTGGACGCCTACAACCGCGAATTCGGCGTCGCAGCCGCCACCATCGCGGCCGATGCCCGCGGCTTCACGATCCGGGTCGAGGAGCCGCCCGGCGAAGTGCGGGTCGACGCCGTCCAGGACCTCCCCGGTTTTCACATCCGTCGCGGCGAAACCGTCCTGCCGGTCGAAATCGGCCTCCTCCCCGGCGCCAAGCTCTTCTACCGCGATCAGCAGGCCGACCAATACCTCACCATGGACGAACTGACGCGCAAGATTCTCGACCGGGTGCTGTTTCCGAAGCTGCGGGAATAGGGGCGGGGGTTGGGGATTGGGGATTGGGGATTGGAGGTTGAGGCGACCGTAAAGGCTTCGAGGGGCGTCGTTCCCCGATCCCCCTCCGGGGCTCCGTCTGGCACCGAACCTGCACCTATTGCGGGGTGTTTTTCGTTCCCCTGTTGATTCTAACGTCCGTAACGGTTCCCGGCACCGATCTCGCCGTGAAACTCCAGTCACAGGTGGGCCAGCCGTACGACGAGCAGAAGGTCACCGCGGATGTCCGCTATCTCTGGAATCTGGGCCGCTTCGATGATGTCCGCGTCGAAGAGCCGGAGCCGGGCTCGCTGGTGTTCCGCGTCCACGCCAAGCCCAGGCTCATGCTGCATGAGATCTGGCTCGAGCCCAACACCTTCGGCATTGAGCTCAAGGTCCAGGAGGACACCTTCCTCGACGAGGAGCGCGCCCATGTCATCGCCCGCGAGGCCGCCCGCCAGCTCGAGCACCACGGCTACACCAATCCCAAGATCCGCGAGGAGATTGTCGACAAGGGCAATGGCTGGGCCGACCTGCATCTCCACGTCACACCCGGCGAGAACCTCACGGTCAAAGGCGTCGATTTTCAGGGAGAGGACCGCTTCCGCAATCAGCTCCAGGCCCTCAAGCCCACCACGATTCTGCCGCACTTCCTGTTCCTGCCCGGCTGGCGCCTGATGCCCGGCTACAATGAAGCGGCCGCCGATAGCGACATGGCCCGCATCGAATCCGCCTACCTCAAGCAGGGCTATCTCGACGCGGTCGTGCGCCCCGGCGACCTGAAGATCCGCGGCAATGACGTCCGCGTCGGCATCGACGTGCGGCCGGGCCCCAAGTCCGACCTCTCGCCCGACCTCTGCCGCGCGCTGCTGGTCGAGCGCCGCGAGGCCCAGAAGCAGGGAATCCTCGAATTCACCGCCCGCTACGATAGCGAGAAGGGCCTTACGGTCGAGCGCGGGCCCGTCTACCACGTCGGCCGCATCGAGTTCACCGGCAACCATCACTTCTCCGATTCGACCATCCGCAAGAATTTCGTGCTCGACGAAGGCGACCTTTTCGACGAGCTGCAGCTCCGCCGCAGCATCGCCCGCCTCAACCGCGCGGGCTACTTCGAGCCCATCGATGAGAAGCACGTCATCGTTCACCCCAACCCCGAAACCGGCTATGCCGATATCACCGTCCGGTTGAACGAGCGCAAGCGGGGCCGCTGGGGCATCACCGGACCCGCCGGGCCCACCAGCCTGTTCGGGCAGATTCAGGGCTCGATCAGCACCCGCATGCCCGGCTGGGCGACCTACTCGGTTTCGCTGAGCCTGTTCATCGGCAAGACCCTGCTCCCCGTCGCCACGCCCGTTCCGATGTTCATGCCGGTTTTCGCCCTGCAGCGCGCCTTCACGCCCGGCGAAGGATTCCTGAGCGGCTTCCTGATCGCGCCGCAGCTCGGCTGGCAGGACAACCTGCTCAGCTATGGCGTCAGCCAGATGCAGGGCCGGCTACTGCCGCTGCTCTCGGGCGAGCGCAACGCGCAACCGGTGCTGCCGGTCTACGTCACCCGCCCCGAAGGCGGGGCCACGATGTTCTGCGAAGTCCCCAAGCCGCCGCTGATGCCGCTGCGCACCGCCGCCACCGTCGCGCTGCACGTCCTCGGCGCTCTGCCGGTGCTGTAGGCTGCTCCCTAACCGACGGCCACTACCGCGCCGGCGGGCTATCTCCCGAATTTCCCGCTCATAAGGGCCGGGCGTCGTGCAGGCGATCCTGGCCCTCTCCTGCGTCACCTCCGGCACCCGACGCCCGCGCCCAGCCTCGGCGCGCTTCACCGGCAAGGGATAGCTATCCCATTCTAGCCCCTTCTAACTTTTGGATTTAAGCCGTTTTGTGCAAAAGTTCGATCACGGGGAAATACCCATGAGACGAGTGCTCGCCGGGCTGTGGCTACTCGGAGCCGCAGGGGCGGTCCGGGCCCAGATACCGACCGTAGACTGCGTGGTCCTGAATATCCGGACCGGCATGTACACGGCCTATTTCGGGTATTTCGGGGTCAACGAACCGCCGGTGACGATCCCCGCCGGAACGCTGAACTACGTGGACGCCTCCGGGACCCTGCGGGGGCAGATCCCGACCAAGTTCACCAGCCGGGCGCAGCACATGCTGTTCTCGCTGAGCTTCTACTCCGGCGTCACCCCTGCCTGGCACCTGAACGGCGTCGATGCCGTGGCCACGGCCGCTGCGGTATCCACCTGCCAGTTGATCGTGGGGGCGCCCCGCGCCCCGGGCTCCCTGTTGACCTGCTGGGACCGGAACGCCAATTTGAGGTGCGACTCGCAGGAAGACGTGGATGGGGACGGATTCTGCACCACCCTCGATTGCGCCGGCGCGACCGGCCCTCAAGGCCCTGCGGGCACGAATGGAACGAACAACACCACGGCGGGTCCGGTAGGGCCCAGAGGCCCCGCAGGACCGCCGGGGGCCGATGGTGCAAGAGGTCCGGCGGGACCGGTTGGACCGGCTGGCGCGGCCGGACCGGCCGGTCCCGCGGGAGCAGTTCCGGTCTTCCAGACGGTCACCGCCAGCCCCGGAGCGGTCACCGCCGCCGCCAATTGCGCCGCCGGCCAGTTCCTGGTGACGGGCGGCGGGACCTGCACCGTCCCCAACCTGCCGGGGATGGGCCGGGTTGCTTCCAGCACGCCGGCCGGGAATGGCTGGTCGGTTTCCTGTAACGCGGGGCAGGCTACCGCGGTCGCGGTCTGCGCGCCGCGCCAGTGAAGAAGGAAATACTCATGAAACGCTGCATCCTGCTCCTGATCGTTTCCGCCGCCGCTCTATTCGGCCAGGCCGGCGTCTTTCCGCTCCTGGACTGCGTCACCTACAACCCGGCGACCAATGAGCTGACCGGCTTTTTTGGCTATATCAACGTCAACAACCAAACGACCTCCATCCCCCCGGGCGCATCGAACTACTTCACCCCGGACCCGATCAATCGCGGGCAACCGACGAATTACCTCCCCGGCATCTACCACCAGGTCTTCACCGCTACGGTCTCACTCAATGCGTCCCCGCAGCTCTCCTGGACACTTCTGGGCGACACGGTAACCGGCACCAACGATCCGACGAAATATTGCACCGCCTCCACGGCGACAGCCTGCTGGGACACCAACGCCAATGGCGTTTGCGATGGCGCCGAAGACATCAACGGCGACGCCAAGTGCGATGCGCGGGATTGCCAGGGCGCGCCGGGCGCCACCGGGCCGCAAGGGCCGCCGGGAATCAATGGCACGTCCGGACCGCAAGGACCGCAGGGGCCGCAAGGTCCGTCCGGACCCGCGGGCTCGCCGGGTCTGGCCGGACCGCCGGGACCGCCAGGACCCACCGGCCCCGCGGGCCCTGCGGGCCCGCCCGGAATCTCGCCTTCCGTCGCGACCGTGATCTCTTCGAACGCGACGAATACCGCCACGGCAACCTGCGCCACCGGGCAGGTGCTGCTCAACGGCGGCGGCACTTGCGCCGTTCCCAATACCAACAGCATCAGCGGACGGATCGCATCGAGCCAGCCGAGCGGCGCCAACGGCTGGACGGTCACGTGCAGCGCCGGTAATGCGACGGCCGTCGCGCTGTGCGCCGCGGCAGGAGGAAATTAATGCGCGCGTGTCTCCTGTTCCTCTGTGCCGTCCCGGCCTTGGGCTCCGTGTTCACCTCCATCCCGCAGCCCACGGCCGGTTATTTATCCAGCACCACGCTGCTGGCGATTGCCGATCCCGAAGGCTCGATCGTCGGATCGGTCTCCGACGGGTTTCTCACCGTCTCCTTCCAGTCCGGCGGCTCCTCCGCGTTGATGGACGTCGACGCCGTGCCGGATAGCTGGTCCACCTGGGGAGCGCCCCCGGATACCGAAAGCGCAACCCCCGCTGTGCTGGCCTTTGACGACCCGACCGCCACCGCGATGTCCTTTTTGTTCGACCGTCAGTTGGTCACGTTCGGCGTGGAGATCGAACCGGATGACACCTCGCCGGGGAACCAGCACGATGTCACCGCGACGTACTGGCTGGGCAGCACGCTGGTGGGGACGATCGACCGGTCCGTCTCCGGCGATGGCGGCGCGCTGCTCTTTGCGGGATCGGGCGGGCCGTTCGACCGGGTGGATGTGGCGAGCGACATCGACTTCGCCTCCGCGCAGTTCCGCTATACGCCCACGCCGGAGCCCGCCGCGTTCTGGCTGGCGGGAGCCGGGTTGCTCGCGATCGTCCGGCGGCGGAGAGCGAATTAGCCCAGCAATTCCGCGGCGGTAAGGGCGTAGATCAGCGCGCATTGCGCGATATTGCGGACCGGAACGAACTCGTTCGGCCCGTGCGACACGGTCAGCAGCCCCGGCCCGTACGCGAACGCGGGGATGCCGCGAGCGGCATAGAAGCGCGTTTCGAGCAGACCGGGGCACATCTCGAATGCCGGTGCGCCGCCGGTCACGGCTTCGACCGTGCGCGAAAGGATCGCGCCCACCGGATCGTCCGCCGGGCTTGCGGCGCCGGCCTCCTCCTGCAGCACTTCGATTTCGAAGCCTTCGAGGGCGTCGCGCAGGCGGCGGCTCTCCTCGGCCAGGTCCTCCTCGGGTTGATCCTCCGGTCGACCGTGAACGAGCAGAAATCGGGCGTCACATTGAAGTTCGTGCCGGCTTCGACGCGCCCGCCGAGCATCAGGATCGAGCGGCGCGCGGCGGCGGGCGCGATGCGGTACTGCGTTTGGCGAAGCTCCACTTCCTTTTTGATTTCGGCGAGGCGCCACATCGCGGGCAGGGCGCGCTCGAAAGCATTGAGACCTTCGAACTGGCGGCCGGCGTGCGCGGCCTTGCCCCGCATGGTGGCGCGCAGCGAGATCGCGCCGCGGCAGGCGTGCCAGACCACGCCGCCCGTGGGTTCCGGCGTCACCATGCCGATGCCGTCCCGCCCGAGAAGCCCGCGTTCCGCCAGATACCGCGAGCCGCTCGGACCGGCGGTTTCTTCGTCCGGCACCAGCACGAGGCCGATGCGCCCGTTGTTCAGCAGGCCTTCGTCCCGCGCCGCCGCCGCCGCGTGGATCATCGCAGCCAGGCCGCTCTTCATATCGGATGAGCCGCGGCCGAACAGGTTCGCCCCTTCGACGCGCGGCTCGAACTGGCTGCGGTGCTGCGCGGGAACGACGTCATAATGGCCGCTGAAGTAGAGCGCGCGCGGCCCGCGGCCCGCGGACGCGAGCACGCACGCACCTTCGCGCCGCACATCGTTGAATTCGAGGCGCGCCAGCTCCGCGCAGAGAGCGCGGGCGCATTCCTCGTAACTGTTGCCGGGAGGATTTTCCGACGGAATGGCGATCAGCCGTTGCGTGAGATCGAGCATCGCCGGAGCGGACAGGCGCGCGCGCAGGCGGGGCAAAAGGGAATCGACGCTCATCCTTTTTCTGCGCCTCCGCGCGCCTCGGCCAGGCGGTGCTTCTGCACCTTTCCCATCGCATTGCGCGGCAGCGCCTCGACCACGTGAAATGCGCGCGGTGCCTTGAACGACGCCAGATTCTCCCTGCACCGCCGGTCGAGCTCCGCGGCGGACACCGGCGCCCGCAGCACCACGTATGCCACGGGGATCTCGCCCCGCACGGCGTCGGGCTCGCCCGTCACGGCGGCCTCCGCCACTTCCGGCTGCTCCGCCAGGAACTCCTCGATTTCCCGCGGATAAATGTTGAAGCCGCCGGAAATGATCAGGTCGCTCCTGCGCCCGCGCAGCGTGTAATAGCCGTCTTCGGAGACCTCGGCCAGATCGCCCGTGCGGAACCAGCCGTCGCAGAACGCCTCGCGCGTGGCATCCTCGCGCCGCCAATAGCCGGCGAATACGTTCGGCCCCTTCAGCCAGATCTCGCCTTCGACCAGCTTGACCGAAACACCCGGCAGCGGCAGCCCCACTGTCCCCGGCCGCCGCTCGCCGGCGTAGGGATTGCTGATGTCCATGAGGTTTTCGCTCATGCCGTAGCGTTCGAGAATCCGGTGCCCGAATTTGCGCTCGAATTCCTCGAACACCGCGGCCGGGAGCGGCGCCGAGCCGGAAACGAACAGCCGCATCAAGCCGCCGATCTCGCGCGCCTGCGGGTCCGGAATATCGAGCAGCCGCACATAAATTGTCGGCACGCCGAAGAACAGCGTCGGCCGGAAATCGAGGAATTCCGCCGCCGCGCGTGCGTGCTCGAAGCGCGGCAGCAGGCGCATGCGGCATCCCGAGGCCAGCCAGCAGTGCAGCCCGTTGCCGAGCCCGTGCACATGGAACAGCGGCAGCGCGAGCAGCAGCCGGTCCGCGGAGGTAATCTGCCAGCAGGCCAGCAGATTCACCGCGTTGGCGGCGAAATTGTTGTGGCTGAGCACCGCGCCTTTCGATGCGCCGGTCGTCCCCGACGTGTAGATGATCCCCGCCGGCGCATCGCCGTCGAGCGCGACGCGCGGGCGCTCGGCCGGAAAGGCCGAGGCATCCGGCGGCTCGGTCAGAAACAGCGCGGGCTCGGCGTCCTTGCGGATGTGCGCGACCTCGCGCTCGCGGTAGAGCACGTTCACCGGCACGAAGATCACGCCGAGCTTGACGCAAGCGAGATACAGGTCGATCATCTCGATGCAGTTGGGTAGCTGTACGCAGAGGCGGTCGCCGGTCTTCAGGCCGCGCGCGCGGAGCATCTGCGCGGCGCGGTTGCTGCGCTCGTCGATTTCGCCGAACGTGTACGTGCGCCCGGCAGATTCGAGCCCCGGCTCGCCGCGGCGTGCCACCAGCGAGAGGTCGAACAGGTGCGTCAGATTCATTCCGGCAGCTCCTTGCCGCGCGTCTCTTCCGCCAGAGGCAGCAGCGCCAGTCCCGCGAGGAACGCGACCGAGGTCAGCGCGACGGGCGTGCCGATCGTGTGCATCCGCGCCACGCCCGCGCCCACCAGAAATGTCACGCCCGCGGCGAGGAAGCGCCCGAATGACGTGGCGAAGGCGAACGCGCTGCCGCGGCACTCGGTGCGATACTGTTCCGGCAGCCAGAGCGTGTACACGGAGAAATTCGCGCCGCCCACGCCCAGCAGAAACAGGCACGCCAGGAACCACGGCAGCGCGTTGGGCAGGTAGTACACGTAGCCGAATCCTACCGCGATACAGGCGAACATCAGCGCGAAATACGCCGCGAGCGCGCCGCGCCGGCCCAGCCGCGATGCCAGGTACGGCAGCGCGAAACAGCCCGCGATCGTCCCCGCGGAGAGCAGCATCGTCCCGTACGACGCCATCCGCCCGCCGTCGCGTGCCGCCAGATGGCGCACCGATGACGGCACATACACCGACCCCGCCCACAGCCCCACCATGGAAACGAACAGCAGCGCCGAATTGACCAGCGTGCGGCGGCGGTATTCGGGGGAAAAGATGGCGGCGAAGGCTTCGCGCGCGCGCACCGTCGCCCGCCGCTTCCGCCAACGCCCCGGCTCGGCCACGCCATAGCGGATGAACGCGACCAGCAGCGCCGGCGTCCCGCCCGCCGCGAACACCGCGCGCCATCCCCAGCGCGCCCCGACAACCCAGTTGACCAGCGCCGCGAGGAAGATGCCGAAGTAATAGCCGGTGTGCAGCCACGCCGCGCCGCGCTCGCGCATCCGCTCCGGCCACTCCTCGGCCACGAACACGCCGCCCAGCGTCCATTCGCCGCCGATGCCCGCGCCCGCCAGGAACCGGAAGGCCGCGAGCTGCCACACGTTCGCCGCGACTCCGCCGAGAAACGTGAACAGCGAATAGCAGAGGATGGTCAGCGCCAGCGTGCGCACCCGCCCGAAGCGGTCAGCAATGGGCCCCCAGACGAGACCGCATCCCCAGCCCACGAGGAAAATCGCGAAGAGCAGCCCTCCGTAGAAGCCGACATTCGCCGCGTCCGCCGGGATGCCCGAGCGCGGCAGCAGATCGCGCAGGGCCGGATCGAGCACCAGGGCATAGATAAAGGAATCCATGCCGTCGAGCGCCCACCCCGCCCACGCCGCCTGAAAGCCGCGGATCTGGTTGCGCGTGAGCGCGGTCATGTGGGGCAGCCCGCCAGCCGGCGTGCCGGCTGAAAACCGGCGTTGCCCGCCGCCGCGATGGCGGAGCGCGGCAGCAATCTCCGCACCGCACCGTCGAAATTCGAGCCTGCGCCACAGTCCCGAAACAGAGCCGTGACCGTAAGGGAGCGGTGTGCTCCGGCCGAGCCGCACCGCTTCCTTACGGTCGCGGCTCCGTTGCCTGCCGGTGCGCGGCGGTTGACGGCGCGCTCACTCATGCGCCGGACCGTAGAGAATCCGGCCGGGGCGCTCGGCGGTCACCTGGCCCTCGCGCAGCGCGAACCGGCCGTTCACGATCACGTCCCGGAAGCCCACCGAATACTGGTGCGGCTTCGCGTACTCGGCGCGGTCCGCGACCGTCGCGGGATCGAAGAGGACGACGTCCGCCTTCATTCCGGGCCGCAGCAGCCCGCGATCCCAGATCTTGAGCCGGGCCGCGGGAAACGCCGACATGCGGCGCACCGCGTCCTCGAGCGTGAGCACGTTCCGCTCGCGCACGTACACGCCGAGCACGCGCGCGAACGTTCCGTAACTGCGCGGGTGCGGCGAGGCCTGCCCGAAGATGGGAATTTCGCCATCGGAGGCGATCATGGTGTAGGGCGAGCGCATGATCCGCACCACGTCCTGCTCGTCGATGGCGTGGTAAATCGCCGAACATCCGCCTTTGGAGACCAGGTCCATGGCCGTCTCGGCGGCATTCTCCAGGGTCGGCTCCGCGCCGCGCGCGCGCGTGATCTCCGCCAGGTTCTTTCCGGCGAGCGAGCGGTCGAACGAGCAATTGACGATCTGCACGTTTTTCGGATCGCCCGCGCCGCGGTCCACCTTCAGCCGCTCGATGACCACGGCCTTGATCTTCGCGCGCTCGCCGGGCGCGCTCAGGCGCTCGTTGGTGGCTTTCGACCCGCCCTCGAGCGCCCACTGCGGCAGCAGCGCCGCGATGCCGGTGCTCGATGCGGTATAGGGATACTGATCGATGGTCACGTCCACGCCGCGCCGGCGGGCCTCCTCGACCAGCCGCAGCGTTTCGACACTCCGGCCCCAGTTCGGCTGCCCGATGATCTTGTGGTGCGTGATCTGCGTCGGCAGGCCGCCTTCCTCGCCGATGCGGATAGTTTCGCGCACGCTGTCGAGCACGCCCGCCGCTTCATCCCGCATGTGCGAGACGTGGAAGCCGCCCATGCGGCCCACGACCTTCGCGATGTCGATGACCTCTTCGGTCGGGGTGAAATTACCGGGCACGTAGAAGAGACCGGTGGAGAGGCCGAATGCGCCATCGCGCATGGCCTGCGCGGCGATCGCCTTCATCTTCTCGATCTCTTCCGGTGTGGCCTTGCGGTTCACCAGTCCCATCACCTCCGAGCGGATGCTGCCTTGTCCCACGCAGGCGCCGAAATTGATGGAGATCCCGATTTTGCCGGTGTCGGCGAGGAACTTGGAGATCGGGAGCGGCGAGCTGCCGTCCGGCCCTTCGATGATGCTGGTGACGCCTTCGCGCAGGTAGTTCTCGGCCGTGGGCACTTGCTGGATGCCGCGCCGGCCGTGCGAGTGAAGATCGATGAAGCCGGGAGCCGCGACCAATCCGCGCGCATCCACCACCGTGGCCGCCGTCGCGCCCGGAAGATTGCCGATCGCCGCGATCGCGTCGCCGCGGATGGCGATTGCGCCGTAGAACGACGGATCGCCGGTGCCATCGACGATGCGGGCATTGGTAATCAGGACGTCGTACTGAGCGAATAACAGGGGCGCCGCGAGAAGCGGCAAGAGGAGGCGGACCGGAGACATTTGGGTCATTTTACAACGAAAAACCGCTAAAATTAGCGGTTTTCAAAAACTCGCTGCGTGGAATCAACAACTTACAGGGAGGCAACCGCTAATCGTTAGCGGTTTTTCGTTAGAAACTCCGGATCGCGCGCTACTCCAGGAAGGCAGCCACCTCCGCGATTTTCGGAGGCGCGGACGACTTCAGCGCGCGCACCCGCAGCTTCTGCGCGCGCGCCGTCCGGCCGAGCCGCACAATCCGCCGCGGGCCGATGCTGGTCACGCGCGCCAGCTCTTCCCATGCGCGGCCATTCGACCCTTCGACCACCGCTTCGTCGATGCGCTGCCCGTAGCGGATGTCCTCGCGCACGCGGATCACGTTGAACTCCGCGCCCGGCGCCACCGGCTTGGCGAACACGCGGCGGCGGTACTCGCCGAATGCGCGCAGCGAGGCGATGTCCTCCGCGCCGAGCAGCCCGTCGCGGTTGGGCGGCACGTTGAGCAGCAGGTTGGCGCCGCGGCCCACGGATCGATAGTAGAGGTCGATCAACTGCTGCGGCGTCTTCACCCGCGCGTTCTCCCGCTCGTGCCAGAACCAGCCGGGGCGGATCGAAACGTCGCACTCGGCGGGCAGCCAATGCGAGCCGTTGCGGTGGCCGGTGGGCGATTCCTTCTCCCGCACATCGCCGGGAGAGGCCGGGCCGCCATCCGCGCCCACGGGATCGTACGTCGCCCAGCACGGGTCTCCGGCGATGCCGCGCTCGTTGCCCACCCAGCGGACGTCCGGGCCGACGTCGCTGAAGATCACCGCGCCCGGCTGCAGGCGGCGGACGAGCGCCCAGGTATTCGGCCAGTCGTAGTAGGTGCGCTTATCGATGGTGCGCTTCTCGCGCGCGCCGCCATAATAGCCGTCGCCGCCATTCGCGCCATCGTGCCAGACTTCGAAGATGTCGCCGTAGCCGGTGAGCAGCTCGGTGAGCTGGCGGCGGTAGATTTCGATGTACGCGGGCGTGCCGTAGCGCGGGTTGTTGCGGTCCCAGGGCGAAAGGTAGACGCCGAAGAGCAGCCCGCGCCGCCGCGCCGCATCGGCGATGTCGCGCACCACGTCGCCTTTGCCGCCGCGCCACCCACTGGCGCGCACGGAGTGGTCCGTGGTGGCGGTCGGCCAGAGGCAGAAGCCGTCGTGGTGTTTCGCGGTGAGGATGACGCCGCGCATCCCGGCATCGGCGAGGGGCGAGACGATGGCGTCGGCATCGAAGCGCGCCGGCTGGAACAGATTCGGGTCCTCGTCCCCGTAGCCCCATTCCTTGTCCGTAAACGTATTGACGGTGAAATGCAGGAATGCCGTGGTTTCGAGCGCGTGCCAGCGCAACTGGCGGGCCGAGGGCAGGGGCCGGGCCGCCGCACTCAAACCGCGAACGGCGGCAGCCGCGAGGAACGTTCGTCGCGTCACCATCACCCTACGCTACCAGCCCGAGCCCCCGATCCCCAACCCCCAACCCCCGGCCCCTGTGATAGCATGAGGCCAAAGCGGAGGGAACACCTGTGCACCATTCCTCACGTCGCGATTTCCTGAAAACTTCGCTCGCCGCGAGCATGCTCGGCGGGCTCACCGGAACCGCCGTCCGCGCCGCCGAAAAGCGCACGGCCACCGACTGGGTCACGCTCGGCAAATCCGGCGTGAAGGTGACGCGCCTGGCGCTCGGCACCGGCACCTATAGCGGCCGCGTGCAGCGCGAGATGGGGCAGGACGCATTCACGCGCCTCTGCCGCCACGCGTACGACCGCGGCATCCGCTTCTTCGAAACCTCGGAATCGTACCCCGGCATGCACGAAATGCTCGCCATCGCGCTCAAGGGCATTCCGCGCGACTCCTACCGGCTGATGACGAAGGTAACGACACGGCCGGGGGGCAATCCGCAGGCGAAGGTCGACGAGCTGCGCAAGGCGGCCAATACCGACTATTTCGATATCGTGCTGCTGCACTACCAGCACGTCGGCACCTGGCCCACCGACACCGCGCCGTGGCAGGACGGGATTCTCGAGGCGCAGTCGAAGAAGGTGGTGCTCTCGCACGGCGCGAGCGTGCACGGCCTGCCGGCGCTGCGCCAGTGTCCCGGCAACCAATGGCTCCAGATCGCGATGATCCGGATGAACCATACCGGCATCCACATGGATGGCCCGGACTACACCGCGCGTGTGGGCGATGTCAGCGAAGTGGTGCAGCACGCGCAGGAAGTCCACAAGCAGGGGATGGGCGTGATCAGCATGAAGCTGGCGGGCGAGGGCTCGTACACCACGCGCGAGGACCGGCAGAAGGCGCTGAAGTTCGCTTTCGGCACCGGCGCGGTGGACTCGGTGACGATCGGGTACAAGAGCACCGCGGAAGTCGACGAGGCGATCGAGAATCTGAACCTGGCGCTGGCGTGAGGACCAGCGTTCCGATTTTCCGCTAACAAAAGCCGCCCTCTCGTCGGTAATCAGCGTACTCGCCTATTTTGAGGCGCTCTGGCTCGCAGGCTTGATTTGTCATCCGCCCGGATCATTACGTCCAGCGGCGGTGTGTCGTATCCGGCGATGCAGCACGTCTTGAGGATCGAAGGAAATCGGGCTGCGGCCGGAGTGTCCCAGTGCATCTCCAGGATTTCTGCGAATTGTTTGACCTCCGCCCATGACGCCGCGATCTCCTCTACTGTGCTGGCCCGTGAGACAGTATCCTCATGACGGGTTCCTACTACTCCACATCACCTCCATCACAGGGAGCAAATCCCCCCTCACCGTCCTGTTCGTTGCTGCATAGCTTCAGGTAGTAGCCTGTCAGCAATACGGTGCCATCAGGAAGGGTGCCCTGAACCCAGACCGCAAAGCCCTGGTTACTGGTGCTAAACTCGATGTCTGTCTCAGTCCAAGCCTCAAGGACCACACCGTTTGGGGTGCAGTTGACGGCGTGAATGGAATCGTCTACATACAGAAACTTATTGGGCGGGTTGGTGCCGGGAATTGCATAGATACAGTTGCCAGACTTGGCTGCTGAGGCAGTACCATTCTGTGCCCAAAAAATGTCGTGGGCGTCGCAGGTATGGGGCAGGCCGTGCTGCTGGCAGACGAATGCTTGAGAGTAGTCAAGCTGCCAAGGCGGCTGCGCTAAAGCAACACCTACACTTGCAGCGAAAAGCAGGACCAATAAGTCGCATCAGTTGTGTCGTCATGCGGTTTCCTTTCTACGATCTCACTCGTGGTGGTAATTAATCCCGCTGTAGCGGGACTCAATATCGGCAACATGTTTTCTGAAGCCGTCGATACCCCGTGCGCGAGCGATGCCGACGGCTTCCCGGGTCCAGGCGCCGTACATGCGGCGGTATTCGTCATGGCCTTTAGGTGTGAGGTCTGCGGGCAGGTTATTGACTACGACAGCAGCGTTCTGATTGGCGGCGGTTGTGAGTTGATCTACGGTCGTCAAGTCGCCCGCGGCCAACAGGCGCATCACATCGAGCCTCGCCCGAATTCGCCCCTGCATCCTTTCGGCGGTAAGGCCGGCGTCCGGACCTATAACGGTGCCATCCTCGAACACCACGGCATCCAGGATTATCTGACCGCCACCAGGTCGGGCAGAAAAGTAATCTTTCCGCGACAGGCCAAAGTCTTCGGTGTGGGACTGGCCTGGCTGAAGAATAGGTTGCAGGATCTCATCGGGGTTCACGTATTGGAATCTGCCGGTGGCTGCTGGCTGACCTTGGCTATCCAACCCGCGCCAAATCAGGGTGAAGGAGAGGATCGTGCGGTTGGTTTGATTAGCGATGGTAGCAGAAGTCGGTCCGTTCTGTACAAACGTTACTCCGCGCTCTGGTAGCCCGACGAACGTCCAGGCGCCTGGTGATTGAGCATTGAGTGTGCCCATAAACAAAGGTACGGCCACAACGAGGCAGGCCGAGTAGCTTAGCGTAGCGGGTGACATTCGCACCTTCTTGGGAGTTTGTTTAAAAGGTATCCGGAACCAGAAGGAGAGTATAGGGTAAATCCCTAGTGTTGGTACTGGCGCTGCGACTGTTCATACCTCACGGAATCGGCGGCTATTGCATCAACGCTGTTGAATCCGCACTCGCCGATGGTCAGTCGTTGCTGAACACCTCCAGGCTGCCGCCGTTCGCCCGCACGAGCTCGCTTACGATTGACAATCCAAGCCCACGGCCCACTCCGCTTTTCGTCGTCGTTCCGGGCGTGAACGCCCACTTCAGTGCTTTGCTTGCCAGGACGTATTTGCCGTAGAATGCGCGAACATTGGCAGGATGACATTCGGGGCGACCCCATGCTCACCCAGTATGTCTATCGGAGCCAGCAGTTCGAGTATTTTTCGAACTGGGCCGGACTATCGCTAAGCGACGGAACCCTTATGAGATGCCGCTCATCTGCTCACCGCCAAAAAGTGATCGCCACAATGCGGCGCCGGGCCGCTTTGTAGAACTCATGGATGTGCCTTGATGTGCCTGGATCAGCTTCGCACAGGCTCAGGGGCATCCGATTTGCTGACGGCTGCTTCAATCCGCGCCACACTATCATCAAGGATTAGGGCTGCGATCGCTTTCAGATCTTCGGGCTTGACAAGGAGATTGCCCGGATCTCCGTTGAAAGTTAGCGCCCCTCAGCACTCATAGACTACGCGACCGCCGCTCCCTTCGCAATCGGTTTCCTGGTTCCTTGCATGGACGCGAGGAACGTCGGAATTTCGCGGTAGCCGATGACCTTACGAAATTGCCGTTCCGCAA
>Ga0209062_1003178_pt1 | contig 19561 bp, 4 predicted proteins | sample Coa_R2_2_FD_187158 | JGI IMG/M metagenome (GOLD analysis project Ga0209062, IMG submission 187158) | Surface soil microbial communities from Centralia Pennsylvania, which are recovering from an underground coalmine fire - Coalmine... | ecosystem: Environmental > Terrestrial > Soil > Unclassified ...
GAGACCGCCGCGATTGCGATCAAGCCGATCGACGGCAACGGTTTCATCAACGGAAAGAACGCCACCAAGGGCATCACCATCACGGGCACCAGCACCGGCGCGATCGGCAATGGCGATTTCGCCGCCCAGACCGTAACGGTGACGCTGAACGGCAAAATCTACACTGGCGCAATTGCGGCCAACGGCGCGTGGTCGGTCAGCGTGAGCGCTGCCGATCTTGCCTTGTTGAGCAATAGTGCGACCTACGCGGTCGCGGCGAGCGCCACCGACAAGAGCGGCAATCCAGCTTCGACCGGCAGCTCGGTCACGGTCGACGAGACCGCGTCGGTTTCGATCAACCCGGTCGACGGCAACAGCATCATAGACGCCGGGAATATCGCCAACGGCATTGCCATTACGGGCACCAGCAGCGGCGGGGAAGGCAGCGGTGATTTTGCCGGCGAGAAGATCAGCGTCTCGCTGAACGGGAAGACCTATACGGGCACCATCGCGGCCGACGGCACCTGGTCTGTGGCCATTGGCGCCGCAGACCTGGCCAGTCTCACGAACGGTCACACCTATACGGTTGCCGCGCACGCGACCGATGCCGCCGGCAACTCGGCTTCGACGAGCGCCAAAGCGTTGGTCGACGAAACAGTCACCCTCACCATCAATCCGATCGATGGGAACAACGTCGTCAATGCGGCGGAGGCGTCCGCAGGGGTCACGATAAGCGGCACCGCGGGAGAAACAGTGCTTTCTCACCTGGTCGGGCGCACCGTGAGCGTGACCTTCAATAGCAAGGTCTACACCGGCAAGATCGCGAGCGATGGAACATGGTCGGTGACGGTTCCGCCGACCGACTTGTCACAGCTCGTCGACGGACAGAGCTACCTGGTGACCGTGTCGGTCACGGATTCCGGCGGCCATCCGGGCTCAAACCAGATCGTTGCGGCCGTGCACACGGCCTTGCCCACGCTTTCGATAAATCCGATCGAAGGTGACGACACACTCACGCCGGCGCAGGCTGGGAGCGGATTTGCCGTCGCGGGGACGACGTCGGAAGTCGCCGACGGGCAGGTCGTGACGGTCGAGCTCGTCGATGCGTCGAATGCGGTCGTCGATACCTATCACGCAAGTGTCGCCGGGAATGCGTGGTCCGCCCCCGTTGCCGCCGCAGATGCGCTCGCGCTGGCTGGCGGCACCTACACGGTCAAAGCGGATGTGTCCGACGTCTACGGGAATCCGGCCCAGGAAGCGACGCAAAGTCTGACCGTCGAAAGCGTGCCCACGCCGGTATTCGATCTTTCCAAGACCGACCAGACCGGCACTCCCGGCTCGCATCAAACCCAATCGCAGACGGTATCGCTGGTCGGTCAGACCGGTGCGGGCGACACGGTCACGCTGGAGTCGACCGGACAGACCACGATCGCCAATACGACTGGTGGATTCCAGTTTGACAATGTCAGCCTGGCGCTCGGCAGCAACTCGCTGACGGTGCAGGCCTCTGACACTTTTGGCCAGACAAGCAGCTACACGATAACGGTAGAGCGTGACGCCGCGAGCACCTCCGGCAATCCAGTCCTGGAGTGGAACCAGGCCACCCTGCAGGCCATCGCCACGGATGCCGACGCCCCGACTGTGGCGTCCCGCGCGCTGGCGATGGAAAGCCTTGCGGTCTACGACGCGATCAGTGCGATCAACGGCACCCCTGGCTATCTCGTCAACGTCACCGCACCGTCTGATGCCTCCGCGGACGCGGCGGTCGCGGAGGCCGCCGACACAATTCTTGACTACCTCTACCCCGCGCAGGCCGCGAACTTCGATGCCCAGCTTGCGGCGGATCTTGCCGCCGTCCCCGACGGGCAGGGCAAGACGGACGGCATTGCGCTGGGCAAAGAGGTCGCCCAGGACATCATCGCGGTGCGCGCGAACGACGGCTCGAGTGCCAGCGTCATCGACAATGGCAGCACAGCCGTCGGGCAATGGCAGCCGACGGCGCCCGGCTATGCTAATGCGGTGACGCCGCAATGGGCGAACGTCACGCCGTTCGCGCTCGAGTCTTCCAATCAATTCCTGCCCGCGCCGCCCCCCGCGCTCGACAGTGCAGCTTACGCAGCTGCCGTCAACGAGACCCAATCGCTGGGTGCCGGCAACAGCACGACCCGCACGGCGGACCAGACCCAAATCGCGAAGTACTGGAACGATCAGGGCGGCACCTATACACCCCCCGGCCAGTGGAACGACATCGCCGATCAGGTCGCCCAGGCCCAGGGCGACAGCATGGCGCAGGACGCCCAACTTCTCGCCGAACTCAATGTGGCTCAGGCCGATTCCGCAATCGCGGCCTGGAACACCAAATACACCTACAACGCCTGGCGGCCGATCACCGCGATCCAGAACGCCAACGAGATCGGCAATCCGGGGGTCACGCAGGACTCGAGCTGGACCCCGCTGATCACCACGCCCGCATTCCCGGAATATGTGGCAGGCCACGCGGTGTTCAGCCAGGCGGCCGCGCAGGTGCTCGATAGCTTCTTCGGCTCGAACTACGCCTTCAGCTACACCGATCCGTCGCTGGGCAGCACGCCGGGGATAACGCGCAGCTTCACCAGCTTCGATCAGGCCGCTCAGGAAGCCGGCATGAGCCGCATCTATGGCGGCATCCACTTCTCGTTCTCGGTCGACGCGGGCTGGACGCTCGGCCAGCAAGTCGGTGACTGGACGCTGCAGACCTTCAACCAATCCACGGACACCGTCCCGCCGAAGATCGTCCTCAATCAGGCTTCCGGGCTTGTCACCAACACGGATCCGACCATCACCGGGGAGGTCACCGACAATTTGTCGGGTGTTGCGTCGCTTGCCGTCTCGATTGATGGCGGCCCCGCCACCAATGTGAGCTTCGATGCCAACGGCAATTTCTCGGTGCCGGTGTCGCTGCCGACCGACGGCTCCGCGGATGGCCAGCACACGCTGACCTTCACGGCGGTCGATGCCGCCGGCAACGTGACGAGCCCGCTCACCTTCAATTTCACGCTCGATACGCAGGCGCCGCAGATCGCACTAGCGTCCGCCAGCGTCCAAGACGGCGGCACGCTGGCGCAAGGCGCGCTTCTGGCCGGCGCGGTCACAACCGAATCCGGGGTTGCGCTAACCGCCTTGTCGTACGCTTTCGACGGCGGCACCGCGATGTCGCTTGGCTTTGATTCCGGCGACAATTTCAGCCAAACACTCGACCTGTCGAGCCTTTCCACAGGTGATCACACGCTCACGCTGACGGCGACCGACGCCGCCGGAAACACCACGACGGATACGCTTCATCTCTCGTTGCCCGCCGAGCCTTTGCTGACGATTGCGGACCTCACACCGATGATGGGGGCGAGCGACGTCGGGGTGACCTATCGACCGAAGGTAACGTTCTCACGCGCGATCAATCCCGCGACGCTGACGAGCTCGAGCTTCTTTGCGACCGACTCGACCGGTGCCGTCGTGCCGGGGACCATACTCCCCACAACCGACGCATCGGGAAACGTCGACGGTGGGTGGCTGCTGTTCACCAACCCATTGCCCGGCGCATCGACGATCACGCTCCACGTCGAGGGCGATCAGATCCAGGGTACCGACGGTTCTCTGCTGGACGCCGCCGGCACCGGAACCGCGGGTTCCGACCTGACGGAAACCTTCACCACCGTCTCGACTGCGCCGGTCGCCAATACCACGATCAGCGGCATCGTGGTTGATCCGGGGCCCGACATGACCCCGATGAGCACGGACGACTTCAAGGCTGCGCCCGACGGTTCGCAGGATTTCGCCAATGACACGTGGAAGCTGCCGATCGCCGGCGTGAAGGTCTACGTTCTCGGCGACGAGCAGGACGCAGTCTACACCGATGCCCAAGGCCAGTTCACGCTGAGCAACGTGCCGACCGGCGACGTCAAGGTCGTGTTCGACGGCACCACGGCAACGAACTCGCCAGCAGGCTTCTATTTCCCGACCATGACCATGGACCTGACGAATGTCAGGCCTGGCATCGCCAACACCGTCATGGGCAGCATGGGATCGGCAACAGAGCAAGCGGCGGACGCAACCGATCCGGCGGTGTATTTGCCACGGATTGCGCAGAATATCCTCACTCCCGTCAGTGACACGCAGCCGACGACCGTTACCGCCCCAGCCAATACGGATTTCGGCTCTGGACAGACCGCGCTCACAGCACAGCAACTCAGTGAGCTTACGCTCACGGTTCAGCCAGGTAGCGTGGTCGATGCCAACGGCAATCCCGTACAGAACCCCCAGGTGGGCATAAGCCCAGTGCCGCCGTCAATCGTGCAGGACATGCTCCCGCCCGGACTGCTGCAGCACACTTTCGACATCACCATCCAAGCTCCTGGCAGTGCAGTTTTCACCCAACCTGCAACCCTGACCATGCCGAACGTGCTCGGCCTTCCGCCGGGCGCGAAGACTTATATTCTGTCCTTCGATCACACTACCGGCATGCTTGTGATTGATGGCACTGCTACCGTGTCCGCGGACGGCCTGACCGTCGTGTCTGATCCGGGATCTGGTGTCACGGCTCCCGGGTGGCACGGCTTTACGCCTGAGGGGTCCCCAGGCATGTGTGGTGACGCGCCATGTGACCAGCCGCCACCACCTGATTGCTCGGCTCTAGCAAGTCAGCTCGGGCAGGTTAATCAAAACGGGACAAATGGAGGACTAAATGCCCTCGGAACTACCCTTGCCGCACTAGGAACCGTTGTTGGCAGGGGCTCGGGGGCTTTCGCATATCTGAATGGTTTTGCATTGGGTGCGGACTTAATCGCGCTGGCAGCCAACCCTAGTGCAGCAAATCTCGGAAAAGTAGCGCTCGACGCCGCCGCTTTAACGCACACCCCTCTGGGTGTTGCCGCGGGCGCGATTAGAGCTGCCTGGGGTGCCTATGACGCCGTAAATGATTTCAAGAAAATGGAGGATGCCATCACCAAGGGACAACAGATACAGGAGCAGTGCAATAGCGTCCCCGACATGGCTATCGCTGGGTCCAATCTGTTAGTGCAGGGAAACGCTTCGCTTCCTTCGGACCCAATTCAGATTGCTGAAAACGAATATGAACTTCAGCAGCCATTATATCTTCAAATGTCCGATGCTTTTAGTGCGCTAGGGCCACTTCTTAGCGCCTACCAGCAAAATCCTGCGACCTTTACTTCGAGTCAGATTAACGATCTGGTTAATCAAATTAACATAATCAACACAAATGGGCAGACTTTAAGCAATAGACCTTGGCTGCCTGATGTAGTCCAGCAGGCGGTTAAATACTATTCGGACCAAATGACCTCAACAACTGATAGCGTATTTTCTATTCCGTCTGCTGGAAACACGACTTCTATGCCGTCCATGGGGGGTCCATCTACGGTCACGCTAGGGACCCAAATGTTTGCGGCGCTACAATCCCCGGATGGAAATGTCCAGCGGTTTGTGTTTAATCCAACTACAGGCATAAACTATTTCCTCTCTCCAAATACGTTTTATAGTCTTACGATTTTCGATCCGACAAGTTTGTACGTTGGAACCGCAAGCTTTGTAAGTTCTCCGTCCGGCTCAACCACGGCCATGCCCACCGTTGGCATAGCCCCAGACACCGGCACCGCTGGTGCTGACGGTCTAACGAGCACCGCGGCTTATGTAGTAGGTGTCGACCAAAACAAGCCAGATAACTTGGTGCCTGGCATGACAGACCTTGCAGCTCTGCAGGCGGGGCTTATTAATGGAGACAAGATACAATCTTTGACCGGGGTGGTTGGTTCGGTTTCGTTGCAAGGCGAGGCGCAAGCGATTGTGTTGGGCGGCTCAACTTCGAGCAGGCCTCAGCAGACAGCATACATCGCAACAGGTTCCTATGGCCTGGCGATTGTCGACGTAAGTAGTTTTCAGTCACCACAAGTGTTGAGCCAGATTCGCTTGGCGGGCACGGCTAGCGCCGTGGCAGTCGACGGGGTTCTCAACCTGGCGGCCGTAGCCGATGGAAACGGTGGCCTGCAGATCATCAATATTGCCGATCCTACCAAGCCGCAGGTTGTACAGAGCGTCGCAATCGACGCCACTGCCGTTCAGGTTTTCGAGGGCACGGCCTATGTCAACGATGGCAGCAGTCTGGATGCCATCGATCTTTCGACGGGAGATGTGCTCCAAGTGCTTTCGCTTGCCGGGGCGGCGATTACGGGCATCGCACGCGACGGCTCCATGCTGTACATCATGGATGCGAGCAACACGCTGAGCACCGTCGATGTCAGCTCCGGGACGATGGTGAAGGACGGTTCGATCACGCTTGCATCGGGCGGAGGAAAGATCTTTGCGGCGAACGGTGTCGTGTATGTGCCGACCAACAATGTGTTCAGCGGCGGCTACTCGACTGTCGACGTTTCCAATCCTTCCGCGCCGAAGCTGATCGAGGGAGCCGATAATCCTGGGATCGAGAGCGGCGCTATCGCGCTCAACGGGTCCGGGCTTGGTGTTGCGGTTGGTAAGGACGGCGGCGGCCCGAATGGTGTTGTCGCGCTGGATGTCGTCGACACGTCCGATCCCACCAAGACCGGGCAGTTCGTCACCCGATACACCCTGCCGGTTCCGGGCGGGAATAACGCGATCGAGCCGTTCGATGTTGCGATCGGTGACGGGATCGCATTTGTGGCTGCTGGAACGGGCGGGCTTCAGGTGGTCAATTACAAGTCCTTCGACACTCAAGGTGTCCCGCCGACAATTTCCAACGTGCAAGTGGTCGCGCCTACCGACGTCCTGTCCACCTCGCCGGTTCTACAGGTCCTCGAAGGCACCACCCTCACGCTTAGCGCCAGTGTTACGGATGATGTGCAGGTCCGTAATGTCGAGGTGCTGATCAATGGGCAGGCGATCACCAACAGCGTCGGCTATCCGTGGAACCTTACAGCGCAGCTTCCCACAATCGCCGCCAACGGTTCGAACCAGGTCACGGTCCAGGTTGAGGCGATCGATACCGGCGGCAATACGACGATCTCTACGCCCATTACGATACAGCTTGCTCGCGATACGACACCTCCGACGCTGGTCCAAGAGAGCATCTCGGAAGGAGAGATCCGTGGGCAGTCTTTGCGCTCCTTTGTTTTCGATTTTTCCAAGCCACTCAATCCCAGCACTGTGACCGCGTCGACTTTTGAGCTGTTGGGGCCGGGGAATGTTGCGGTCAGCCCACAGTCAATCCAGGTGCGAAATCAAGAGGTGGAGGTTACGTACGCGACACTGCCCGTCGGATCGTACCAATACGTGATCACTGCGGCGAACGTCACCGACAATCCCGGTAATCCACTGGGAACAGCGCCGATAGTCACCGACTTCACAATCCAAGCATTCACCGACCAGTGGATCAACCCTAATGGCGGATATTGGTCAACGGCCACCAATTGGAGCGCGGGCGCGGTCCCGGGGGCTGCGGACGATGTGCTGATCAATCTGCCACTCGGCAGCGTCGTTGACTTCACCAGCAACGACTCGATCGAACGAATTGTCACGGCCGGCGGCGGTACGCTTTCGATCGACACTGGAACGCTCACAGTCAACAGCGCATCGGACCTAAACGGGAAACTGGCGATTACGGGCGGTACATTTGCTCCCAACGCCGCCACGACGATAACGAACTTGGCCCAAACGGGTGGAACACTCGGCGGCACCGGGGTTGCGACGGTGACAGGTCCGGCATCATTCGGGTCGAATACTTACTATATGGAGGAAGCGGGCGGCGGGACCACAGATCTGCAGGCAGGAGCCACGCTGAGCGGCGTCTACGGACTCTGTTTGGACGGCAGCCGCGTCCTGCAGAATGACGGTACGTTCGATTGGACAAGCAGCTACATTTACATGGGCTACAACGCTTTTGGAGCTACCGTAGGCGGGTCCACCGTTGTCAATTCCGTCGGCGCGAGTTTTGACGACGCGGTGGCGTCAGGGATCTACAACAATATTGGCACCAACGCATTTAACAATGCGGGCCTGTTCGAGACTAGCTTTGCCGCGGGCACGACCTCGATCTATGTTTCCTTCAACAATACCGGGACTGTTCAGGTCGGCGGCGGCGGCACCCTCTATCTGAACGGCGGCGGAACTTCGACCGGAGGGACCTTCGCTGGGGCGGGCACGCTGCAGTTCAACGGAAGCTACGCTTTTGCGGCAAGCTCGACCATATCGACCGCGCAGGTAGGCTTCTCCGCAGGCCTGACCGTCGGGGACGCCGGTACGGCAACTCTGACGATCGACAATGGATCGGCAGTTTCAGCCAACTTCGTAACTATTGGGAATCAACTCGGCAGCAACGGAACCCTGGTCGTGACGGGCCCGGGAACAACCCTCACCACAAGCACGACACAGAACTTCCAGGTCGGAGTTGACGGAACAGCGAGCCTGACGATCGAGAATCAGGCGGCGGTCACGACGACCAACATGCAAATCGCGTTCAATCCTGATGCCGCGGGCGACACGCTGGACATCAACGACGCGACCTTGACGGTCAGTAATTATCTGGGAATCGGCAACGCCGGCTCGGCGACGGTCACGATCGAGGCCGGCGGCGTGATGTCGGTGACGGGTGGACTTGGAGTCGGCATCGCCGATAGTTTCGGAAGCACGGCCAACGTGACGGTCACCGGAGTGGGATCGCAAATCAAGCTGCACTCAGGAGTGGATGTTGGATACGGAGGAAACGGTTCTCTTAACGTAGCGGCGGGTGCTGTCTTCACCGCGGACTTTCTCAATATCGGGCACCTCGCCGGCAGCCAAGGCACTGTCGATGTCACGGGTCCGGGCTCGTCGGTTAACACGACAACGGGCCAATATCAGAACATCCTGGACGGATTCGACGGAACCGCCAGTCTCACAATCGAGAATCAAGCAACCGCGACGACCACGTATATGGAGGTCGCGGTTAATGCCGATGCCGGCGTGACCGACAGCCTCAACGTCGACGACGCGACCCTGACCGTCAATCAGTATCTCACCATTGCGGGCGGCGGCTCGGCGACTGCCACCGTCTCGGCGGGGGGCATTATCGACGCAAACGCGGGCATTACCCTCGCCAACAGTGCCAGCAGCGTGGCCGACCTAACGGTCAGCGGGCCCGGCTCGGAGGTGAAAACCGAGCAATTCCTCGTCATCGGACAGGCTGGGTCCGCGACGGTGATGATCGAAGCCGGCGGCGTTGTAGAGGGAGCGACCGGCATCGGTGTCGGCAATGGCGCCGGGAGCGTCGCGTCTGTGACCGTTACGGGCGCCGGGTCGGAACTCAACGGCTCGAATGGCGGCGTGAGCATAGGGTTCGGCGGGAGCGCAAGCGTCACCGTGGAAAACGGCGCCGGCATTTCCGGCGCCACGGTGTTCGGCCTTGGCAGTTTGAATGTTTCTTCGGGAGGAACCAATAGCGGTACCGTGGTTTCGGCCGGAGGCCAGCTTTCGGTCTTTGCCGGCGGCGTCGATTCCAACGCAATCATCAACGGCGGCACGGAGCAGGTATTCGGTGTCGCGAGCAATACGACAATCAAATCTGGCGGCGCCGAGAATGTCGGATCGGGAGGCGCGGCGGTGGGCGCCGTTGTCTCGAGCGGGGCCACACTGACTGTCAGCAGCGGTGGGACCACCAGTAACACCGTCGTTTCCGCCGGTGGTGATCTGGTCGTGGCCGGCGGCACCGACCTCAGTGCCAACATCAAAGGCGGCCAGGAACAAGTTTACGGCAGCGCGAGCGGAACGACGATTCAGGCCGGCGCCGTCGAGTACGCCGAAGCGGGTGGAACGGTCATCAATGCCATCGTGTCGAGCGGGGGCACGTTGGTGGTCAGCTCGGGCGGGTCGGTTGATCCGACACTGGTTTCGAGCGGCGGCGTCCTCAATGTGTCTTCCGGTGGCGTTGCTGACGGCACCAATGTGGAAGGGATCCTGACCGTAAGCGGCGGCGGCACCGTCAGCGGTACCGTCGTTTCCAGCGGGGGTGAGCTTGTCGTCTCCTCCGGTGGCACGGCAAGTGGCACCGTTGTCCTCAGCGGCGGAATGCTTGTTGTTTCCTCAGGCGGTATCGCGAGTGGGACCACGTTCGCCTCCGGCGCCGTCCTTGAGGTGCTCTCCGGCGAAATCCTGAGTAACTACGTCGATAGCGGCGGGATCACCGTCGAGGTGGCTTCCGGAGGCACCGCGATTGGGACGACATTGGATATTGCGGGCACCCTGCTGGTGCTGGCCGGCGGCAGCGCTGGCGGCACGGTCGTTTCCAGCGGCGGAATTGAAGTCGTGTCCGGATTGGACAGCGGCGCGTCAATCAACAGCGGCGGAAGCGAGCTGGCCATCTCCGGCGGCATCGTGGTTTCGGCGACCGTCAGCAGCGGCGGGGTGCTCACCGTCGAAGGCGGAACGGTCAGCGGCGGCGTTATCGACAGTGGCGGCGCAGTGATCGACTCTGGTGGCTTCGGCAACGCCGTTGTAACCGGCCTCCTCGACAATGGAGCTCTCGTATACAATCTTCCCGGCCACGGGGCTCGCAGCCTCGACGATATTTCAGGATCAGGCACGGTCGAAATTTCGGGTGGAGACCTGCAGCTCGCCCTGAGCGCCGGCAGCACCTTCACGGGTGAGTTCTTCATCGATAGCGGCGGTACGCTCGAGCTGACAAGCGCTGGCGCCGCTGCGGGCCGGCCAATCGATTTCACCGACATCCAGGCCGTGTTGCGCATTGACGGCACGACGATGCCGACTGACGTCGTCAGTGGCTTTGTTCCGGGTGCCAGATTTATCGATCTCGCCGGTCTCCCGTTCAGTAGCGGCGGAAGCACCATTGTGGCGGCCGGCAACGTGCTGCAGGTGATGGAAGGCGGCACGACCGAGAGCCTCAACCTCGACCCGTCGCAGAGCTACACCGGCCAGACGTTCGAGCTTCTCTCCGACGATCAGGGCGGCACGCTGGTTGGTGCAGGCCAGATCGTAACAGTTGCCTCCGGCAGCAGCATTTCCAACGTCACGGTATCATCGGGCGTTTTCGAAAACGTCTCCGGCAGCGCCAGCGGCGTAACGGTGCTAAGCGGCGGCACGCTGGTGGTCTTCTCCGGCGCGAGCGCCTCGGGAACGGTCCTGAGCCAGGGACTTGAAATCACTTACGGCACCGACAGTGGTGCGGCAGTCAGCGCCGGCGGGCTCGTCTGGGTGGAGTCCAGCGGCACGCAATCGAGCGCCACTGTTACCAGCGACGGCTCGATCATCGTCTCCTCCGGCGGCGTTGCGGCCCACGACACCATCGCCAGCGGCGGACAGATGGTCGTTTCAAGCGGCACGGCGGATTTCACCTTCATCACCGGCAATGGTCCGCTCGACAACAACGGCGGTGACGTGCGGGTCCGTGGCGGAACGATGAGCGCCACCACGGTAGTGAGCGGCGGCAATCTGCAAGTTTCCGCCGGCGGCACGGATATCGGCGGGACGATCGGCAGCGGTGGCTTTGAGTCGGTATCGTCCGGCGGCTCGATCATTTCCGCGACGGTCATCGGGAGCGGAAATTTCGATCCCAACGGCGGCGGGCTGCAACTGCGCGGCGGTACGGCGAGCAGCACGGTGATCTCGAGCGGTGGGAACGAATCCGTAAAGTCGGGCGGACAAGACTTCGGCGCGACTGTGCTGGAGGGAGGCGGCATGCAGGTGTCCGCTGGCGGTCTTGTGGTCTCAGCCACGATCGTTGGCAGCGGTAACTTCGATCCCAATGGCGGCGTCCTTGGCATTCGCGGCGGTACTGCGAGCGCTTCCGTCGTGTCCAGCGGCGGGACGGAGAACGTCAGATCCGGCGGAACGGATTCTCACGCAACGATCTTGGCCGGCGGGCAGATGGTCGCCCTTTCGGGTGGTGTGGTGGTCTCGGCAACCATCATCGGTAGCGGCAATTTCGATCCCAACGGCGGCGTCCTCCGTGTTCTCGGTGGCTCTGCCAGTGCCTCACTGATCTCCAGCGGTGGGCTGGAAAATGTCAGATCCGGCGGGACGGATTCTGGTGCGACGATCCTGTCAGGCGGGCAGATGAACGTCCTCTCGGGGGGCACCAGCTTGGTGGCGAAGGTGAGTGGGGGCGTTCCGTTCGACCCCAATGGCGGCAGGCTGACGGTGGTCAGCGCGGGCGTGGCAAGCGGCGCGGTCGTCAGCGAAGGTGGCAACCTTTCAAACAATGGTGGCGCGACGAGCGGCGCCACCATTTCGAGCGGGGGTGCTGAATACGTCACGTTTGGCGGCACTGACACCGGCGCCACTGTATTTAGCGGTGGTCAGCTCAATGTGTCATTGGGCGCGGCTTCTTTCGACACGATCAGCAGCGGTGGCGTTGCGACGGTTTCCTCCGGCGGGGTAGTGGATTCAGCCACCACGATTGGTAGCGGCGATTTCGATTCCGGCGGCGGCAATCTGATTGTCGGCGCCGGAGGCACGGCCATCAGCACCACCGTGTCCAGCGGCGGAAACGAGAACGTAAGCTCCGGCGGGGCCGATTTCGGCGCGACCGTCTCCTCCGGCGGCGAGTTGATTGTTTCTTCCGGCGGGGCGGTGACCGCGGCCACCGTCATCGGTAATGGGGCATTCGACCCCAACGGAGGCACGCTCCACGTTTGGGGGGGCGTTGCGAGCGCAGACGTCGTCTCGAGCGGCGGCATCGAAACGGTGAATTCCGGCGGCATAGATTATGGAGCGACGGTCCTGCCGGGCGGGATGCTTGTGGTCTTCCACTCCTCCGGCACGACAGCCGGCACGACCGTTTCGGCTACGATCAGCGGAGCCGGCACTACCAGTAGCGCCACGGAAGTCCTTTCGGGAGGCATCGCGTCCGATACGACCACGATAAACACCGGCAAGCTCATCGTGCGCTCCGGCGGCATCGCGATCGATACTTTCGTCGACAGCGGCACCGGGCTCGGCAGCGGCAGCAATGGCGGGTTGCGGGTATCGAGCGGAGGCGCGGCCACCGGCACAATCGTCAATAGCGGCGGAGAGGTGACTGTCTTTGCGGGCGGCAGCGACAGCCTCACCATCGTCAGCAGCGGTGGCGCCGAGATCGTCTCCTCGGGCGGCATCGTCTACTCGGCTCTGGTCGTCGGCAACAGCCCACTGGACAACAACGGTGGCGCCCTGCGCGTGCGCGGTGGCACAGCCAGCGGGGTAGTGACTGCCAACGGTGGAAGCGAGTTCGTCAGCTCCGGGGGCATGGATTATTCGGCAATCATCAGCAGCGGCGGTTTCGAAGCCGTCTCCGCCGGGGGTACCGCGATATCGGCGACGGTCCTCGGCAGCGGCAACTTCGATTCAAATGGCGGCACGCTGTCGCTGCGCGGCGGCACTGCCAGCAGCACGGTCGTTTCCAGCGGCGGCGATGAATCCATAAAGTCGGGCGGCAGCGAGTTCGGTGCGACCGTGCTGCAGGGCGGCAGCATTCAGGTCTCGTCCGGCGGCAGCCTTGTCTCGGCAACTGTTGAAGGGGGCGGAAATTTCGACCCCAACGGCGGGTCCATCGCCGTCAAGGGCGGGACCGCGAGCGGGACCACGGTATCGAGCGGAGGACATGAGCGCGTGTCTTCCGGCGGCACAGAATCCTACGCCAAAGTGCTCGAGGGTGCGGTCCTCGCCGTGTCCTCAGGCGGCACGGCGGTGTCGGCCACCGTCATGGGCAACTTCGCCTTCGACCCCAACGGGGGACTCCTGGCGTTGCGCGGCGGCACGGCCAGCGGAAGCATTATCTCGGCTGGTGCAACTGAAATCGTCTCCTCGGGTAGCCAGGATTTCGGCGGCACGGTGAGCAGCGGCGGTTTTGAAATTGTGTCGGCCGGCGGCGCGGTGAATCGTGCCACCGTGATCGGCAACAGCGACTACGATCCGAACGGCGGCACACTGATCCTTCAAGGCGGTAAGGCCAGTGGAAACACCATGTCGCGCGGCGGATTTGAAGCTGTCTCCTCTGGCAGCATCGATTCCGGCGCCACGATCCTGTCCGGCGGCGACATCAACGTCTATTCGGGAGGCACCGCCGTCTCGGCTACCGTCGTAGGTGGCTTTGCATTCGACCAACACGGTGGCGCCCTAGTCCTGAGCGGCGGTGTGGCGAGCGGCACCGTTGTGTCCAACGGTGGCATTCTCTCCAACCGCGGCGGCGCCGCCAGCGGCAGCCTCATCTTGAGCGGCGGTGTCGAAAACATCCGATCGGGCGGCACCGATACCGGCGCCTCAATAATGAGCGGCGGCGAAATAAACGTGTCGTCCGGCACGACTACCGCTGATACGATATCCATGGGTGGGTTCGAAACGATCAGTTCGGGCGGTACTGCGAGCGCCGCCGTCGACGGCGGCACCGAAACCGTGCTCTCGGGTGGGACCGCCGTGGCGACGGCGGTGAACAGCGGTGGTCTGGAATTCGTCTCCTCCGGTGGAACTATCAGTGGCGCCACGATCAGCGGCGGCATTGTCGAGCTCGCGGGCGGCGAGCTTGATGGCAGCGTCCCGATTACCTTTGTGGGAACGGGCGGCCTCGTCCTTGACGCTGCGGAGACGTTCTCCGGCGTGGTGGCCGGCTTCGGCTCGGCGTCACTGCTCGATACCATCGACCTCAAGGACATCCCGTACACGTCCGGGACCACGAGTGCAGTTTACGTTGGTGACACTTCGAGCGGCACCCTGACGGTGAACAACGGCCTAGGGACTCTCACGGCGAACATTCAACTGATTGGTGACTACACCACAAGTAACTTCATTCTATCGAGCGACGGCAGCGGCGGCACCCTCGTGATCGATCCACCAACAGGCATGGTGGCGAACGGTGGATCGGCAAATGCTGTTGGCGAGATCGGGGAGTTTGCCAGCCTGATAGGCGGCGGACAGGGCGCGCTTGCGTCCGTCAGTCCGCCGAGCGGGGTCGCAGCGCCGGACGGGCCAAAGTTTGATGCTCCCGCTCAAGGCTTCGAATCCAAGCTCGCGCTCCTGGTCAACTACATGGCGACTGCCTTGCCGTCCGAAGCTCCGGGCGATAGTGCTTTGCCACAAACGCCCACAGGGGGTTCTTTCGGCGGAACGCAGAACCAGCTTACCAAGCCGGGGTAGACAGCCCAGGCCGACTGATGCGGGCACGAGGGCGCGGCACCTCTGCCCAGATCAAAAGGTTAGGCCCACGAGCGGAACTTCGGTAGGATTTCCGGGAGAGCGGCGCACGCACCAAAGACGGTCTGGTCAGCTTAAGACCAGGCGTCCCCGCGAGTATGAGTATCAGGGGAGATTTCCTGAAATGAATGTCATGGAAGTCGGGGGTGCATTGTTCCTTGCATCCTCTGGCACAGCGGCGTCGGACAACGAACTCGCCGCTGCCTCGAGCGCGACCGCCACCCCACAACCATCGTCGGCTACGCAGGCGAGTTCCTCAGGCTCTGCTCCCAAGCGCGCGTACCCGGCAGCGGCGGATATTCCGACCCAAGAGGGCCCCGCTGGCATTCGCTTCGATTTCAACGACGGATGCCGAGTCATGCTGCCCGAGGCCGAGCATCCCTGGCGGGTTCGCCTGAGCGATATCGATACCGGCAACATCTTGTTCGAGACCGAAATCAAGGCGGGTCGGGTCAACAGCACGAAACGCTACTTTTTGCGCGTCCGCCTGGAGGTATGGTCAAAAGGCGAAAGCGTGCTGCGCCACGACTATTCGGCCGCCGATAAGGATGTGCTGATCCAATTGCCGGTGGGCACGCTCGGCGATCCCCTGGGCTGGTTTCCCTACGCAGAGAAGTTCAGGGAGCTGCATGGCTGCCGGCTGAGCTGCCTGATGGGCGACAAACTCATCCCGCTTCTGCGCAAATCCTATCCGGAGATCACTTTTGTCACCGAGGAGGAGTGCAAGCCGGAGCGCTACTACGCGACCTACAGCATCGGCCTGTTCTTCGACGATAAAGAATTCGTGCACCAGCCTTGCGATTTTCGCCACGTCGGCCTGCATCGCACGGCCGGCTACATCCTCGGCGTTGATCCGACCGAGCTGCCACCGCGGCTTGCGCTCGAGGATGATTCAAGCCCGATGGCCGAGCCTTATGTTTGTATCGCCGTGCAGAGCACAACGCAGTGCAAATATTGGAACAATCCCTCCGGTTGGCGTGAGCTCGTGCGCTTCCTGAAGGATTCAGGCTACCGGGTCATATGCATCGATCTCAAGCCGACCCATGGGACCGAGCTCATCTGGAATCACATCCCAAACGGGGCCGAGGACGAGACCGGCGACCGATCGTTGCAGGAGCGCGCCCGCTGGCTGAAACACGCCGATTTCTTCGTGGGGCTTTCCAGCGGCTTGGCCTGGCTTGCCTGGGCTGTAGGAACGCCGGTCGTGATGATTTCCGGGTTCACCCATCCGACCAACGAATTTCAAACGCCCTACCGCGTGATCAACTATCACGCTTGCAATTCATGCTGGAACGATGTGCGCCATCGCTTCGATCACAAGGACTTTCTTTATTGTCCACGTCACAAAAATACGCCGCGTCAATTCGAGTGCACGCGGCTGATCACCGTCGAGCAAGTGAAGACCACCATTCAGCGCATACCGGGCTTCGGCGCGAATGTAAGGCGCAGGCTGGTAAGCGCAGGCGACAGGCAGGGTTAATTTTCTTTAGCAGAGATGCGAAGTTCTGAGTGGGAATCTGTTTTGACGCCGTGGCGTTGCAGAGCATGATCCGGCAGGAAAAGCATGCGGCTCAATGTAATTAGTCTGGAGAGGACTCCAGAACGTCTTGCTCAATTCCGCCAGCGGAATGCTCACCTCAGTGACGTGATCGCATTTCGCGCAACAGACGGATTGCAGCTTTCTCGCCATGACCTGGTCGCGCAGGGCTTTATTAGCGCTCCCGAGGTCAACTATACGGCGGGCGCGCTCGGCTGCATGATGTCACATTCGGCCCTGTGGGCGCGCGCCGCCGAGACGGGCGAAATCACAACGATTTGTGAAGATGACGCCATCATCAAGCTTGATTTTGAGCGCCTGGCCCTTGGAGTGATCGCGGCGCTGCCGGACCACACAGATATCATCTATTGGGGATTTAATTTCGATGCAAAAATGGCGATCGAACCGATCGCCGGCGTGCTGCCGTGTACGACGTGCTTCGGACGGAATCTACTGCCCAGCGAAATCGAATCGTTTCAGCGCGACACGTCGGTGCCGATCCCCGTTCGGTTATTACGAGCATTCGGAATCGTCTGCTACACGATCACCCCGAAGGGCGCCAAGCGGCTGCGCCAGCTATGTATACCCATCAGGAGCGAGGTTTGGGAGTTCTCTGAGATCGGGCTGCGCATCGCAAACATGGGCATCGATGTGGCCATGGCCAATGCGTTGCCGCAGCTCACGGCATACTGCAGCTTTCCGCCGCTTGCCGTTTCGCTTAACGATCCGCAGCAGTCAACCATACAAACCCGTCAAGAATCTTGAGTCGAGAATGATGCCTATCCTTCGCAAAGGCCGATTAGTCTCCGAACCTCAAAATTGTTGAAAGGGACGCTGTCTTGGGTGCGATGGTTTTACGGCCGGCCCAGAACCGCAACAGGCACCACGCTCCAGCGTTTCCCTCACGGACATGAGTTCTTGGGTTGGCTTGGGCTCCGCAGGGACTGGACGGCATCACCTTAAGAGCGGATCGGCCTCGGGATCGAGAGGCCGCTGAAAGCTTGCGGGTGAAATTGGGGACAGCCTGCTGAGCATTTTGGCGGCTTGGGAGCTTGAAGAACAGGACGAGGAAACAATCGTCGGCACCGTTTGGCTAGATGGAATAGTGCAGCTTCTCAAAGATAGGCTTGCTGAAGAGGCCGGAGGCGGCACGGCAATTTTTCTGTCTTAGAACGCGGGCATCGAGCCGCACTAAGGCTCCCGGCGCGGCCGCCATGTCGCGCTGGCAGTAGCCACTCGCGATCCCGGGCCGGGAGACGAATCAGGAGGCTAAGAAATTGATTTATCACTGCTTTCTCACGGCCGCAATATGGGATACCAACAAATCTACCAACGCCAGCTGAGCCCGCGAGAATCAATGTGTGACGCCTAGCTTGCTGGCCGGACGCAAGTCGGCATTTTGCTTCTCCTCGACATTCAGAACAATGGCGATTTCCTCTGAACAACTTTGACCAATAATTGCATCCCCGTGGGCTGGTGGCCTATAGCGCGCTCAATGAGGCGCGGCTCATCAAATGAAGGGAGCAGCTGACATGAATTAATTCATCGGGGGCCGGCGTGTATGAAGCGCACAAAGGCCCCACAGAGAGGCAGTCATGTTAGCTCCCACAAGACGCGATCCACGTCCGCTCGCCTATGGCCCGGCCGAGGCGGCCAAGGCACTCGGCATTTCCCGCGGCAAATACTATCAGCTCCTCAAGGAGGGGCGTCTGCCGTCGTTCACGTTGGGCCGGAGGCGGCTCACGAGAGTGTGCGACATCGAAAATTTCCTTGCCCATGCGGTTGAGCAAGCCGTCGCCCAGGCCAATGCCGAGGGGGACGCCTAATGCTAGCACAAGAAACCAATCCGAAGGCGGTCGCTGGTTACGACGAGACCGCGCTTCGCGATCACCTCCTGGCGGCGATGCGCGCTGGCAGCTTGCGGCTCCTGCTTGCGAAAGCAGACCTAGACACGATCGGCACGGCTTTGAAAGGCCGCCCCATTCGCCATGCGGACCTCGTCGCCCTGTTGGATCGCGAGATCTAGCAATGCCCAGCCTGGGTTCAGACATGGCGGCGCCCAAAGCCGCGAACGGGGACCGTGATGGCGTGGACAAGCACCCAGAGCCACTCACGCCAGCAGACTGCGATCTGCGCGATTTTCCGTATATGCCGCTCGACGTAGTGCGGCTGCGCGACAGCGAGACCGCAGTCATTCTGAACGGAGATGAATTTCGCGCGGCTGTAATACTGTGGTGCGCTGCGTGGCATCAAGTTCCGGCGGCGAGCTTGCCGAAAGATGACCGGCTCCTTGCCAGCCTTGCTGGTTACGGCCGTGACCTGGATGGTTGGCTCAAAGTCAAAGAAGGCGCGCTGCGCGGCCACGTCGAGTGCTCGGATGGACGGCTCTACCACCCCGTCGTCGCTCAGAAGGCCAGCGAGGCGTGGGAAAAGAAATGGGATCGCCCCGACAAGGCGGCCGAGCGATCGGAACATGCGCGCAAGGCTGCCGCCGCACGGTGGGCGAACAGGGGCGACCATGCCGGAGCAATGCCAGAGCGCATGCCCAAGCAATGCTCGGCCGATGCCTTGAGAGGAGAGGAGAGGAAGGGAGAGGAAAGGAAGGGAGAGGAAAGGAAGGGAGAGGAAAGGAAGGGAGAGGAAAGGAAAGGAAAAGAGAGGAAGAATGGTGGTGGGGTGGTTGCGCGCTGCGCCACCCTGCAGAATCCGAGGCAAGGCGGCCACCGATTCCGAGGGAAGGCGACCACCCAATCCGATCGAAAGCGGCCACCTAATCCGAACGAAGGCGGCCACCCTGTTGATGGGGTGATTCGGGGAACGTTGTCGGCAGTCTGAGCCGGGCAAGGTCGACCCTTTGCGATTCGCAAA
>Ga0209062_1003179_pt1 | contig 19559 bp, 12 predicted proteins | sample Coa_R2_2_FD_187158 | JGI IMG/M metagenome (GOLD analysis project Ga0209062, IMG submission 187158) | Surface soil microbial communities from Centralia Pennsylvania, which are recovering from an underground coalmine fire - Coalmine... | ecosystem: Environmental > Terrestrial > Soil > Unclassified...
GCCATCAGGTGCGAGCTTTGTTCCAGGTGACTCGCCAGCGTAGCCGGATCGTAACCCGGATCGAAGGGGCTGGTAAGCGGGGGTAGAGCGGAAACGCCGATGAGTTCGAGGTAAGTTCGGCTATTGTTGTCTTTGGCAGTCATAGGCTTGTTTCCTTTCCATCCGGTCGGCAACGCCGGCCATCGTCAGGACTTCGATATCTCCAAGGTCGCGCGCCCGGATCAGGTGCTCCAGGATGCCCTCGAATACCGAAAAGCCGGCCGGCGATTCGACGAGGTTTTCCGGATGCAGGCAATAGTGCAAGATTCCGCGATGACGCGCCGCGGCCACCACGCCGCGCCGGAAGCGTTCCATGCGCGATCGGGCACCGATGAGGCGGCCGCGGGCCGGTCCGAGGGGATAAAAGAACATGGAGGCCGGAATGTTCCAGAGTCCGGGGAGGGTCTCGCGGGGCCATACCAGCGGCGGCGTCGACCGCGTAATCTCTTCCATGGCGCGCAGCGCGGCTCCGGGGATGGTGGAGCCGAGCCGCCATGCCACCGCCGGGGGAGTGCCGCGGAAACTGCGGAGACCGTGCAGCGGCAGCAGGTGGTAATATGCCTCGCGGTTGCGGGGAAACGAAAAGGAGGACGGTTTTCCGCACACGCCGGAGAGGGCCAGAATCCCTTCCGTCAATTCGCACGTGGCCGCCTGCTCGCTGACCTGTGCACGGTCCCAAATAAGGTGCGTGAGGCCGCCGTGTAGTCCGATTTCCTGGGCCGGATGCGCCCGGCGCAGGCGATCGAGAAACGCGCGGCAGTGCCAGGAGGTCGCGGCGGCACGGGCCTGGATCCGGTCACGTTCGCGAGGCGGCCAGGCCGCGAGCAGACGCTCCGAAGGACCGTCTCCACTCTGGAGCGCGAGGCCGCCGACCGTGAACCAGGTGGCGCGGACGTCCGCCTCGCACAACAGGGCGAGCAGCTTCGGATGCGCGCCGGGCGAATCGGGGAAGCGGGCCGCGAACTGTGCCTCGCCGAGGCAATCGACGTAGCCCCAGATCCGCTCCGTGTCGATCGACAGAATCACCACACCGCGTTCGAAAAATGCCGGCATACTTATGGCTCGCAGATGACCGGCGCCCCGGGGCTGTTTGGCAGGATGCTCTCCTGCGGCTCGCCGCCGTTACCATATTGCGCGCAGAGCGATGGCTGCGCGGTAACTGGCTGCGCCAGCGGCAGCCTGTCTTCCGGCGCCGGCCGCGTCAGCGGGCAATATTCCGGAACCAGTTGCCGTATGTGCGCGAGGATCTCCGGCTGGCTGCGCCGCGCGAGCAGCTCTTCCAGGCCCTCGATCCAGGCGGGGATGACGCTCCAGTCCAGCGGCGCCTCGCGAATCACGCGCATCTTCTCCTGGTCCGTGGGCATGAGGCCCTCGCTTTCGCCATTGATTTCCTCCATCAGCTTTTCGCCCGGGCGCAGGCCCGTAAATTGAATCTCGATGTCCTCGTACGGAATGAGCCCGGCGAGCCGGATCATGTCTTCGGCGAGGTCGAGGATGCGGACCGGTTCGCCCATATCGAGCACGAAGATCTCCGAGCCCTGGCTCTTGGCGGAGGCTTGCAGGGTGAGCGCGACTGCCTCGGAGATCGTCATGAAATAGCGGCGCGCCTCCGGGTGAGTGACCTTAACCGGACCGCCCGCGGCGATTTGCGACTGGAAGATGGGGACTACGCTGCCGTTGCTCCCGAGAACATTGCCGAAGCGCACCGAGGCGCACACCGTTCGCCCGTTGCGGTGCCGGGCGCCGACGATGCGTTCGCAGACCCGCTTGGTGGCTCCCATCACGCAAACCGGATTGACGGCCTTGTCCGAGGAAATCATCAGCAGGTTGCGCACTCCGGCGGCGCGGGCAGCCTGCACCAGATTCCAGGTGCCGATGATGTTGTTGCGCGCGGCTTCCACTACGTGCGATTCCATCATCGGGACATGCTTGTAGGCGGCCGCATGAAAGACGCTCTCGACGCGGTGGCGCTCCATGATTTCCGGAAGGCGGCAGGTATCGCGGATGTCGCCCAGCGCGGCTACAACCTCCAGGTTGGGGAATTTCTCGCGTAGCTCGTTATCGATGCGGAAGAGCTCGCTCTCCGACTGATCCAACGCCACGAGGCGAGAGGGGGAAAATCGCGCCACCTGCCGGCAGAGCTCGGAGCCGATGGAACCGGCTGCGCCGGTGATCAACACGGAGCGGCCGCGAATCCGCGCCCGGACGGGCGAATCGTCGAGTTTCACCGTCTGGCGGCCAAGCAGATCCTGCAGGGAGAGATCGCGCACCTGGGCGGCCAACACGTTGCGGCTGAGCAGTTCGTCGATCCCGGGCACGGTCTTGCATGGGATGCGCGCGGCGCGGCAGTTGGCCAGGGCCTCGCGCATCTGGGGTCCGGTGGCGGAACGCATGGCAATGATGATTTCGTCCACGACCGGTCCGCGGCTGTTCAGGCGCTCGACGATCGAAAGTGCTTCGCGCCCCGTTCCAAGCACGGGCACCCCGAGGATGATCGCGCCCCGCTTCAGCGGGTCGTCATCGAGGAGACCTCTCACCGCATAGCGCGTGCAGCGGTTGGAGTGAATCTCGTGGACCAGCTCCGCTCCTGCGGCGCCGGCGCCATAAATCAGAATTCCGGTACGCGCCTGACGCGAATGTTTGCGGAAGAGCTCGTGGCGGATGCGTACGGAGAACCGGACCAGCGTAGTTGCGGCAAAACAGATGATGCCATCGATGACAATGACGGAGGCGGGCATGGCCGGGCCGATCCAGATCAGGGCCGCCGCGGCGAACAACGCAGTTCCGGCGGCGTTGCCCATGATGATCGGATACAGGTCCGGTATGCTCACGAACCGGCGCAGGCTGCGATAAAACCCCACACCGTCGAAGGCCAGCAGCTTCGCAACAATGGCGAGAAGAAGCGCCCGGGGGAAAATGGATGCCTGCAAATCCGGAATTGCAAAGTCGAATCGCAGGTGGAAAGCAGCCGTCAGCGACAAACCGACTGCAGCTAACTGGCAGATTCGCTCCAGCCATGTATCAATAGAACGGCCTCTCATATGTATCCTTCTAGAGCCTTGGCAGCGTCTGCATGGATGCTCCGCACGATGTAGTGCACCTGATCTTCCGTCGAGGCAGCAAACAAGGGCAAAGAGACAATTTGGTGGGATGATGCCGGAGTGCGGGAACACGAATCGGCGGCGAACGGCTGCAGCGGAGCGGGGGACCGCGGCAACAGCCGGTGCGATGGAATGGAGCTAGCCGCCATATTCGAATGCCGTGGAAAAAATCTTGCGGATGCGGTCCGGATTGAACTGCGCCGGGGCGAGGCTGCAGCGAATCGTCAGCCAGATCAGCCGGACATCCTGCCGGAGTGACCGCGTGTGAATGTACGCGAGATTGAGGCGGAGCTTGGCGGGCAGCACCGCCTCGCGGTAGAAACGATCGGCATCGCCCGAGCACGCCAGGAGATTTTCTTCATCGCGGTAGAGCAGGGTCGCCAGATCGGTGATTCCGGGCCGCACCCGCAGGATGGCCTGCCACACCGGAGATCGCGGATTCACATACTCCGGCACCTCCGGCCGCGGTCCCAGCAGGCTCATGTCTCCGCGAAGCACGTTGTAGAGTTGGGGCAGTTCGTCGAGCTTGAACCTTCGCAGCCAGACGCCATTCGCGGTAATCCGGTGGTCTCCGGCCGCCGTGACCACCAGTCCCTTGGCGCCATCCCGCATCGTGCGGAATTTCCATATACGGAATGGGATGCCGTACCGCCCCATCCTCACCTGGCTGAACAGGATCGGCCGGCCGTCCCGAACCAGGATCAGGAGCGCCAGCACGGCCAAAAGAGGCGATAGGATGAGCAGGCCCACTGCCGCGCAGAGTACGTCGAATAAGCGGGCGAAGTTCATAGCTGCGTCTCCGCCGGTTCCTGAGCCAGCGCGCGGTGGAAGATATACTCATTCATCCAGCGGCCCTTCTTCTGGAGAAAGCGCCGGGAATGCCGGAAGCCGATATCGCGGTACAGGGCATTGACGGCATCGTTGGAGTCGGCATCGGTCGTGAGGTATACGTAGTCGGCGCTCCGGGCGCAAGGCTGGTCGAGGAATGCCTCGAGCAGCCTCCTCCCCACACCCTGTCCGGCCGCTTCGGGCCGGACCGCAATCGACGAGATCTCACACGAGGGGCAACGCCCCTGGCTGGCCGACGTCTGAATGCGGCGCACGGCGTTCATGACATCGGCGGCCAGCCCGGGATGCCGCAGCAGAGCGGCGAGAGAGGGGAGCACGAAGGCGAGCCGGTGGCGCCACATCGCCCGGTAGAATTCGGCGGGATCGGCGAAACCGCACACAAATCCATCGATCGCGCCGCGCCGCTCGCTTACCAGAATGGTGCCGGTCCGGTAACGCAGCACGAGCTCGTAGTAGCGGCGGAGGAAGGCGCTGCCCATTCGAGTAAGAAAGAAGCGGTCGAACGCCTTGCGGTGAATCGCCACGATAGCGGGCAGATCCGAGACGGTGGCGTTCCGAACCACCGCCGCGCCGTCGGGAGCCGGGCGCGCCGAGTGTGGAAACGTGCGTTCCAACAGGTCCAGATACAGGTCGCGGTAGGCTCGCCACATTCTGTCCTCGGTATAACGGGACTCGAACAGAGAGCGCGCCTGCTCCGCCAAACGCGCTGCGAGCGCGGGATCCGCGGCGAGCCGCTCGATGGCTTCGGCCAGAGCGGCCGGATCGGCGGGCGGCACAAGCAGGGCCATGTTCGCCTGAGAGGCCAGTTCGCGCTGGCTGCCGATGCTGGTAGCGACGATCGGCCTGCCCGTCGCCATGGCCTCCAGGAGAGAGATCGAGAGGCCCTCGCGGAGACTCGGCAGCACCAGCACGTCCGCGGCAGCGAGGAGACCGGCTACATCATGCCGGAACCCGAGGAAAGAGACCATGCCGGACAGGCCACGGCTGCGGGCCAGCCGTTCCAGATACGGCCGGGCCGGACCATCGCCGGCGATCACCACCCGGTATTTCACGCCGTTGCGGGGGAGCAGGGCCGCGGCTTCGACCAGGTACTGAATGCCCTTGTCCATGGCGAGACGGGTGGTGCTCAGGATCATTCGCTCGCCCTCGCCGACGGCTAACTCGCGGCGTAATTGGGCTCGATCGAACGATTCCGGCAGCCGGTCGGGCGTGATGCCGTTGGGAATGGCTTGAATCTGCTGCGGCGGACAGATACCCAGCTCCAATGCCCAGCGGCGATGGAACTCGCTTACCGAAACGATGCGATGACACCATTGCGCGGCAAGGCGCTCGAGCGCGGCGTATATCATCCGTGCCGGTGCGGAGCTTTGCTCGTGAATGGCGAAACCGTGCATCGTGTGGAGCACGATCGGCACGCCGGCGAGCCAGGCAGCCAGCCTGCCGACGAAGCCGCCCTTTGAGGTGTGGGTGTGGACGATCGTATATCGCTCGCGGCGCAGGAAACGGTAAAGGCGGTACAATCCCGCCACATCCCAGATTGGGCGGATCTGGCGCCGGATCACATCCAGATCCACGATGCCAATCGATTCACGCCGGAGTGCCTCCTGAACCGCCGGGTTGGTGGTCAGGACGTCGATTTCGCATCCGGCGGCTTTCGCAACGCGGGCGAGGCCGGTAATGATTCGGACCACTCCGCCGTACTGCGAATCGCCGATGATATGCAGCGCTTTGATCCGGTCTACTGCAGCGTTTGTAGGCATCCGCTTGTCCTTTGACATCGATGTGCGGGGTGGCTGGCCCGGCGGAGCGCGATTGAGTAACCGGCGCCGATGAGCCCGAACACGAGCCACCAATGCCGCTGATAGAACGCTTCAATTCCCATGGCGAAACCTACCATTGCGGTATGCCCGAGCAAGAGCGCCAGTGCGATCGGCCTTTCTCCCGGTGGAGTAATCCGGTATGTTCTCCACGCCCTGACGAAAAACCATCCCAGAAATCCTAAGAGCACACTTAGGCCCAAAATACCGAAGTCGGCTAGGAACCACATAGCGCTGTTGTGGGCGATTTCGCCTTCACTCAGCCGGAAACTACCGAGCCCTCCGCCGAGAAAGGGGTGGCGGGAAAACGCGACGAGAGCATCGTGGATCAGGTCGAAGCGGCCCTGGACCTGCTTCGGGCGGCTGGCCATTTCCTCGAATATTGGCAGGAACCGCCGCGGGCCCAGCAGGAGAAAGACGCAGGGCACAACCATCAGCACCTGGAGCACTAGCCTGCCTGCTGCCCGCGGCTGCAATACGGCGAAAAGTGCCAACGCCAGCGCGAGCGCCAGCCATGCAGATCGGGAGAACGTGAATAGCAGGCCGAGACTCAATGTCCAGCGGGAGAAGAGCAGGGCCTTTCTTCCGAGCAAAGGCGCCGGGCCAAGCGAAGCGGCCTCGATAAGCACGAAGGTTAGCGCAAGAAGGCCGCCGTAGGCGTTCGGGTCGAGGAGCATTCCCGAGAGCCGGAGCCCCTGATAGCGCACGAATAAAGTGGTCACGCCGAAAAAGTAGGCTGCGAGGAACGCGCCGACGCATACGACGTTCTGCGCCACCACACTTAGCGCGAAGACCCGAAGTATATGGCGCACGTCTTCCCAGCCGGCGGCGCAGGAGGTGATGGCGGCGTAACTCAAGAAAGGGAGGAGCAGGCCCACGTCCTTGTTCAGCAACTCATACCGGTCCAGCTTCCCAAACCGGAGTGCAGCCACGAAGGAGCCGAGCGCGAAGGTGAGTGCGATACCGAAATGCCAGGGGCTCCACGCGTCGCGGCGGTATTTCAGTTGAGCCGCGGCCAGCAGGAGCGCCAGCACGAGCAGACAATCCGCCGGCGCGAAGTTGACGCTGCTGCCGATTTCAAACTGGAATGGCAGCAGGACCACATAGCCCGCCACCAATGCCCGCAGCGCGGCAGGCCGAGGCGCGGATTGAATTGGGGCGGGTGAGCTCATTGCTCCATTGCTTCCCTGCGGCGAATGAGTGAATCCGGCGCCAGCAGATACAACACGATCGCGGCCGAAAGAAGGACCCGCACGCCCGCTCCGAAGATCACGCCAAGGGCGGCGCCTGCCATTCCGCGGGCCGGGACCCATTCCGCGCAACCCCAGGCCGTGGCGCCGGCCACGAGCAGATAGAGAGGCACCTGAATCCCGAAGCAGCGCGCGGAGGTAATCCCGCTCGTAAGCATGGAAGCGGCAAAGTTGAGCGCCGCAGCCCCCATCAGCACCGTAAAAATGCCCGAATGAGCCGCATAATCGGCGTTGTAGAACACCCTGAGGAGCCACGGGCCGATGCTGCGCGCGAGCGCGAGGCCAAATAGTCCGATCGCGCTGCCGGCCGCCACCAGCCGCAGCAGGAGCGTGCGATATTCCGCGAGCCTGCCTCCGGCGTAGAGGCGGGAGAGGCGCGGCACCGCCGAAGTAGCGAGCGAGTCGCCGACGATGGTCAGGGACGCAGTGGCATAGGCGAGCGCGGAGAAGATTCCCAGTTCATGCTCTCCCTGGAAGGCGTGAATGAAATACCGAGGCATGTGAAAGTTCAGAGTGGCGATGGTCGTGACGATCCCGAGCGGCAACGCCAATACCAGGAGCCGGAGTCCGCGCGGTGGCTTGCGCGGCTCGGCAGTGCCGGGGCTCTCGGTGCAGGACACCATGCGGCGGCCGTGCCGCATATCGAACAGAAGCAGCGTCAGAACCCAGGTCAACGCCATCCACATACAACCCCAGAAGACGCTTCCGGTGAGATACAGGCCGCCGCTCAGTGCGAGCACCGCCAGAACGCCACGCAGGATCATGGACCGGCCTGTCTGATCCAGCCGGTCATTGAGTTGGAACAAACCATAATGAATGTCGCTCACGGACTCGATCCCCTTGGCGAGCGCAAGCGCCAGGATCACCGAGGCGGTGCCCGCCTCGTACGCGCCGAAGCGCACGATCGCAGCGATCGCGAGCAGGGCCGCGACCGTCAGCGCCACCCGCAGGCGGAGATACTCGGCGAAGCGATATTGGCGGCGCGCATCGGTGGCCTGCACCGACCGGAGGTTCAGATTCGCAAACATGATTACCGGCGTAACCACCGCGAGCCCTAGCGAGAACTGGCCAACCATGAAGGAATTGCCGAATTTGGCCAGGGCTACAATCATGCCCCACTGGCACAGGGCATAGATCGAGTTACCGGCGACCACCCAGGCAAAGTTCGACCGCAGGGACAAGGGGCGGATGGCGTACCCCGGCAGTGGAAGCGAGCCGGAAGAAGCGAGTCCGAGGAGAGGCTGCGGACGAATCTCTCGCGGGTTCATGAAATTTCCTTCCGTCCGAATTCATGCGAGCCGGCGTAGGTATAGTGCTCGCTCCCGATGGGGTCCCAGCGGTTGAGGATCACGCCCATGAGCGGGATGCCGTCAAAACGCAGCCGCTCGACTGCGGCCTGCACGGTCCGGCGGTCAGTGTAGTTGGCCCTTACGACCAGCAGCAGTTCTTCGGTGTACCGCGCCATGATTCGCGCATCGGCGAACTCGAGGCACGGAGGTGCATCCACCAGGACATAGTCGAATTCCTGCCGGAACATCGGCAGCAGGCGCGCCAGCCGGTCCGAGTGAAGCAGGCCGAAGATATTGCCCGTCGAGGCGCCGCTCGGCAGCAGGTACAGCCGCGGAACGGGCGTCTGTTTCGCCAGCACCTCGATCGGGAGCTCGTCAACCGCGTTCTTCTCGCGCAGCAGGTCACTGAGTCCCCAACTGTTCGCCTCGTCGAACACCTTGTGAAGCCGCGGGCGGCGCATGTCGCCATCGATCAGCAGCACCTTCCGGCTGATGGCGGCGAGCGCGATCCCCAGATTGCTCACGACCGTGGTTTTGCCTTCCATCGGCCCGGCGCTCGTGACCAGGAGCACCCGCGCCTGCCCGCCGGCGCGCTGCGCGGAGAGAATCGAGGCTACCGTAGCGCGAAACGACTCGGATAACCCGGTCTGCTCATCGAGAGCGGTCCGCTCCACGAGCATGGTGTCATTGCGAAGGCCGGGAAAGAAAATCGCGGAGGGCGTCCATTGGTTCGCCTGCGGTATCGCTCCCAATTCGGGCAGCGCGAGCAAAGCGCCCGCGTCGCCCGGCGCGCGCAGGACGGGCTTTCTCTGCTCCTGCAGCATCACGAATGCGACGGCCAGCAGCAGCCCCGCGAAAGTGCCGATCGCCAGGTTCAGACGCAAATTCGGCTTTGCGGGACTGAGCGGCGGGGCCGCAGGACTCGCCAGGCGGATGTTCGTCAAGGGCAGGTTCGATGCCAGCCAGGCCTGGTTGGCCCTCTGCTGGAGTGAGTCGTAGACTTCGCGATTGACGTCTTTCCCGCCGGCGGCCGCGCGCGGGGCGGGCCGCAGCGTCCGCCGGAGGTCCGCCAGTTGCGGCAGCAGCGATTGGTAGGTTTGCCAGGCGCTTCGTTGGCGTTCGCGTATGTTCTCCAGGATGAACGTGTTCGCCAGCGTATTGCACAGGTTCGCCGCCAGTGCGGCGTCTCGCGCATCGCAATGGATCTGGATCACGCGGCTGTTGCGAACCGGTACGATCTGGATATCCCGCCGCAACCGCGGTAACAGACGCTTGCCGGCAAATTCCGGGCGCTGGTCGAGATGGAGCACACTCGCGACTTGCTCCAGCAGTGCATCCTGCTGCAGCAGTTCCGCCTGCGTCTGTAGATACACGCCAGCGTCCCCGCTCGGGGAAACCGCCGGATAGACATCCCGGAGGTCGAGATAGGTCTCGTTATAAGCTTGAAGCTCGAGCGACGCCTGCGCCTGATAGACGCGCGATTGCATCGCGGTTACGATCGCCGCCAGGAGAATGCCGGCGCACGCCAGAGCAATCAGCGCCCATCTGCGCCGGAGCAGGATTCCGAAACATTCCTGCAAAGTGCAATCGTCATGGTGCGCACTGTCATCGAAACGCGGTTCCACTCTTCCGTCCCTCCTTCAAGCGGCCGTGCCATGCGCGGGGCCATGGCCATCTGTTATGGCAGATGAGGACGGGACAGGACAGGTCCCTTATTTTGGGATCAAAGCGGACGAAATCGGGGACTTAGCGCGGTTCTCGGGCGGTGGACCATTTTGGCCCACCGCCCGCGCACCGGCGATTTTCGTAAAACCCGGCCGCGCCGGCTGCATCAGGATTTCTCAGCGGATCTGCCCGGAACGGCTGGAGTACAGGGGCGGGCCGCCCTGGGCGGGAGAGGAATGTATGTCATTTCTGGACTGGATGGTACAGGGATTTCGGGATGGCTACGAAGCAGGCAGCGCGGTACGCGCGCAGGGAGAAGGGCCGCCCTTCGATCTTCGGCCCGCAGTGGCGGCCGCCGTCTTCGGAGGAGCGCTGGGCCTTCTAAGGCGAGGCGGCGCTACTCCAGGTAAAAGACTTCCTTCAGCATGGCAAAGCGCTCGCCGTCCTGTTGATCGGGGACGGGTTCGAACAGAGGGCCCATCAGGCGCTGCCAGCTCTGGTTGACCGGGTCGCGGTCGAGTTCGTCCCACGCGCGGTCGAAATCGTCCACGCGGAGGCAGAGCGTCAGGTCCTGTCCCCGCCGGAAGATCGAGTAGTCCGAAATTCCGACGTCTTTTAACTTCCGCAGCAGGTCGGGCCAGACCTGCTGGTGCGCGCGCTCGTATTCCTCGATTTTGTCGGCGCGGATGCGGAGCTTAAACGCGTAGCGTGGCATGATATCGCCTGGTCAGAAATATAGCTTAACGCCAAACTGTACGTACCGGGGCGTGCTGTTGTTGTAAAGAGTGCCGAAGTTGGTGCTGTAAGCGTTGCGTAACTGGTAGAGTTTGTAACCTTGCAGCGTGGTGATGTTGTACGAAGTGGCCGGGGTGCCGTAGAAGTTGGCCGGGAGCTGGATGGTATAGAAGTTTGCGGGAAGAGCGCCCGCGGCCGTCTTCTGCGCGTTCACCATGCTGACGATCCCGTTGTAGATGGCTGCGCCCGCGGTGGTGTTGTAGAGCGGCTGGCTGTTGGCCGCGGCCCAGACGTTATAGGCGGAAGTCGTCAGGGTCGCGGTGCTGGGAGCGCCCATGAAATCGGCGCCGCCCGCGTTGTTGGGGTAAACGGCGAATGTGGGGTGGTTGAGGGCATTGAGCGCATCGACCCGGAGCTGGAGCCGCCGCTTGCCGTTTTCGCCGAGCGCGATCGTCTTCTGCACCGAAAGATCGAAGTAATCCTGCCACGGCCCGCGGACGCTATCGAGCGTACGCGGCGCATTCCCCAATTGACCGAGCGGCGGGCGCATGAAGGCCGACGGATTAAGGTACGGCTGGCAGCCGCTGCCGATCGGGCAACTGGACGACCACAGCGGATTGACGAGCGGCACGCCCGCGACGATGTCCGGGCGCGCGCTGTGCGTGAGATCGCCGAGCTGGTTCGTGTCGGAAAGATACACTACGTAGGGGAAGCCGCTGTTGAGGCGAACCAGTTCGGTGGTGGTCCAGCCGCCTACGATGTGATCGGCCCACTTCGGAATGTTGCGGCCAATGAAACGATTGCGGCCGATCGGCAGGTCGTAGATCGCCGTTCCGTGAATGACGTGCCGCTGATCGTAGGTGGAAACCGAACGGTCAGCCTGGCGGGTGCCGCCGAAGACGACCTGGCCGCCTACCTGCCCGTTGACGGCGGTGAGGATGTTCTTATCGCCGCCGGCGCTGGATGCGTCGTCAATGGACTTGGAGAGCGTGTAATTGGCGGTGAACGTCAGCCCGCGCGCGACGCGATGCACCACGTTGATGTAACCGGCATGGCGGATACTGTTGCCGGCCGAGTCATACCAGAGATACAGGCTCGAGTATCCCAGATACGGGCTGCCCAGCGTGCCGTTTTGTATTGTCAGCACCTTTCCGGTGATCGGATTGATTCGGCCGAGGGGATCGTTGATGGTGCCGGTGGTGTTGATGTTCTGCGCGAGCTGGGCGGAGAGGTTGCTGGAGTCCTTCGGGTTGATGTCCTCCTGTCCCATGAAGAGATGAATGCCCATGGACCCGCTGTAGGCCACCTCGATGGTGGTGTCTTTATTGGCCTGCCAGGAGACGGTCGCGTTCCAGTTGTTCACGTACGGCGTGTGGTAGTTCTGCGAGACCGCGAAACCGCCGAAGGCCTGCTGATAGTAGAGCGAATTCGCGAAGCTCAGGCCGTTCGAGGGCGGCCCCTGCGGGCCGTAAATCTGGCTGTTGACGGTGGTGGGGGTGAGCACCGGTGGATTCTCTCCGAGGCGCATCACGTCATTGGGATTGGCTGTGGCCGAGGGCGTGGTCGGGCTGAAGTTGGCCGTGGCGCCGAAATCGGGCTGCGGCAGTTGCGTGAAGCCGCTGATCGGCGCGTGGGACATGCCCCAGCCGCCACGAAGGTAGATCCGATGGTCCGCAAAGAAGCCGCCTGGTGACCAGGCGAACCCGAATCGCGGCTCGAAATCGGTGTACTGGGGCGGTGTGAGGTACGGCGAATGGCCGCCGATTCCGGCGAACTGGAACGGAAGCGTGGTTGCGGTGGTCAGCACTTCCCCGTCCGTGAGGGTGAGGGGCGAGGGGAGATTCACGGTCTGCGCCAGGTCGGGGCGGAACACGCCCTGGTGGTTGTACTTCTCCGTGCGCGGCATCTGCAACGAGTAGCGGATGCCGAGGTTCAGCGTCAGGTTCGGCTTGACGTGCCAGTCGTCCTGGAAGAACGCGTCGCCCGCTCTCCAGCGGTAGTAGTACGGCACCTCGACATTCCGCATCACGACGTTGGTGCTGGGGACGCCGAGCAGGAAGCTGGCCCAGGTGGAGCCGCCCGTGCCGCTGGAAGTGCCGGTGGAGTTGGTCTGCGCCGGCGAAAACGAGTAGATGCCGCCGAACGCGCCGTAGAGCGGAATCACGTTCTGGAAGGATTTCGAAACGTCGCCGCCGAATCGGATGCTGTGGGCGCCGAGCGTTTTATAGACGATATCCGTAATGGCATAGCGCTCCTCGCGGTCCTCGACATTGGTCGAGCCGGCGCCCCCGAAGCCCGTTGCCGTGCTGCTGCCGTTGCCGAGGCTCGATCCGGGGATGAGGCAACTGGTTAAAGATGTCGTCCCGTTGCACGATTGCCCGCCGAAAGACGGCAAGCCGCCATGGGTAATGCTCGGCAGACCGAACAGTGTATTGAGGTTCGCTCCGGTCGAGGGGTCCCACTGCGGATCGATGGTGTTGCTGAACCGGCCGCGCGTGTAGTTGAGTCGCAGGTCGTTGATCAGCGTGGGAGTGAAAGCATGGGTGTCGCTCAGCATCGCCTGCTGGCCCCAGCTGTACTGCGCGCCGTTATTCGTCTGGCTGACGGGTGTGCCCTGGATCTTGACGATCGGCGTCGCGGTGAACCGGCCGTACAGATGGTTCTTATCGCTGATGGTCTGGTCGATCCGAACGGTGTAGCGCTTTTCGTCCTGGCGGAGCTGGCGGGGGGCAAAAATGTTGGAGATGTGGCCGTTCGAATCCAGGAAATAAGGCCCGGCGGGTGAGAGGTACTGCTCCGCTTTGAGCGCCACGGAATCGAGCATGCTCTGCGGGATCACGTTACCGGGGAAGGGCGCGAAGCTCGTCTGCCCGCTGGGCAGCGTGGCGGCCGTAAATTGATTGCCATTGACGACGTTGTAAATGTCGTAGATATTGTTGTCGCCGGTGGGCGCCACCGCGGCAGGCGCGATCGATTGGAACTGATTCACCACCGATTGCGGCAACCAGCCGCTGGCCGTATTGACGAGGCCGCTGAAGTCGCCCTTGAGCATGCCCGGCGTCGGCAGCAGGCCGTATTGATCCAGGTGATCGCGGCGGTATTGCGGCTCGATGGCCGCAAACCAGAACGTCCGGTTCTTGCCGTTATAGACCTTGGGAATCCAGACCGGCCCGCCGGCAGCCAGGGAAAACTGGTTGTATTTGAGCGTTGGCACCGGGCGATTGGCCGTGGCCAGCGTGAACGGCGCCGCGGCGAAATCCGGGTTGCGGTTGTACCAGAGCGCGGTGCCGTGCAGCTCGTTGGTGCCGGATTTCGTCGTCGCGTTGATTACGCCGCCGCCGGTGGTGCCGTACTCCGCGGAAAAAACCGAAGTCTGCACCGTGAACTCCTGAACCGTCTCCGGCGTGAAGCTGACGATCGTGCGGCCCAGCGAGACGCCGGTGTTGTTGGTTCCATCGGCCATCATGAGCGTGCTCATCGGGCGCCCGCCGCCGACGGTCAGGTTGCAGCCGGGGCACGGCGTACCGGTGGTGATGGTCGGATCCTCGCTGCCCGCGTCGCCGGCCACATTGGGCAGCGTGAGAGCCAGATCGAGCACGCTGCGGTTCAGCAGCGGCGCGTCGTCGATCTGGCGCTCCGTGATCGTGTTCGCGGACGTGCCGGACTCCGTGTTGACCATGACGGCGTCGGCGGAGACGGTGACGCGCGTCTCGACCGAGCCGGTCTGCATCCGGATATCCACCGTCGCGACCGAGGCCGTATCCACTTTGACGTTGTCGACCGCGGCCTTGGAGAAGCCGGCGGCCTCGACCTCGACGCGGTAGGTCACGGGCTCCAGGTCCGGCACGGCGAACTTCCCGTTGGCGGCCGTGGTGGTCTTGCGGACCTCATTCGTTCCGAGATTCGTGATGGTGACGGTGGCGCCGGGAATCACCGAACCCGAGGGATCGGTCACGGTGCCCGTAATTCCGCCACGGTTGGTTTGCGCGCAGAGCAAGAAGGCGCCGAGGAGAATGCTCGCGACAAGGCGATTCATATACTTGACCCTTTCAGCAGACACACTGGTGCTGTTGGAAACATCTTAGGGCGGCCCGAAACCGGGTTGAAACGGAATCGCCGCCGGGAGTTGACGTTTTGGATATCAGAACGAAAGTCCTCGCAAACGGATGCGGTTCGCCATGGTTCATGATGAACGGTAACACGACGGTGTTGTGCAATGCGAAACATTTTCTTCGGCCCGGTGCACGGATGGTAACGCCTGCGCGAGAATAACGCGAAGGAGATCGCCGTGAATCCGCTATCGAGAAGAACGTTCTTCCGCCGCACCGCTGCCGTCGCCGGCGCGGCCGCCGGCGCCATCGAACTGCGAAGCAATCCGCTCGGTCTGCCCGTCGGAAGCCAAACGTATCCGCACCGCCAGCGCATCCGTGAAGGCGGCCTGGCGGGGCTCTGCCGGGATATGGCCGCGCTCGGTATCGGCGTAATCGAGCTCTGCTCGCCCGGCTACGGCGAATTCGCCGGTTTGGCCGACGCCAAAGAGACGCGCAGGATCATCGAAGACCACGGCCTCAAGTGCCCGAGCGCCCATTTCACCCTGCGGGAGCTGCGCACCGCGCAGGAGCAGGCAATCGCCTGGGCGAAGGACCTCGGCATGACGCAGATGGGCACGGCGAGCCTGAACGGCCACACCGAAAACGGCGTCGCGACGATGGACGTGGTGAAGCGCGCGGCCGAGGAGTACAACCGCATCGCGGAAGTTGCAGCCCGCGCCGGCATCCAGCAGTTTCTGCACGACGAGAACTTCGAGATGGCGCACGTCGAGGGGCGGCTGGTATATGAGGTACTGCTCGAACTGCTCGATCCCAAGCTTGTGAAGATGCAGTTTCAGATGTCGGCGATGCCCGCGGTCGGCGACCCCGTCATGTACTTCACAAAATATCCGGGGCGCTTTATATCCATGCACCTCCAGGGCGTGAACCTGAAACCCGCGCCGGAGCCGCAGGGCAGGGGAGGGCGCGGGCCGCAGGTGGCGGTCGGCAGCGACAGCGTGGACTGGCCGAAAGTGTTCGCGGCGGCCAGAACCGGCGGCGTGAAGAACTACTTTGTCGAGCAGAACTGGGATCTGACCGTCCAGAGCGTCGGATATCTGAAGAAGCTCACCGTATGACGTCGCCGTCCCGCGCCTACCCGGCGGATTGCGGCATAATACGGAGACTTATGCTGAAAGTCCTTGCGGCCGCCATCGCACTCGCTACCGTGCTCTTCCTCGCCGCTCAAAGCGAAGAACCGGGCATCCAGGTCAATTTCCAGGAAGTCATGATTCCGATGCGCGATGGCGCGCGCCTCCAGACGGTCATTCTGTCGCCGAAGAATCCAAAGGGACCGCTGCCGTTCCTGATCGACCGCACGCCGTACGGCGTCCCCGATCGCGACAGGATTGCCAAAGGCATGCCGCCCAACCAGCGCGAGCGCTGGGAAAACTACTACAACGTCTACCAGAACATTCGCGGACGGTTCAAATCCGAAGGCACGTTCGTCATGGGGCGTCCGCCGCACGATCCCTCCGATCCCAAAGGTGTCGACGAAACGACTGACGCCTGGGACACCGTCGATTGGCTCGTCAAGAACATCCCGAACAACAACGGGCGCGCGGGAATCGCCGGCACCTCCTACGACGGATGGACTACCGTGATGGCCGCGCTCAATCCTCACCCCGCCCTCAAAGCCGCCATCGAACAGGCTTCGCCCGCCGACCAGTTCCTGGGGGACGACTTTCACCACAACGGCGCGTTCCGCCTCAGCTACGGCTTCGAGTACTCGGCCCTGCTCGAAACCAGTTCCACCGCCAATACGAATTTCAAATTCGACCGCGCCGATACGTTCGACTTCTACCTTGGCCTCGGTCCACTCTCCAACGCCGACGAGCGCTATTTCCACAAGAAACTGCCCACCTGGGAGGACTTCCTCCATCACCCCAATTACGATGCCTTCTGGCGGCGGCTCGCCTTCGCGCCCTACCTCACCGCCGTGAAAATTCCGATAATCCATACCGCCGGCTGGTGGGATCAGGAGGATTTCTGCGGTCCCCAAAAAATCTACGAGCTCCTCGAGAAGCACGATTCCGCGCGGCGGAACTACTTCGTTGCCGGTCCATGGAATCATGGGCAGTGGGGAGGGAATGGCCGCCGTCTCGGGCCCCTCGATTTCGGCTCCGATACCTCCGCCCATTACCGCGAGCACATCTTTCAGCCCTGGTTCGACTACTGGCTGCGCGATCGGGGTTCGCTGCATCTCGCCGAGGCGACCGCCTTTGAAACCGGCACGAACGAGTGGAGAGAGTACGACTCATGGCCGCCCAGGCAAGGCGTTGCAACGCGCAAACTCTATTTCCACGAGGGCCGGCGTCTCTCCTTCGACAGGCCGGCCGCCGCCGGCTACGACGAGTACGTGAGCGATCCCTCCAATCCCGTTCCTTACCGCCCGCGGCCGATTCCGCCCACCTACCCCGGACCGGAATGGAAAACCTGGCTCGTGCAGGACCAGCGCTTCGTGGACCACAGGCCCGATGTCCTCACCTGGGAAACCGAGCCGTTGGCCGGGGATCTGCGGATTGCCGGCGATATCGTGACGGATCTCTATGCGTCCACCTCCGGAACCGACTCCGATTGGGCCATCAAGCTCATTGACGTCTACCCCGAGGACGCCCCGGATGACCGCGAAACGAAAACCCACATGGGCGGCTACGAGCTTATCGTCGCGGATGAGATCCTGCGCGCGCGCTTTCGCGACAGCTTCGAACGGCCGGCGCCGGTTCCCTCCGGCAAGGTGCTCCACTACACCATCGATCTGCACACCAACGCGCACGCTTTCCAGAAGGGCCACCGGATCATGGTTCAGGCGCAGAGTACGTGGTTCCCCGTTTACGACCGCAATCCGCAGAAATTCGTCCCGAATATCTACGAAGCACGGGCCTCGGACTACATCAAAGCGACGCAGCGGATCTATCGTGGCGGCAGCTCGGCGAGCGCCGTCTTCCTACCCGTGGTGAAATAGAGCGCTGCTAACGCCGCCTCCCGCGCGGACACGCGGCGGCCGTCAACGCCGCCGCGAGAGCGCCGAGCAGGAAGCCGCACGCCATCGCGGCGCGCAATCTTCGGCGGTCGTCGAAGGGAATGAATTGGGTCCCTTCGGCCGTGATTTCGAGCGCGCCCGCAGGACGCGCCCAGACCCGCCCCCCTCCGCCGCCGTTCTGCCCGCCGCTCTCGCCCCTGGCACCGCCTCCGCCGCCGAACGCATACCGCACCGCCGCCGCGGGAATCACCGTGCGAGTGCCGGCGGAAACCGGATCGCCGTAGACGTTCCGCACGGATGCGCTGCCGGAGACTCGCTCGCCGAGGTTTTGCAGGAATTGCTGAAGGTCCATGCCCTCGCCGGAGCACGTTTGCCGCCTCAGGAACTCCGATTGCACGTCCATCCGTGTGCCCACGGTAGCAATCGCACACACTACCGAGAAGCGCCGCTCGATCGAAGCCGTAACGGCACTGGCCGAGCAGGCGATCGAGCACCTCGGCGGGATCGGCTGCTTCCTCAAGCCCGGCCAGTCGGTGCTGATCCAGCCTGCGCCCGCCCTTCCGTACGCCGCAGGGGAAGGTGCGACCACCGATCCCGCGCTCGTAGGCGCGATCATTCGCCTGGCGCGCCGCGCGGCAGCCGGCCGGATCCGGATTGCCGCCACCAGCGGCGGCGATTTCGACCCGCTCGAATGCATGCGGCTCACCGGCATGGCGGGCATGGCGGCGCGGGAGGGCGCGGAGATTGTGGATCTCGAAAGCCCCGCAGCGCCACGGTGCGAATTGCGCCTGCCGGACGCCAAGACGATCGATCGCGCTTCCGTCCCCGCGCCGCTTGCCGAGGCGGACGTCATCATCGCGGTCCCGAAGGCGAAAAACGATTCCTTCGACCTGATTTCCGGCGCTATGAAGTTGTGGAGCGGCGTGGACCCGCAGAATTCGCAGCCCAATAACGACTCTTGCGTCGTCGAACACGCCGCCGACCTGATGACCGCCCTGCGCCCCGCCCTGTGCTTCGCCGATGCGCTGGTTTGCGGCGAGGGCGATGGGCCGGTCGCCACCACGCCGCACTGGTGCGGCTGCGTGCTGGCGTCCACCGATCCGGTGGCGATGGATGCCGCGATCGCGGCCCTGCTCGGATACGACGTCAGAAAGCTGTGTTTCGCCGCCGCGGGCGAAGAGCGGCAACTCGGCCGGCGCGAACCCATCACCTGGCTCGGCATGCCGCTCGACCGCGTGGCGTTTCAGGCCTGGCCCGTGCACGAAGGCTTCGATCACCTCCCGGTGAATGTCCTCTCAGGCGCCGGCGTGACCCGCGCAGGCACCGCCGGGCACGTGAAGGCTGCGCTCGATGTGCTGACGCGCCACGGAGCGCTCGATCGCGCCATCGCCATGAAAGGTGTCCCCACCGTCATGATCGGCGACACGGGCGACCCGGATTTCGAGCGGCACGTGAAAGAGGGGCCGTACGTCGTGTTCGACGATGCCGCGAGGCCCGAGTACAAGCAAGATCCGCGCGTTCGCTTCGTGCCCGGCCATCCGGTGCTGCGCGGCGCATTGCAGCGCCTGATAGACGCATTCGGCGCGGAACTGCCGGGCCATGCCGCCGCCGGATAATCCGTGCCGCTCCGCTAGTTCGGAATCTCCAGGTCGCGCGCCACGCGCACCAGCGTCGTCACCAGCCGGTCCACCTGCGCTTCGGTGTGGGCGGCGGTGCAGGAAATCCGCAGCAGATTCTGCGCCG
>Ga0209062_1003183_pt1 | contig 19532 bp, 15 predicted proteins | sample Coa_R2_2_FD_187158 | JGI IMG/M metagenome (GOLD analysis project Ga0209062, IMG submission 187158) | Surface soil microbial communities from Centralia Pennsylvania, which are recovering from an underground coalmine fire - Coalmine... | ecosystem: Environmental > Terrestrial > Soil > Unclassified...
TGCTTATGGCAGTATCATTGTGACAAAAGACATTTTTATGGAGTGTGTTGTTGGTGTCAGTTACTGGCAAAAAGAGCAAAACTCTGCCCTGTTAATGCAATACAAACACATACCAGAAGTTCTTTTGAAACTTGAGAAAGTTGGATATCCTAAGCAGTTTTGTAGACGGATGATTGTGAAGAACTTGAAAGAAGTCAACTTGAGAGTTCTCTTGGGTGCTCTAAGGCGTTGGCCATTATTCACTATTAAAACAGCCATTCCCTTTTTAACTTTAATTGGAGTTTCTGCTTTTCAGTTAATGACTCTAAAAAGTATCAAAGCGCCTGAGTCATCTCATCCAACAACTCAAGGAGTGTGAGTTTATATTTGGATATTTCCGTAAAGATTAACAACAAAAAACATATATTCAATTGAGTTTGTGAAGGGAGAATTGGATGCTGAACATTGTTAAGAAGACTATATCAGAACTAAAGGCCGAACTCGATTATAGGAGAGCGATCGCCAACCATGCAAAAAGTTTACCAGAACTAGAACAGCGCGATCGCCGGATTCTTAATCAGTTGAAAACAGAAGGTGTGTGTGTAACTTCTTTGGAAAATTTAGGTCTAAACTCAACTTCCAATCTTCTCAAGGTTGCCAAGAGTCAGCTCTCTCGGATGGAGCCCCCTAAAAACAGCCATACTGGTCAAAGACTACCGCAAATTTACACAATGACAGAGTTGCCGGAGTATTCTACATGGGCAACCGAAACCAGACTGATGAACATTATCGAAAATTACATCGGTCTTCCTGTAGCTTTTCATGGTGTACATTTACGCAAAGACTTTCCTAACGAAAATCAGTTTGGTACATTGCTCTGGCATAAAGATGCTGAAGACCGCCGCATTATCAAAATCTTTGTTTACTTAAGCGATGTAGAAGAGCATCACGGTCCTTTTGAGTATGTACCACTGTCTCTAACCTCTAGATATAACTTGAATTATTACCGAATTCAGTATGAACTATGGCGCTCTGGCTATTTAGGTTTTACTGATGAAACTCTGAATAAAATTGTACCAAAATCAGCTTGGAAATCGTGTCCTGGCCCAGCAGGTACAGTAATTTTTGTAGATACAAAATGTGTTTTACATCACGGAACACTACGGACAGAGGAGCGATCAGCACTGTTTTTTGTTTACACAGCCAATCCGCCTAAACGACCAGAACTATGTACGCAATACTGGGACGACACTTTCGCTAAGCCAGACCGTCTTATACAAACGACATCATCTTGATGAGACATGAATTTAAGCCATGACTTAAATACTGGAGAATCTGGAAGTAGGCATTTTTAATTAGCAAGCAAGAAAGTTGTGCTAAGAACCCGGTTGGATGCAAGCTAGTTTGTAGAAATGACTTAAGTTTGTTGTGTAGTCACCAATAGAAGTGAGGTATTATATGCTCTTTACTGAAACTGAACTAAAAGGTGCATTTGTTATTGACTTGGAACAAAAGCCAGATCACCGTGGCTTCTTCGCTCGCACTTTCTGTGCTAAGGAATTTGAAGCACACGGCTTAAAGCCAACAGTTGCTCAATGTAATCTGTCTTTCAATTACAAGAAAGGAACGCTGCGAGGAATGCACTATCAAGTTGCGCCTGCTGCGGAGACAAAATTGGTTCGTTGTACCAAAGGCGCTATCTACGATGTCATTATTGACATGCGTCCCGAATCCCCTACCTTTCTGTCTCATTTTGGTGTGGAACTCACTGCAGAAAATCGTCGTGCTTTGTACGTTCCAGAAATGTTTGCCCACGGCTATCAAGCACTAACTGATGAAGCTGAAGTCATCTATCAGGTGGGTGAATTTTATACACCAGGATATGAACGGGGTCTACGCTATGATGATCCATTTTTTAACATAGAATGGCCCTTGGAAGTGACGGAGATATCAGAGAAAGACCTTAATTGGCCATTGATGAGGATGATGACTGTTGGTGGTGCATCTCCTACGGGTTCCTACAATTAGACAAAATGTTTTTTATGTGAATTTATTTAAAACAACTACCTTAAAGGTGGGAAAAATGGTACTCAACATTCTCAATCTTTTTGTCACAAAAGTAAAAGCTCGCATTGAATACCTTAGTAAGTTAAAGGTTGTTTCCCTCAAACCGCAAGGGCCTTCCAAAGGAAATGTGCTTCTTTCGTATCGGATTGAGCCATTTTTATTACAACAAGCTGGTAAGCCTATTCCTAATGATCAGAGTTGGAATTGGGAATGTCTGCTGATTGCACAAACATTTTTGGATCTTAACTATAGTGTAGATGTCATCCAATTCCACAATGAGAAATTCGTGCCGCAAAAAAACTACGACTTTTTCATTGATATTCGCCATCGGATGGAAGCACTAGCACCCTTGCTTAATCAGGATTGTATCAAGATTTTCCATATTGACATTGCTCATATGGTATTTCGTAACACGGCAGAATACAAGAGATTGCTAGACCTACAACATCGCAGAGGTATAACTTTACTTCCCCAAAGGTACGAATATCCTAATCTTGGCATTGAATATGCGGATTACGGCACTGTTTTAGGAAATGATTTTACTGTTGGCACTTTTAAATATGCCAACAAACCTCTGTTTCAGGTCCCCATTTCTTCTTCACAAGTGTATCCCTCGCCTGAAGACAAAGACTTTGAATCTGTCAGAAAACGATTTATCTGGATAGGTAGTAACGCCCTAGTACTGAAAGGCTTGGATTTGGCGTTAGAGGCTTTTGCTGAAATGCCGGAGTGTCACTTGACGGTTTTTGGACCCATCAGTAACGATAAAGCGTTTGAGAAAGCTTTTTATAAAGAACTCTACGAAACCCCCAATATCCATACATTTGGATGGGTGAATGTTGCAAGTCCTGAGTTTCTAGAAATTATTAGAAATAGTGTCGGACTTGTTTATCCTTCTGCCTGTGAAGGACAGGCAGGAGCAGTTATTACATGTATGCAAGCTGGATTAATTCCAATCATCAGCTATGAATCTGGTGCAGATGTTTATGATTTTGGCGAGATTTTACAAACCTCTTCAGTAGAAGAGATTAAGGCAAAAGTCAGAAAAATTGCTAATACACCTGCGGCAGAACTCAAAACGATGGCTTGCAAGGCATGGGAATATGCAAGGACAAATCACACTAAAGAAAAATTTGCCCAAGCTTACCGTAACGCTGTAGAGCAAATTCTGGAAGATCAACGTCGGAAGAAACAAATAACTTCTGCGTCAAGCAAAAAAGCAGTTACTAGTTATCGATAAAGCTAGTATGTAGACAAGGTTGTATAGAGGAGCTAAAAACAAATGATTATTGTGGATCGCGCCTTACAAGCCCGTGCTGAAGCTGGTAACCCAGTAAAAGTGGGAATGATTGGTGCTGGCTTTATGGGTCGAGGAATCGCTAACCAAATTACCAATTCAGTTCCTGGGATGGAGTTAGTTGCTATCTCTAACCGCACTATTGAAACAGCAAAGCGTGCTTATTCTGAAGCTGGGATTGAAGAGGTAAGAGTTGTTTCGACAGTCCAGGATTTGGAAGACGCGATAGCAAATAATCAGTATGCAGTTACAGACGATGCCCTGTTACTCTGTCGTGCTGAGGGCATTGATGCTGTTATTGAAGTTACTGGTGCGGTAGAGTTTGGCGCTCATGTTGTCATGGAAGCGATCGCCAATCATAAGCATGTGATTATGATGAATGCTGAACTCGATGGCACTGTCGGTCCAATCCTCAAAGTGTACGCTGACAAAGCAGGTGTTGTCCTGACAGCGTGTGATGGAGACCAGCCTGGGGTGCAAATGAATCTCTACCGCTTTGTAAAGAGCATTGGGTTAACTCCCCTGTTGTGTGGAAATGTCAAAGGTCTACAAGACCCCTATCGCAATCCCACAACCCAAGAAGCATTTGCCAAACGTTGGGGTCAAAAGCCACACATGGTAACGAGCTTTGCTGATGGAACAAAAATTTCCTTTGAGCAAGCGATCGTTGCTAATGCAACAGGGATGAAAGTTGCTAAGAGAGGAATGCTAGGGTACAACTTCAGTGGTCATGTTGATGAAATGACCAACATGTATGATGTAGAACAACTCCAAGAATTGGGTGGCATTGTCGATTATGTAGTTGGTGCGAAACCTGGACCAGGAGTTTTTGTTTTCGCATCTCATGATGATCCTAAGCAACGTCACTACCTCAACTTATATAAGTTAGGAGAAGGTCCCTTATACAGCTTTTATACTCCTTATCACCTCTGCCACTTTGAGGTACCAATGTCTGTTGCTCGTGCTGTCCTTTTCCAGGACTATGTTTTAACCCCTCTCGATGGTCCTCTAGTTGATGTTGTCACCACTGCAAAAATCGACTTGAAAGCTGGTGAAACTCTAGACGGTATTGGTTATTACATGACTTATGGGCAATGTGAGAATTCTCCCGTAGTGCAAGAGCAAAATCTTCTACCGATGGGCCTAGCTGAGGGATGCCGATTGAAACGGGATATTCCTAAGGATCAAGTGCTTACTTATGAAGATGTTGAATTGCCTGTAGGTAGGCTTTGCGACAAACTTAGGGCTGAGCAAAATGCACACTTTACCTATCAAGGCAAAACCCTGGCGACAGTTGGGTAATATTTGTCCTTACAAGGAAAACAGTGGTAGCAATTATTTTTTGTAAAGTTATTTGATGTAGAAAATCAGCTCAAGCTGATTTTCTTCACTTAAAAGACTTGTTTGCTTGCACCAAAACACTGTACAGAAATTGCTCTTTCCCACTCCTTAATAATCAAAAGCGAATTTTATATTAATTTCACTATTTTATTAGCAAATCTAAAAGGTTGATACATTTTGTAATTTCAAACATAATTATATTGTGCAAGGCTTTACCTTAAAGTTGACATTTAAATTTGTCGTAGACACTCATTTATCAGAGTTTATATAAAATTCATAAAATCTTTAAGGGAAATTCATGAAAATCGCATTGGTTCATGACTATTTGACGCAGCGAGGAGGGGCAGAGCGAGTATTTGAATTGCTTTGTAAGCACTACCCTCAAGCAGATATCTTCACTTCGGTGTACGATCCTCAAGAAACTATTGACATTGGTGAGCGTTTAGTTAATACAACCTTCTTGCAAAAAGTTCCGGGCGCAGTCAAGTATTTTAGATTGATGGCCCCCTTCTATTTTCCTGCCTTTCGCGCTTTGGATCTGCAAGATTACGACTTGATCATTAGTAGTAGCACAAGCTTTGCTAAGGCAGTACGTAAAAATCCCCATGCGCGTCACATTTGCTTCTGTCATAATATTACCCGTTTCTTATGGGATACAGAAACATATTTGCGTGAGTACGGAGATTATCGGTATTTTGCGCCTTTAATTGAACAAGTATTTCAATTCATGAGGAAGGTAGACCTGACTTATGCACAGGAACCTGACCTTTACATTGCTAATTCTAGCATTGTTGCTCGTCGCATTCAAAACACTTACGGCAAAAAAGCAATTGTTATCAATTATCCAATTGATACCAGTAAATTTATTTTTTCTACGCATAAAGAGGATTACTATCTGGCCTCAGCGCGCATGATCAGCTACAAGCGTCTTGATATAATAGTCGAAGCTTTTAACTGGCTAGGATGGCGATTATTAATTTCAGGAGATGGTCCAGAACGAGAAAGACTAGAGTCCAAAGCTATGGGTAATATTGAGTTTTTGGGACATGTAACTGATGCACAACGCACACAGTTATTTTCCAAAGCACAATCTATCATTGTTGCAGCTCTAGAAGACTATGGGTTAGTTCCTGTAGAAGCTAATGCTAGTGGAACCCCAGTCATATCCTACGGTGCAGGAGGGGTATTAGATACTCAGATCCCTGGGAAAACAGGAGTCTTTTTTAAGAGGCAAACACCCGAAGCACTATTAGCTGCACTACTAGAAGCCAATCAAATTCATTGGGATTACACCAACATTCGCAATCATGCAGTGAACAACTTTTCCGAAAATGCCTTCTTTACTAAAGTTGATCAAGTTATTGACCAAGCTTGTAGCATACATTAAATTATTCATTTTATTTTGTTAGCTGAGGGATAGTAAACGTGGTTCAAAGTAGTCTTAGTCCCAATGTCAATCCAGTTGTTGAGGAAGATCCTGGGTATGGACAGCTGTTTGCGGTTTTGATACGCAGATTTCCTTGGTTTTTAGTAGTATTCATAGCTTGTGTTGCTCTGGGCGGTGTCCTCACCAAAAAAACGCCACCCAGCTATAAAAGCTCAATGCAGCTGCTCATAGAACCTAACTATCAAGGTAAAGCAACAGGACAGACTCCAGACAGTCAGTTTGCTGATCCTAGTATTCAAATAGACGCTGCAACCCAACTTAACCTGATGCAGAGTTCTAAACTGCTGCAAAAAGCAGTTGACCAACTCAAGCCTCAATACCCAGATATGACCGTAGAGGGTCTTAAGAGTTCGTTACTTCTAAGTCAAGTTAAGGGAAAAGACGATAATATTGCAACAAAAATTATTAGAGTAGACTACACCGATAGAGATCCAAATAAAACTCAAGAAGTTCTGGAAGTTGTCCGGCAAGTTTACTTAGAGTACAACAAACAAGAGCAAAATGATCGTTTAAAAAAGGGACTTAACGTTATTGGGGAGCAGTTAAACAAGGTAGGTGACGAAGTTCGTACTGCTGAAGCAAAACTGCAACGGTTCCGTAGCTCGCAAAATCTTATCGATCCAGAGTCGGATGCAAAAAATCTAGAGTCATCTTTAAGCAGTGTTCAGCAAGAACGCCGTAATACTCGTTCTCAGTATCAGGAAGCTGTTGCTCGTTACAACTCTCTAGAAAAACAACTGCAAAGTACTCCACAAAATGCTCTTGTTGAAGCTCGCCTCAGTCAATCTACTCGCTACCAAGGATTACTGAACGAAATCCAAAAAACAGAACTGCTTTTAGCACAGGCTCGTTTGACATACACAGATGCAACTCCAGGTGTACAAAAGCTGATACAACAGCTACGAGACCAAAAGCAACTATTGCAGGAAGAGCAAAAGCGGACCTTGGGAGGGGAGTCTCTTCCAGCTAATAGCCAGAATGGATCTCTCCTAGAACAAGGACAGAAGAGCCAAATCGACCTTAACCTCGCAAATCAGCTAGTTGATACGCAAACTGTTATTGTCTCTTTGCGGGCTCGCGACCAAGTTCTGGCCAAAAAAGAACAAGAGTTAAGTGCACAACTCAAGCGATTCCCACTGCTATTAGCTGAGTATGGTCGCTTACAGCCACAAATACAACTTGGTCGTGAAAGGTTGCAGCAGCTTTTGAAAGCAGAGCAAGACTTGAGGCAGGAGCTTGCCAAAGGAGGACTGAGTTGGGAGGTTGTAGAAGAACCGCAATTAGGAACTTTTATTGGCCCCAACCTGAAGCAGAATCTCTTGCTAGGTGCAGTTGTTGGTTTGATGTTGGGAGGTATTGCAGCCTTCGTGCGTGAGGCCGCTGATGATTCAGTTCATTCCACTGCTGAATTGGAAAAGCAGATTCCTCTACCAATATTGGGAACAACCCCCAAGTTGCCACCTGCTAGACCTAAAGAATCAGTGATCAAGTTACCTTTAGGTAAGCCAGAAGTTGCTGCTCCTTGGACAATTCAGGTATTGCAATCGTCACCACGTTGGGAATCGCTAGATCTTATTTATAAGAACATTGAACTTTTCAATTCTGTTGCTACGCTCAAGTCTGTGATGATTACATCAGCGTTGCCAGACGAGAGTAAGTCATCTTTAGCATTGGGTTTAGCGATGAGTGCTGCTCGGTTGCACAAAAAGGTATTGTTGATCGATGCTAACCTACGAGAACCTAGTCTACACAGACAGCTTAACCTTCCAAATGAACAAGGACTTTCCACTCTACTAGCAAGTGATGTCTCTCTTCCAAATCATGTTAGTATTCAATCCTCAGGCTCATCCTATATTGATATATTAACTGCAGGACCTCAGCCGGCTGACCCAGCTAACTTGCTAAGCTCTCCACGTATGCAGCAGTTGATCTCAACTTTTGAGAGTAACTATGATTTGGTTCTGATTGATGCGCCCCCAGTTCTAGGCTTGGTAGATGCTATGCTGACAGGCTCTTACTGCCGTAGTGTAGTACTGGTGGCAAGCATTGGTAAGGTGACTCGAACTCAGCTAGCACAAACTACAACTCTACTGAGCAAGCTAAACCTAATTGGGGTTGTGGCAAACGGAGTCTCCAACTCTGACAGTACATACGTACCTTATACAAGACAACACCGATTTGCTCTGCAACAAGCTGTGGAAAAGTAAGCTAGTTTGAACTTTCAAAACGCGAGTAATGCCCTCCTACTTTTTTAAGAGAGGGTATTATTTCCAAATTGACGATTGATACTAATAAACTTCTTTTGCCAGAGATATCTGGTACAAAGCCCAGCGCATCCGTTGATGTTGGGTTTTGTTGTTGCTTAACCTACTTGATGAAGCATTGATAATATCACATCTAAAGTTTTGTATTCTATTCCTTCTTAAGCAGTAAAAATTATAAGGGATGTTTATATACAATGGGGGATATTTATAATAGTCCCGAAGGTTATAAAAAAACTAATTGCTGTTTATATGTAGCGTTTTAAAATGCTTCGTAAGGGTAGAGAAACCTGGCTGCTTAGAGAAATCGGTTTGCTGGAGTTTTGAATTTTCATAAATCAAATGGGACTGGTATAGCTATCTGAAATCATTTATAAACAATTCCTGTGTCCCGGTAAGATTTCTCTGCTTGCTGCTGTTATGAGGAAATTTACAGTCTCATTTAGAACAGCTATAAGATGTCTATATCATATTTTTTCCACAAAATTACTAGTTTAATTAGTTTCTCGTAACCTTTATAACTAAACTCTTTTTTAGAAAATACAATCGAGTATCGTGCTAGTATTGATGATGCTTCTAATGAAAATCTTGAGTAAGTGGTTACACTAATAGTAAGATTCATAGGAACTTAATAATTCTCTTTAAAACGCACTTTCTATTTAAAGACTAAATAAAGAATCTACTTACTTACCCATTAATTCTGCTGGTTACTATATTCTAGATATTACATTCATCTGAATATAAATAGCAAACAAGACTCTACTTGTTTTGAGCTTTCTAAAAACTACTATTGTAGCTTGTGCATCTCTAAAACATTATTCCAAATACCCTACTGTTCTCTGTAAAAGTGCTTCTAGCAGCAGTTTTTGCAGTTAATTGATGTTGGTTTTTGGCAGTGAAAGGCCAGATGCGACTCTAACTCTTGGGCGTTAATAGCCTTTGATATCAGGTCCTTGGCGTTTACCACTATATGAGTTCAAATAATTATGACAACCTCAATAATTCCTGCATTCAAGAAGACTTACTATAATGTGACTCAGCAAGATCACGAGTATCCTGCTCCATACTGTACACTTCAGTGGCGAAGGGGTCAGTTGTTGGTCAAGTCCCCCGGATATGTACAACAACCCTATCTGCCTGCATTGGATACAGAGCAATCTTTAGTAGAGTGCTTAAGACATTCTCCTGTCCATTTGGTTCGCATAGATCCGAAACTGGGTGCAGCAAAACTGAGGTTATGGGCAGACGCGTGCTTGCAAGCGAAAAAACCTATATTCTTACACATACCTTCTGCCGATAAACTGTCAAAATCAAATAACCCACTCTTATGGTGGTTAACCCGATTCGTTAACTGGCTGACTGCATTGGTTTTTCTTCTGTTTTTGAGTCCTGTCATGCTTGGGTTGGTTCTACTCATTCAGTTATACTCTCTAGGACCAACATTTTCCCAAGAGTGGCATATTGGAGAACGAGGCAAACTCTTTCGGATTATCAAGTTTCGTACAACCACGGTAGCCAAAGAAACTTTGATGAGCGAGGATGGACAAAACTTGACTCCACTTGGTCGTTGGATGCGTAAGTATGGCTTGGATAATTTGCCAATGTTGTTGAATGTGTTACGTGGAGAAATGAGCTTCACTGGACTCCGTTCCTCGACTTTAGAGGAAGTCGTACGACTGAGTCCCAAGCAACAGAGACAGCTTAATAAGCAACCGGGAATTCTCGGTTCATGGGCAGTCGAGGCAGAATCTAGCATATTGCATCTAGATGGTCAAGCTTTGTAATTTGAGCCAATATGGCTTTGTCTATCTAGCTGTCAATTGTTTTTAAGATAGAAGGCGAGTATAATGTAGTCCTTAAAAATGAAGTGTCTGCCACAAAGTATTCTAGGGACTACAAACTCAAAACTACACCCAGTGGAATTGTTGTTGCTTGTCTTCAATTCGGAAAAATTGCTATTTGCAGATGGTGCGGTAATGGACGTATTTCTTTTGCCGCACAAACACGTGAGAAAATTTTGTATGATATGGCAATAAAATTATTAGTATCCAAAGTTGGCCTTGCCTTACTAAAAAAACTGTAGAAAAACCAATGCATCTTAAAGCTTTCAAATCCCTCACTAATCTGTTAAAAACTACGAGGTTCTGGCAAAACAACTATTTAATATTGCGAGAGTTCAAATACTTTCGTGAAATCACTATTTTAGCTTTGGTATTTTCCTTTCTGGCAGCAACTTTTGAAGGGGCTACAGTCGGTCTTTTGCTTTCGTTTTTGCAAAACTTGACTAATCCACATGCTGAACCCATTCACACAGGAGTTCATTGGTTTGATGTTTGGATTCTAGGTGTGAACACATCGGCGATCAGTCGTTTATACAGAGTCTCTCTTCTTATTCTATTTTCTACCTGGTTGCGTGCAGCATTCAACTACTTTGCACAAATTAACACTGAGTTTGCACAAGTACTTTTATGCGATCGCCTACGTAAGCAGATTTTTGAACAGTTGCAAGCATTACCACTCAGTTTCTTTGCCAAAACGAAAGCTGGGGAAATTATCAACACGATCACAACAGAAATTGAGAGGATTAGACAGAGCTTTAGTGGAGCAGCGTTTTTAGTAACCAGGGTGTTGAACGTAGGTGTCTACCTGATCACAATGTTTATGTTGTCATGGCAGTTGACCTTACTGTCAGTCCTCTTGGGATCGCTTGTATCCGTGGGTTTAAAAACACTGAATGCAAAAGTTAGAGAAAGAAGTTTTAGCACAACAACTGCTAACGGTCAGTTCACCTCAACATCGATAGAGTTTATTAACGGGATTCGTACTGTTCACGCATTTTGCACTCAAGAATTTGAACGTCAGCGTTACTACAGAGATAGTGACAATGTCGTGACAACTACGAAGAAAGTCATATCAGCTTGGGCACTTGTTAGACCAATAACTGAAGCAATATCTTCTACAGTTCTCATTGGCATGATTATTCTGGCATTTACTGTATTTGTTGCCAATGGAACACTCCAAGTAGCTTCTCTACTGACCTTTTTCTTTGCCTTATTCCGCCTCGTGCCAATTGTGCAAGATGTCAATGGTACTATGGCATATCTTAATACGCTTCGGGGATCAACAGAAAACATTAAGGATCTGTTGAGAACGGATAATAAAAACTATATGCAAAATGGCAAAATTGAGTTCAAGGGTTTAAGAAAATCAATAGACCTAGTGTCTGTCGATTTTGCCTACTATGCAAACAACCCCGTACTCAAAAACATCACTCTCACCATTGAACGTGGCAAGATGACGGCATTAGTCGGAGAGTCGGGTTCTGGTAAAAGTACACTTGTAGATTTGATACCCCGATTTCACGATGTAACAGAGGGTAAATTGCTGCTTGATGGGGTTGATGTGCGGCAGTTCGACATCAACAGCCTGCGTTCAAAAATGGCAGTGGTCAGTCAGGATACTTTTATTTTCAATACTTCTGTTTGGGAAAACATTGCCTATGGTACACCCGAGGCGACACCAGAACAAATTCGAGAAGCTGCTCGTCTTGCAAACGCACTTGAGTTCATCGAAGCCATGCCTGAAGGTTTTGATACCAAACTAGGTGATCGGGGTATCAATTTGTCTGGAGGACAAAGACAGCGGATTGCGATCGCCCGTGCTTTGTTGCGTAACCCAGAAATCCTAATTTTAGATGAAGCAACTAGTGCCCTAGACTCTGTCAGTGAGCGCCTAATTCAGCAATCCTTAGACAAGTTGGCTGTGGGTAGAACAGTGATTGCGATCGCTCATCGCCTTTCCACGATTGCGCAAGCAGATAAAGTTGTGGTACTAGAACATGGCTCCATAGTAGAGCAAGGCAATTACCAAGAACTTCTAGAACAACGTGGCAAACTGTGGAAATATCACAGAATGCAATATGAATCCGGTCAAGTCACTTAGTCAAAAGCATGACCAAATTTTTTAGTTTAGTCACTAAAGTCAATAAACACACAAACTATGACTTTTGAGCAAAACTTACAAAACCCCTTGGTTAGCGTCATCACTCCCACTTACAATCGTCCCGCATATTTAAAGGAAGCTCTTTCTAGTGCTGTACGGCAAACATATCAGAATATCGAAATCGTTGTTTCTGATAATTGCAGTCCCCAAAATATACAAGCCCTTGTTGAGTCTTTCGGCGATTCCAGAATTCGCTTCTCGCGCAATGAGACTAACTTGGGGATGATTGCTAACACCTTGAAAGCCTTCAAGATGGCAAAAGGAAAATACGTTGCTTGTTTGCTAGATGATGATATGTGGGAGGAAGATTATTTAGCAAAGCTCGTCCCACTGTTAGAAGCGAACTCGAATCTCGCTTTGGCTTTTTGCGATCACTATATTATGAAGGCAAATGGCGAAATCGATTACGTCGCTAGCGAGAACTGTTCACGTGACTTTAAGCGAGCTCATCTGAAAGAAGGTGTATACCAACCTTTTTGGAAAATAGGTTTGGTAGATGGAAGCATCGCAACCGCAATGGCAGCAGTTATACGTAGAGATATTATCGATTGGGATAGCATTCCACATGAAGTAGGTGGTTCATGGGATGTCTATCTGACCTATCTTTGTGGCTGTTCTGGTTTGGGAGCTTATTACTATCCAGAAAAACTGACTCGCTATCGTGAGCATGAACAAACAGAAACAATGCTCAATGGTAGCCGTAACCGTAAAGATGTTCAAGTCAAAATCGGCAAATCCTTGGCTGATGTTTTTTGCTATGAGCAGTTTATGAAAGATGAACGGCTCCAAGAATTTAAACCATATTTTCAGCAGCGCTGGGCACATATCAATACAACGGTAGGAGTGGCTTTCTTGCGGGCTGAAAAAGTAGATCAAGCACGTTCCTATTTTTGGCGTTCCTTAAAGCAAAATTTCAATTTGCGGGCAGTTGCTGCGTTATTACTTTCCTTTTCGCCAGCATGGTTAGCAAGCCGCTTCTAAGTAACAAACAAAACTAAATATTTGTGGATAAAAACTAAAAAAATTATGCTTAAAGAATTTAATGTTTCGGTTTGTATCTGTACAAGAAATAGACCAGAAAATCTCAAAAAAGCTTTAGACTCACTAGCTAATTCAACTTATCCTATCTATGAAACTATTGTGTCAGATGACAGCACCAATAGTGACACCACAACTCTAGTTCAGTCTCATTATCCACATGTCAAATATTTGTCTGGACCACGACAAGGATTGGGAGCAAATAGGAACAACGCGATCAAGGCTATCACTGGTTCTCACGTCCTCTTCATTGATGATGATGTTGTTTTAGGTGAACAATTTTTAGCAACAATTGTCGCCTACTTAGAAAATTACATTCAGCAAGAAGGAGACGATATTGATAATCTGATTATTACAGGACCACAACTAGATCATGGGTATTTAATGTTCCCTAATGATCAGAACTTTTTGGGATTCCAAAGTATTCCTTACAAAGAAGGCGAAGAACTCAGAACGGTAGTGATCAACAGCGCAGTTTTTCCAGCTACTGTCTTTCAAAAAGTATTGTTTGATGAAAAATTAGTTTATGGCTGTGACGAAGTTGATTTTACAACCAGAGCAGTTAAGGCAGGTTTCAAAATCAGACTTTGTAAAGAAGCTGTTAATCTTCACTTACCTTCACTCATCAATCGGGATTTTTATAAACCATACCACGAAGCTTCACGAATTTACGTGACGTTTAAGCGATACTTTTCTACAGAACAAAAGCAGAGCAAAGCGCTTTTTTACCTACTTGTAGCATCAGCACATACAACAGTTCAAACTCTAAAGGTAGAAGGTATACAAGGAATATTGAAAGCCTTTCATACGTTTCGGCTAGTATCATCTTATGTAGCTCTAGAGTACTTTCCCCAAAGGTAGATGTGGTCAAGGAAGCGATTTGCTTTCATGTTAGTCAAATACCTACAGAGGAGAAACAACCAATGCGAGTATCAGCTTGCATCACGACAAGAAACCGCACTGAATACTTAGCTGCTTGTTTGTTGGCGTTATGGAGTTCTCACACCAAACCGCACTATGTGGTCGTTTCTGATGATTCTCCTGACGATGAAATCAAAGAAAAAAATTATGAAGTTGTCCAACAATATCCAGGAACAACTTACATAAAAGGTCCTTGTAGAGGAGTTTGTGCTAACCGTAATAACGCCGTTAATGCAATTCCAGCATCAGAAACTGATCTGGTTGCTTTTATTGATGATGATATTTGTGTAGAACCAAACTTTATTGAACTTGCTATCGAGCAATATACTCAAATTCCTCCAGAACAGAGGCGATTCACTATCCTTTCAGGGGTCAGTCGCAGCCCCAGTGGAAATTATGAAATGGCTCCTGGAAAGCTTTCTTTTCAAGGCTATTTTCGTTCTGCTGAGATTCCTCAAACTGTAGCTATTCATGCTGCTTTATTTCCCCGGCAATTTTTTGAGCAAGAACAGTGGGATGAGAATATCTTTTTTGGTTATGAAGATGCAGAGCTTTGTTTGCGAGCATTAAAGCGTGGTTACAAAATTGTGCATGACCCTAAATTACGGGTTGTCCACGCTGGTGCTGGAGCAAATAGCAGTTTGCATGTGCCTGATATCGGTACTATGACAAATTACGAAATTTCTGTAGAAGCAGCACGGCTCTACATCGGAATTAAACGCTACAAAGACTTGTTTCCTGATTTGGGAAAACTTCTGGTGTTTATTAGTTTGTACACGGTGCATATGACAGCATACTTATTAAAGCGAGGTTCTATTCAAGCGTGGCCTGAAATCATCCGTCGTTCCCGTATTCAACGGTTATGGCAGTCTTACAGCTTTTGAGAATAAAATATAAGCCTTTATGTTCATCTATTAAGATCATAGGATAAATATTATTGTGAAGCTTTGTATAGTTACGCATGCAGTTAAAAAAGGTGATGGTCAAGGCCGAGTCAACTATGAGGTCGCTAAGGAAGTTATTCGCCGAGGCCATCACCTTACTTTAGTGGCAAGTGAAATATCTCCAGAACTTGCAGAAAATAGCAAAGTTCACTGGATCTCTATTCCAGTCAATGGATTCCCTACCGAATTTATTCGTAATATTATCTTCGCCAGAAAAAGTGCAGCTTGGCTAAAGAAGCATCGCTCAGAATTGGACTTAGTAAAAGTCAACGGGGCGATTACTATGGCAAATGCTGATGTTAATGCTGTACATTTTGTACATAGTTCTTGGCTGCGATCGCCTGCTCATATTTCCCGAATTCGCCGAGATTTATATGGTTTCTACCAATGGCTGTACACTGCTTGGAATGCCTTTTTAGAAAAACGAGCTTTTAAAAAAGCAAAAGTTGTTGTGGCTGTCTCTCAGAAAGTGGCACAGGAACTGATAGATATTGGCGTGCCTGCTTCTAAAATAGAGGTGATTGTCAATGGGGTCGATTTGGAAGAGTTTTCGCCAGATCAAGTTTCTCGGCAACAATTGCATCTTCCAAGTGATGTCACTTTAGCAATGTTTGCAGGAGATATTCGCACTCCCAGAAAGAACTTAGACACGATACTTCGTGCTTTGGTAAAAGTTCCGGATTTACATTTAGTCGTTGTGGGTAACACTGAGGGTAGCCCCTTTCCACAGTTGGCAGCATCTTTAGGATTGAATCAGCGAGTTCATTTTTTGGGATATCGGCGCGATATTCCCCAAATTATGCAAGCAGCTGATTTCTTTGTGTTTCCATCACGATATGAAGCTTGTACTTTAGTACTGTTAGAAGCACTAGCATCAGGACTTCCCGTAATTACCGCTTCTTCAACAGGAGGAGCAGAATTAGTGACCCCAGAGTGTGGTGTCGTTTTGCAGGACTCAGACGACATTGATGCTTTAGCCTCTGCCCTATCATTGATGGTGAGCGATCGCCAACTCAGAGAGCAAATGGGTAAAGCTGCTCGCACTGTCGCACAACAACATAGCTGGGCTACGATGGCACAAACTTATGTGGATTTATTCGAGGAATTAAGCAAGAATGAGGAATACAGTTCTCATACCGACTTATCGTCGCCCTCAAGACCTATCACGCTGCCTTTCGGCACTACAAGCGCAAACTAAACCAGCTTTTCAGGTGCTCGTAGTTATTCGCGATATAGACACTGAAACTTGGAAATTCCTTGAAGAATTTAACCATCACAATCTACCAATCCAGACTGTGAAGGTAATAGTTCCAGGAGTTGTGGCAGCTCTTAATGCAGGACTAGAGGCAGTTAAAGGAGACATTGTCTCAATCACTGATGACGATGCGGCACCCCGTCCTGACTGGTTAGAGCGCATTAGCACGCATTTTAACAGTGATAGCCAAATTGGTGGTGTTGGTGGACGTGACTGGATACACCACGGCAGCAAGCTAGAAGATGACTCTCGTGAAGTTGTTGGAAAGTTGCAGTGGTTTGGGCGAGTGATTGGTAATCATCACTTGGGCGTAGGTGAACCCCGCGAAGTCGATGTGCTCAAGGGTGTAAACATGAGTTTTCGATCTAGTGCGATCGGCAAATTACGTTTTGATGAACGAATGAAGGGTACAGGTGCACAGGTTCACTTTGAAATGGCCTTCACTCTTGCTTTAAAACGAGCAGGTTGGAAGATGATTTACGACCCCAGCGTTGCTGTAGACCACTATCCAGCACAACGTTTTGATGAAGACCAGCGGAATAATTTTAATGATCTTGCTTTTATTAATTTAGTTCATAACGAAACACTAGTCCTATTGGAGCACTTACCACCTATACGCCGTGCCGTGTTTTTACTTTGGGCATTATTCATTGGCACCAGAGACAGTTTGGGTTTCGTGCAATGGTTACGGCTTTTGCCAAAAGAAGGCAGACTCGCCGGACAAAAGTGGTTAGCATCTATGCGTGGGCGCTGGCAGGGTTGGCAAACATATTCCATTTCCAACCAATCCCCAACACAAATCAATAGAGAACTACCTAACGGCTGATGATTAACCAACATAGGTTATGAATATACTATACCTTTTTTTATTCCCTCTTTGTATTGACTGGCAAAGAGAACCACAATAACTTCGCTGTGGAGATATTATAGTGACTGCTAAGCAGATACTTTTCAATACTTTTTTAAGACGAAATTATATACCAGATCAGCGCTCAGCCCAAGGTTGGATAGTCATCGTTGGTTTTATATTACTATCAATAGCATGCTATTTTGCAGGCTCCACCCTGCGCCTTGTTTACCCAGTTGTAGCTTTACTTGTAGCTATATTTCTCTACCTGCGGCATCCTATTCTTTACTTGGGGTTCACGTGGTGGATGTGGTTTTTATCAGCATTGGTGGCCCGCTTGGTTGACTACCGCGTTGGTTGGGACCCGACTCGCCAGATGTTAGTAGCACCATACTTAGTAACACTTGTCAGCATTGGAACCTTAGTTAGAAATCTTCCTAATGCGTATCGCATGGGTGGGTTACCTTTTCTTCTAGCTGCAGGGGGTGTGTTCTACGCTTTGCTTGTAGGATTGATCACAAATCAACCGATAACTGCTGCACGGTCCCTCCTGGACTGGCTAACTCCTGTTCTGTTTGGGTTTCACTTATTTATGAACTGGCGAGATTATCCTAGCTATCGTCAGAACTTTCAGCGTACTTTCCTTTGGGGTGTGTTAATTACAGGAGTTTATGGTCTGATTCAATTCGTAATCGCTCCTGAATGGGATCGCTACTGGCTCATACAATCAAAACAGTTTACCAGTTCCGGCGACCCTGTGCCTTTTGGAATGCGTGTATGGAGTACCATGCATTCAGTTGGTCCCTTTGGGGTTACGATGCAAGCGGGTTTACTGTTATTGTTCACACTGTCTGGACCTTTAACTTTTCCTGCCTCAGCCTTTGGCTACGTCTCATTCTTATTGACCCAAGCACGTACTAACTGGGGGGGTTGGGCATTTGGATTGTTAATGATTTTGAGTTCTGTCAAGGCTAAGATTCAAATGCGCTTAGTTGTCATAATTTTAGCAATGGTATTGTGTGTGGTACCATTAGCCACTTATGAGCCAATTTCCAAAGCAATTGGAACTCGGTTTCAAACTTTTTCTAATTTGGAAAAAGACAGCAGCTTTCAGGGTAGATCGGCAATTTATGAACGCGATATCAATCTTGCCCTTTCTCAAGGTCTAGGTAAAGGACTAGGAAGTACATGGGTTATAGACGAGAAAGGCGACCTGCAAGTGATCGTTATTGACAGTGGCGTTTTAGATACATTCTTTACACTTGGGTGGTTTGGAGCAATCCCTTATCTAGGCGGGATTATATTGATCAGTTACATGATCCTCCAATACCATGAAGCCCGTTTCGATAGTTTTGTCAGTGCTTCCCGAGCTATTGCTCTCAGTTGCGTGCCCCAGATGATTATGGGTAGCGCAATGCTAAGTATAGCAGGCATGATTCTTTGGGGATTTTTTGGGATAACAATGGCAGCACATAAGTATTATCAGCACCAAGGTATCACTACATCTGAGCAGAGGTTAAACAAATGAAAATTGTTGTTGTTATGCCGTTGGCTGAAAAACGAGGCGGCGGTGAAATGATGCTTTGGGATTTGATCCAGCAAGGACGTAATGCTGGGGTCGAGTGGATAGTTATATTTTTAGAAAAAGGCCCAATGGTAGAAGAGGTAAGGGGATTGGGCGTTGATACCAGAGTTGTAGAAAGTGGTCGTTTGCGGGAAATCCACCGTTTCATCGCTACTGTTTTTAGGATAGCGTCGATCGCCCGAAGTGAACGTGCGGATGTTATTGTCAACTGGATGTGGATTACCCACATATCTGGAGGTCTAGCAGCGATGCTGTCGGGGTTGCCTTCTGTGTGGTATCAACTGGAAGTACCTTATGACCAACCTTTTTTGGTTCGTTTGGCAACTTTGATCCCATCTCGTGCTGTTGTGACACTCTCTAAAGATGGCAAAGAAGCACAGTCACGAATTTGGCCTCATAGGCCAACGCCCCTAGTCTACCCTGGTGTGGCATTAGATCGCTTTGATCCTTCTATTTTGCCTTCTCCTGCTCAGATGCGGCAAAAACTAGGTTTGCCATTGCATGGACCGTTGATTGGTATTGTTGGACGATTGCAGCGGTGGAAAGGA
>Ga0209062_1003187_pt1 | contig 19505 bp, 20 predicted proteins | sample Coa_R2_2_FD_187158 | JGI IMG/M metagenome (GOLD analysis project Ga0209062, IMG submission 187158) | Surface soil microbial communities from Centralia Pennsylvania, which are recovering from an underground coalmine fire - Coalmine... | ecosystem: Environmental > Terrestrial > Soil > Unclassified...
AGTGGGATGTGAACTTTGAAGATTGAGTTCGAGGGGTCTCGATAGGAAGACGGGTTTTTGTCGTTGAGGTTGATTTGCCAATGAGCTTACCAATAGTGGCGATTTTAGCAAGTAACGCTTGAGCAACTTCTGGGTTACCACTAGATCCCAAAACTGGCGTATTAACTGCATCTAGCGCTCCGCATCCTAGCGCTTCAAATACTTTACCAGCATTCTTGCCAACACTAGCTGTCACAATGAGAATGGCGCAAGGAGACTTTTTCATAATTTGGCGAGTCGCCTCCACCCCATCAATGACTGGCATGATTAAATCCATCAAAATCAGGTCTGGGGTATCTTGAGAACATTTGGCGATCGCATCAGCACCATCACGTGCTACCCAAGCCACTTGATAATCAGGGACAACCATTAACACGCGTCGAAGTGTTTCTACTGCCATTATCATGTCATTGACGATCGCGACTCTCATTGGGTTGTTGTCCTTTGTTATTTATCTTTTGTTGTTTTTAAATGACCAATGATCAATGACTAAGCACCGATTAAATCAATAACTGCATTCACTAAGCTATCGTCATGGAAACTTGCTTTTGTTAAGTAATAATTAGCCCCTGCAGCTAGACCTTGAATGCGATCTTCTTCACGGTCTTTGTAGGAGATAATAATTACAGGAATTGAATGTAATTTTGGATGATTTTTAATCTTACTCACCAGTTCAATTCCATTCATGCGTGGCATATCAATATCGCTGATGACTAAATCATAGTCATTGGCACAAATTGCATGCCAACCCTCCATACCATTTACAGCTACATCTACTCGATACCCTCTGTTTTCTAGTAATTTGCGCTCCATTTCGCGGACAGTAATTGAGTCATCTATAACTAAAATACTCTTGCGGGAGTCTACAATAGCCTTTTGATGATCATCACTAAAACGGCTTAAATTACGGTTATTAAGTAGATTATCAATTGAGCGTACAAGATCTGAAACATCGACGATGAGAATGGGAGAGCCATCACCCATAAGCGCTGCAGCACTTATATCCTGAACTTTACCCATCCTTGGATCTAAAGGTCTAACGACCAGATCGTGTTCACCCAAAAATCTATCTACTACTAAGCCATAATAATCTGATTGGTCACTGATCACGACAACAGATAACCTGTCAGACTTGGAAGGAGGTTCCTTCAATTCCAAGACCTGATGGGCAGCTACCAAACCAATATTTTTATTATCCAGAGTGAAATACTGGCGGTTTTCAACGGAGTAAATTTGATTGACATCGACTATGACAATCTTGTCGATACGCACTAATGGAAACGCATAAGGCTCACCGGAGATTTCCACAAGTAAGGTGCGAACAACGGACAACGTCAATGGTAACTGGAAATGAAAACTTATGCCTTTTCCTATCTGAGAAATAGCTCGTACAGTACCACCCACTTCCTCAGCCATACTTTTGGCAATATCCAGACCAACACCGCGACCTGAAATTTCAGTAACTTGCTTTGCAGTGGAAAACCCAGGTAAAAACAGAAATTCCATGAGTTCACTATCACTGAGCTGATCTGCCATTTCTGCAGTTGTTAAGTTTTTGCTGACAATTTTTTGTCGTAGCCAGTTTGGGTTGATTCCCTTACCATCATCAGAAATAGTAATGGCTAACATCCCCCCACGGTGAAAGGCTTCTAATCTCACTGTTCCTTCTTGTGGTTTTCCTACTGCTAAACGCTCCTCGGGAAGTTCAATACCGTGATCCACAGAATTGCGTAAAATATGGGTTAGGGGAGCTTCCAATTTCTTTAAAATATCTCGATCAACTGGCGTAGATTTGCCAAGAATTTCTAATTTTACCTGCTTACCCAACTTTCTAGCTAGATCGCGAATCATGCGCGGAAACCCCTGCACCCCGTCAGCGAACGGACGCATGTTGGAAGCAATCACTTCTCGATACAAGCGATCAGAAAGACTAGCAGTGCGACGGGCAAACAATTCCAGTTCACTAAGGCGCTCACCCAAAATTTCACGACACTCTTGCTCCTTTTGCCGTGCTGCTTCCAAATATTTCACACTATCTTGATTTACTTGGCTAACTAAGGTTGCGTTCTGCAAATTTTCTAGAATTTTTGTCAACTCCAGTTGCCGTTTCCGCAGGATCATTAGAGAATCAGCAAACGGTTGCAGCCAATTTGCTTCTATGAGTGATTCTCCTGCCAAACCCATGATGCGATTCAAGTTCTCCGCACTGACCCGCACAACTCGCTCTGTTGAAGCTAACTGTGCTGTAGACTGGTGAAGTTGCTCCAAATTACCAGATACTGCCTTGACTAAATTCTTGGCAGTATTTGTATCTGGTTCATCTGGTTGCTGAGTTCTTTGGTCTTGATAAGGCAGTACTCGTGTATCTGTTGTGAAGCTAGCTTGTTGCTCGAGTGCCTTTTCCACTTGTTGTGGGCGTACTCCTACCCTAGGAGATGGTGCTGCTCCTGGTGTCAGTATGGCAGCGATCGCATCTCTAATGGTTGCTATTTCCTGCTCGTGTTCTGACAGCCAGGAATTTAACTCTCCAGCCTCCAGTTTGCTAACACTCAATAGCAGATCCGCCCCAGAGAGTAACACATCCACTTCATCTGGTCCTAAAGTAACAGCTTGTTTCTGTGCTGCCACAAAGCAATCTTCCATGACATGAGCTAGCCCAACAGCAGCATCAATGGCAACAATCCGAGCAGCTCCTTTCACTGAATGCGCTGCCCGCATCAGAGATTCCAGAGCTTGGGCAGACTGAGGCTGCGTTTCTAGTGCCAATAGCCCCTCATTTAAAATAGCTGCCTGAGCTTCCACTTCCAGTCGGAACAAGTCCAGCATAGAAGCATCCCCTATGGGAGAGGAGAAGGAGGAAGTACGTGAGGGAGAAATTTCCTTTGTTTCCTTTTGTCCTTGTTCTTTGCTCTCCTCGTTCACTCCACTTGCCACAACAGCAGGAACCTCTACAACACCCAAACTCTCCTTGTTCACCCCAGTCTCTACAACAGAGGAAACCTCCACAACATGCTGACTCCCCTTGTCTTCTTGTCCTCCTTGTCCTCCTTGTCCTCCTTGTCCTCCTTGTCCTCCTTGTCCCCTTGTCTCCTGTTGCTCCTCTACTCCCCTGCTCCCCACTCCCCCACCAGTCAAAACGTTAACAATCTCCTGCCTAGTGGCTTCCATCTTCTGCCTGTGTTCCAACAGCCACTGATTTAGGTCTTCTTCTTTAACTTGGCTGATACTTAGAAATAGATCAACTCCTTGCATCAGTCTATCTACTTCCTGTTTTCCCAAAGTGATTATTTTATTCTGAACTGCAGCAAAGCAGTCTTCCAGGATATGAGCAAGGTTAGCGGCAGTATCAATTTCAACAATTCTGGCTGCTCCTTTCATTGCATGAGCAGCCCGCATCATGGACTCCCATTTTGGAGGAGACTGGGGTTGAGTTCCAATGGCTAACAATCCCTCTTGTATGAGAACTGCATGAGTTTTTACTTCTAGTTGGAATAAATCCAACATGGAGAAGTCGTTCATATCCTGTCCGCTGTTGCTCACAGAAGCCTCCGGTTTAAGTTGTAAAATAATAAATCCGAGTCTAAGTAATTCACTTTTTGCCCCTGCCAGTGAATCACTCCTTTTGTGTATGCTTCAGTGGCTTTTGAAATTACGACAGGGATGTCTTGTAATTCAGTTTGTTGAAAGCGATGAACTCCACACACTTCATCGACTGTAAAGACCCACCTATCTTCATCACTTGCAACGACCACCATCCGCTTAGAGCTAAAAAGACTTGGTGGAGTTAACGAGTCAGCCGTTGCTTCCAAGTTAAGGAGATTGCCAAGGGAAATGCACATGAGAATTTCCCCGCGAACATTGACTAGACCTAAAAAGAGTTCATTACTACGGTGGGGTAGTGTGTGAATAACACAGGGTGAGATTACTTCTTGAAGTAACCGAACAGGGAGAGCTAGCAATTCGCCTAGTAGACGAAAGATAATGACTGAGATAGTTTGAGCAGATTGGACAATCGCTCCACTGCTTTGTTCCTCAAACTCATCAACCTGGGCTTTTGCCAGTATGTTAGTCCATTCATACAAATAATCTGGCGGTGCTTCCCGTTCTAACAAACTGCGTCCGGCTGCAGAGTAAACAGGGCAGTTGCGGCAATGAATCACAGCTTTTAGCTCTGGACAGGTGCGATCGCCCTCTACGCCAATATGATTCCAGCAATCTTGCACATTCAGTTGATTGCTAACAATACTTTTCTGCATATCTTTGCATATACATATCACTATACTATATGGTTTTTAACTTTGTACCTTAAATTGACAAATCACCCCCTGTAATCCCTGCGCAGCATCATCTAGTTGGTCAAGGGCGCGATTTGTTTCTTGTAGGGATTGAACTATTTGTTGAGAAGATTCACTTAACTGGGCGATCGCACTGCTAATTTGCTGTGCACCTTCAAATTGCTGCTCCATACTCTGACTCACCAGTTCAACGCGTGGAGTTAGACTCTGTACTTGGTCAATCACTTGGGCAATCTCTCCACTGATTTGACTCACCAAGTCCACATGGTGATTGACTTGATTGTTGAACTTATCCATTTCCATCACACCTGTGGATACAGAGGATTGCATCTCTTTGACCATTTGCTCAATTTCCAGGGTTGCCACTGCCGTTTGATCTGCCAGTCGCCGAATTTCTCTTGCCACCACTGCAAAACCTGCTCCATACTCTCCTGCCTTTTCAGCTTCGATAGCAGCATTGAGGGACAGTAAATTTGTCTGGTCTGCCACTTTTGTAATTGTTGTGACAACGCTGTTGATGTTGTTTGCTTTTTCGTTCATCACTCCCAAAGAAGAGGAAATGGTGGTTGTAGCTAGAGCTAACTGACGCATTGCAGTTGCCATTTTTGTTAGGTCAGCTTGACTATGACTTGCTGCCAATGCCGTTGTTTGTGCTGTCTTGGCAATATCTTCCATTGTCTTGACCAATTCTCCTGAGGTGGCAGCGATTTCACTTGAGGTGGCACTTACTTGATTTGTAGAGGCTGCTTGTTCTGAAACTGTTGCCTGTAACTGCCTACCTGCCGCTGCAATTTGGGTTGTAGAAGTGGTGATTTGGATACCGGACTTTTGTGTCTGGGATATTAGCGAATTCAGGCTTTTCGTCATGTTACGGAAGGCTGCCAGTAATTGACCAATTTCGCTTTGATCGTTAATGACTTCAATGGTCTGGCTTAGGTCACCTTCTGCAATCTGTTCTGCTGATGCAACCGCTTTTGGCAGTTGTCGCCTCAAGGGCAAACTAATCCATAGAGCAACAATAATAGTGGAGATGATTGCTAACCCAGTCGTCAGCCAAACGATAATAAGCAAAAATTGTCTATCTGCGTCAACCTTCTGATTGTGCTGCTTTACGGAAGCGTCAATTTGCTGATTAAATTGTTGTCGTAAGCTTTCAAGATTTCTCGCTGCAGTAGAATCAATACTTTGGCCTGCCTCTGCGGAGTTGTTAGCATCAGCTAGCCGAAAAACTTCTTGAGAACTCTCATGGATTTTTCTACCTTGCGCAATTAAAGTGTTTGCCAAATCTCTATTTTGAGGATCAACCGCATCATTTTGTAGCACTTGAGTACTTTTATTAAAATCTTCATAAGCTGTATTGTAGTCTTCTCTATACCTTTTATCTTTTGGAAAGAGTGCAACACCTCGTAAAGTCCGGATTAGCCTAGAAATGTTATAAGACACTTCTCCAGCTTCTCTTGCTATGTTTTGAAGTTGATAATTCTCTGTCTCTAAATTAAAGATTTCTTGACTTTTTGCAGAGACTACTAAACCTTGCAAAATGAGAAGAATTAGGGGAACAGAATATCCAATTAGAATCCGGTTACCAATTTTGTTCAGCATTTTCCTTTGCTATTTTTATAATGTTTGCTTATTTAAATTTCTAAAAATGATTTTAATTATATAAAGGTACATTTCTAACAAGTGTTTGTTATTTAATAGTTTTTCATCTTTCAATTTCCATTTTTTGTAACCTTTGGATACGTTGCCGCAAAATTGCTGTGGCGGCTAAATCACCACGATGCTCATGAAGCAGTGCTAAATGTGTGAGTGCCTCGTAGCTATTTGGTTCAAGATAAATCGCTTTCTGATAGCATTGCTCAGCTTGCTCGTTATTACATTCAGCCTGATACACTTCTCCCAATAAAAGGTAAGCCTGAGCACTTGTGGGATTTTGTGTGAGATAAGTCTTGCACAGAGCAGCAGCTTCATTAAACTGTCCCATATCTGCAAGGTTTCTGGCTGTTTGGATAATAACGTTAGGAGAGTGTATGGAGGGTTTTATGGGGAGCTTTGTAGCAGATAGGGGCTTAATATTTGCTTTCTCTATGGCTTTACTGGGTGTCTCTACCTTGCGGTAGGCAAAACTAAATGGATGGCGAACTGAGGCAAATTGGTTGCTCGGTATTTTGCCTGTTTCTGCTGAACCCACAAATAACAGACCATTGGGAGTTAATAAACGGTCTAAAATTGCCATAGCTTGGGAGCAAGCGGAAGACTCTAAGTAAATCAATAAATTGCGGCAGAAGATCACGTCATATTGTTTACAGGTAAGGCAAAACGGTTCTAAAAGATTTCCATGAATGAAATTAACTGTATTGCGAACTAACTGACATACCTCGTAACCATTTGATGTTTGCTGAAAATAAAATTCCTTTCCAATAATCTCATCACCTCGAAAAGAATTCTTTTGATAGACAGCATGTTGAGCTTTCAATAGGGCCTGTTTGCTAATATCAACAGCGTCAATGCGAAACTGCTTTGGGGTCAAACCTGCATTGAGTAAGGTCATAGCAATTGAGTAAGGCTCTTCTCCAGATGAACATGGGAGACTTAACAGGCGCAAGATATTATTATTCCGATTTGGTAACCACTCAGATTTAACGTAACGTTCTAAAAAAGCAAACGGTTTGCGATCGCGAAAAAACCAGGTTTCCGGAACAACTAGATCTTCAATGAGTTCTTCTAATTCTTGACTCGATGTTTGCAATCGCTGCCAATAGGTTTGTATATCGGGTAGATCACACGCTAATCTTCGCTTGTCTATAGCTCTGGCAATCTTATTTGCGCCAATGACGCTTACTTCTAAACCAATTTTGTCTTTTAGCAGTGCCTCAATTTTCGCTTGTATCATCAGCATTAGCGTTCACCTGCTGCTAATAAGTACTGCTGTTGCGAATCTGATAATAAATACTCTAAGCGAATGCGTTGAATCATTCCCTTCTCATCCATAATGATTTCTCCTAAATAAGGAGCTTCATTTAATTGCGTTCCTGTATCAACTAATTCATGATTTGGTTTATTCAAAGTCTCTGTTACTCTCTCTGCCATTAAACCGAGGTAATACTTGGTGTTATCTTTGCCTACATAATCGACCATGATGATCCGTGTGCTTAAGTAGGAGCGGCTGGGCTTACCTTGAATGAGATGGCATAGATCAATGACAGGCACAATCGTGCCTCGATAGTTAAATAAACCAGCAACATAGTCAGGAACATGATGTACCCTTCTCATAATAACCCTGGGGATAATCTCGATGACCTGAGAACTATCAAGGGCATAAAGATTATCTTCCACATAAAAAAGCAACATTAGCATTGTTGAAACTAAGAAATAAAAACCTTTCGGTAGTTTTAATAAATCTAGACCTCCACTTCAATACCTCATTCCTCTGATGACTGAGGAATATAGGTTACGTGCGAAGATAGCTCCTTTCAATATCTGTCGAGTAGTTTACTAGACAATCACATAATATTTGTTATTTGTTATCTTAATTATGAAAATAAAGTTCTCAATAAGCGAGATATAAACCTATCGGTAACATACACACAACGTAGCAGATTATATACCAGGAAAGCTATACAAGTTAAAATTGAAATCACAAAAAATGTTATTTATTATACATTTTTACATAGAATTAATCTTGTTCAATATTCTTTAAGCGTATAAATAAAATTGTATCTTTTCTAGATTATGATACCTCGAAGGTGTACTTTGAAAGAATTAGAGCAGTTTAAAGTATAGAGTATAACCAATAACTTTTGATTTTAATAAGTAGAAAAGTAGGAAAAGTAGGTTTTTAGTTCAATACTTTGTATTGTCGGGTTTGTAGTTGTGTTTAAAGGTAAAAGCACAACTACAAGCTTTTTGAGCCCAAGGAAATTTATGGGTCAACCCACTGATTGAGATTGGCTTGCGATTTTAAATTGCGAAAATTCGTTTAAAGAAAGCTAAAATTTCAGACCAGGCAGAGTTTGCAGTGGCTGGATCGTAGCGGTAACCATCATCACGCATAAAAGTATGCTCTGCTTCATATAAGAGAATGCGATGAGGAATGTGAGCATCTTCAAGGGCGTTGGCTATAGTTTGGCGATCATTTTCTGGCACATGAGGATCAAGAGTACCGAAGACAAGTAGGATCTCGCCTTTGATTTCATTGACGCGCTGTATTGTATCGGCAACTCCTCTACCCAATTTGCCACTGGGAATACCAGTAGGGTAGCAGCAGGCAGCTGCTCTCATCTCGCTTTGTAATGCTGCTCGAAAAGATAAATGTCCACCAATACAAAATCCTAAAGTGCCTATTTGACCAGGAGACACTGAACTCTCTTTTTTCAGAAAGTCAATGACAGCAGTGCAATCGGTATCATAATCAGCCACTGGGGTTCGCCGTGCATCATCATTGCCTCGCATGCGACCAATATCATCTGGCTCAATAACTGAGCCCACTGGCTCGATGCGATGAAAAATTTCTGGGGCTACAACTACATAACCATGTCCTGCAATATAGTCAGCTAGACGAGTCATTGAACCACCTAACTGATAAATGTCAGTGTAGAACAGAATGCCAGGATAAAATCCCTCTGTCTTGGGTGCTGCTACATAGAGACGCATTAAACTGTCATCTACTATCAATTGAGCATTGCGTTTGGTGATTTGCACTTGCGTGTTTCCTTGTTTTCGTCATTGATCTATTCAAAACAATGCTGGTTCTTATCCAAGCCGTAAGTAAGAACATTTTTGCAAAAACTCACTAGCCTTTTGTTTTGCAGCTGGGTCATTCACATGTCCTGGCGTAGGTCGGATAATGCCACTGAATAGATCATCCAATCCATAAGGAGTGAAATATTGCCATTCTCCTTGTGAGTCTAAACGTACACCAACAGCAGTGGCAGTGTGCAACCAATCTGTAATCCCATTTTCTGTACTGGTATATGTTCTGCGACCATGACGCCAACGAGCAAAACTAGCTTGATTTTTTATATCAAATTTGTACTCAGGAAATGCTTCTGTCAGCATTGTCTTTGCTGCTAGTTCTTGGGAGCGATCGCCATCAGCGTCAAAGAATGCAACATCAAAATCATTAATAACTAATCCACAATCTTTTCCAAAGATTGAACGCCAAACTGTATTTCTCACCGCACCTCCCGCTAGCCACCAGTTGGGGAGGTTAATTTGAGCAATAGCAGATAAGACAGTACCAACAGGGGAGTTCTTTAAGATGATCTGTAGCTCAAGAATTGGACTATGAGTAAAGTTAGAATTCATTGGTGAGTCTTAAGCTAAGTGGGAATTATACAAGCTGATAGGACTAAATTTAGGATAATTTTAAATAGTTTATAAATTTGTAATAGCTATTTACATATATTTTAGGATTCTATTTCAGTTTGTTACTGAGTTACCTATCTCAAAGAACTATTCCTTTAGACTGATCTTCATATAGAAGACTTTTGGGATAAGCACAAATGCATTTAGTTTTGTGTCACGATTTTGTCGTTGCTATTTCTTGTGTGGCTTGTATTATCGGCCTACTGTTATTGTGGAATTGCCAACAACAAATAAATGAAGCGGAAGTAACAGAACAAATTCTTTTAAGAATGAGCTTTTCTTACTGGTTAGTTTACTGCGTCTGCTTTGGTATTCAGAAAATGGTACTGCCCGATTGGGAAACTCTGATGATGAGTTTGAAAATCACAACCGCTTTGTCATACTTCTTAACATTTTCTTGCATTGTTAGCTTACCACTACATAAACTAGCGGTGCATCATGTTCAAGAATAGCTATTGGTTATTGGTCATTAGTCATTAGTTATGAGTCATCATTTACAAAAGACAAATAACCATTACTTTTTCATCGCGACCTTAATGGCTGCTTCAAGCTGATCTCGGTTTAAACTGGTCAAGATAAATACCTCCTGCACAGTTTTCCCTTGACGTGCAATCACCTTAAAACCTCCGAGAATTGGTACAGATACACGCAATTGTAAAATTGGGCAGTGACCTCTCACACGCCCAATTTCCCCTGGTGTAACAGTTTGAATACCATCTTCACGTATCAGACGTTCTAAAACTGGAATAAGACTGCGGATATGGGTTGAATGATTCCAAACAAGTCTACCATCAGTATTTTTACCCATTTCCATTAAGCCGCCTCTAGGGGAGCCATGGTTAAACCCGCTCGTCGCAGTTGCTGGTGATATAGTTCCGCTGGTTCTTGAGGACCAATCCAGACAATTGCTTGACCTTCATAGTGTACCTGATTGGTGAGTTCCCAGGCGCGATCGCTTGTCATCCCCGGAATGTATTTCATCAAACATTCAGCAACGTGCTGAAACGTATTGAAGTCATCATTTAGAACAATCACTTTGTAATTAGGATATGGTTTTTGGGTAACTTGTTTAGATTGTTCAGGAGCTACAGTTGGTGCAGTTGCCATTCCGTAAGCATGGGCTGAAAGTCTCTTAATCATAAAATACTGGACCAATAGAGCTTGACAAAACAACACTACAAATAACTAGTTTAGTCTATAGTTAACGCTTCAGGGTCAACAGTCTCCAGATACATGCCTATTGATAGAGTTATGAAAATTGATTTACATGCTCAAATCTTTTTTTAAATCTTCCCATAGTCACTTTTTGGTATCAAGGTGAGTCTTCCCTAGGAAAGTTTAAATAGCAAAATTGTTGCGGCAATCTATGGAAAGAATGACTGGTAAAGGCCCTAATGTAACAGGCCGAACTAATTGAAGATAAGGAAAGGCTCATGGCTGTTAACAAGGTTGATAATGTATCCCTCAAATCCCCTGGCAATGGTAAGTTAGAAACTCGTAGTTCGATTAAGTCTTTTCCCGCTCCAAAACAATTGGCAACGCCAACAGATTTGACGCCAGAAGCAGTGCAGGCAGTAACAGAAGCAGTAAACCCTCTCATTGCAGATGCTTACGCACTCTATGTCAAAACCAAAAACTATCACTGGCACTTAGCTAGCTCACATTTTCGCGACTATCACCTACTCTTCGATGAGCAAGCAGACGAGATATTCGAGTCTATAGATCCTCTAGCCGAACGTATACGCCGGATTGGTGGCACAACAATTCGTAGCATTACCCACATTAGCCAGCTACAAACCATTCAAGACGACAATAATGATTTTGTGCTACCAGAGCAGATGATCCAGAACTTGATCAATGACAATCGTCATATTGCTCAAATGCAGCGTTCAGCTATGGAGCTATGTGACCAGCATCGTGACCACCCAACCAGTAACTTGTTACAGGAAATTCTAGACCAGACTGAAAAGCGTATCTGGTTCCTGTATGAAGTTAGTCAGGGTGGCCAAAATATGGAATAACCCAAGATTCTAGGCGTAGGAGTGAGAGGACGAGAAAGACATGGGGGACATGGAGGACATGGAGGCATTTATCTTTTCTCTCCCTTGTCTCCCTTGTCTCCCTTGTCTCCCTTGCCTCCCTTGTCCCCCTCTCTCCCCTGCTCCCCCCCTTTTCTCCTAACAACTAGCAACTATCACCGTTATTACTTCCATCCTTCCCAATTTTCGTTAAATATCGAGGTATCGGGGAAGGCCGTCGGGTTGCCGTTGCTCTCTAAAAGTCGTTTGAGGGTTTCTAATTGCGGTTCTTGATTGGGTAAGTTATCTACTAGTTGGTAGGGTGCGATCCCATTTTTTAAAGCGAATGCCGCTGTTGTTCCTGCGGCTGCACCAGCCGACCACTCAAAGGAGTGTACTCTATAAGCAGCTGCAGCAATGTGACTGGTAGCTATGCTTTTACCGCCTACTAGTAGGTTATCGATTTGCTGAGGAATCATTGCCCTGAGTGCAATTTGAAAAGGGTATGCTTGTCCAGCACCGCGTTTTTCACCCTCACGTGCTGTGTTACCGGGTGCTTCTGGAGGGCTATTTGTCATACAAGGATGGAAGTCTATAGCGTAGTGACCAATGCCCACAGCATCAGGGAAAATGGTAGAACGTGTCCGCCGTGCTGTTTTCTCTGGACTCTTCTGACCTGAGATGACTGATGTTGCTTCCAACCCAGCTAATGCAGCTTTTAGGCGACGATATTCATCTGGAGAGAGAGTTTTGCGGTAATACTCATCGTTGTAATCGCGTCGGGAAATATCAATTTCCCAGATGGAAAAGCCTTTAGATGCACCCCAACTTGGACGTCCTATGACACGTCGTGCTTCCCGCATGTAAGGATATTTCGACAAGCCATGTACTGTTCCCATTGGGGAATTGAGACCAGATAAAAACCGGATATTAGGTTGCGGTTGCTTTACACCGTCTCCTAATTGGGAATCGGTCGTCCCCGCAAAAAGCCAATAAAAGTAGCCTAAAGCATTTTCTTCAGCTTTGCGTAGGCTTTCTACTCGCAGTCCACCCATCCAACCTCCAGGTTTTAACTGCCCAGTAGCTTCTAGTTGTTGACGAGTGTAAACTAGGTTATCAGCTGAGGTTCCCGGACGGTAATCGTTACCCCAAGTCCAGTTTTGCATAGAAATGTCTCCTGGCTCGGGAGAAGTAAACTTGAGTCCACCGAATTCCATTGGTTTCCCTTGTCGGGAATTCCAGATTCGGCGGTAGGTGAAAACTAGGGGGAAGCTTGCCAGTCTCTTCAATTCATAACTATAATATGGCGCATACTCTGGATAAAATGAGGGCATTGTAGCCGTTTGGGGCTCCTTAGTAGCCTCCATGGCAAAAGTGTAAGTAAAGCCCTGAGTACAATAAGGGTCGTTGGTAGGACTAGAAGAGGAAGGCTCTAAGTAGGAGATTCCATCAACCCCAAGGCGGTAAGGGACATCAGCAAGAGCAATAATTTCTCCGGTTTCACTGGTGTCTATGACATACCATTTAGGTGCATTACTATTGGCTTTGGTTTGAGATTGTTTGGGAACAAAGCTAATAATAGTTTTGGTAAACCGAGGAGAATTCTGGTAGCTATAGGTATCTTCAATTGTTTGAGATAACGGAAAAGTGTTGAGGGGTGGCGCACCATTGGCGGGTTGGTGTTGGATAGCGATCGCACTATTGATGAGTTTGCCGTCGGCACTTTTTTCTAATTCTTTAATGACTGTGTTTGGAAAAAATTCCAACTTACCTTTGCCTCGACTTGCAGCATCTTTAAGCATAGAAGTCAAAATTGCATGACCATCACGAGGCAAAAAGCAAGACTCACTCACCCAGCAATTGCCAGGATTGAGTTTGCCGTACTTTTTCTGAAGCCGTTGGCGCAATTCTAAGTAACCACGAGAGTAAAATAGACGCGATCTCTGGGTCGGTCGTTCGTCTAATGCAGATGTTCCCTGAGAGGAAATTTGTCCCCCTAACCAGTCCGTAATTTCTGTTAGGCAAACAGTTTCTCCTGCCAGTAAAGCTTCGTAAGCAGTAGCTACACCAGAAAGTCCACCACCTACGACGAGGAGATCACAATTTACTGTTTTATCAGCAGTTCTTGGTGGTGCAGCAATCACAGAGAAAGGTGAGAGAAAAGTTGAGATGAGAAACAGACTAATGAGAGATGTCTGATGACCAGCCTTTACACGTTTACGCTTCATAATTAAGCAAAGTTCCGTTCAACTCCAGTTTTCCACCCTAATGTTCACCTAAAGAAGAACAAAGAGGTTGGGGATGATGAAACAAGGGTAGTGCATCTTGGCACACTACCCTTTATAGGTACACCGTATTTTTAGTGTATACCTGATAACTATCTGGGATTCTCCAGATGTCAGTTACTCTATTGTCAGACGTTACTGTCTTGAAAATGTTCTATAGCAATTCTAGACGAGTTGTACAAATATAAAGTCTCAGCATCGCGGTTTCTTCAAGAAACCACGATTCTCGTTGTTCACGAGTAATTGAGAATTGCTATAAATCTTTTTAGGTTTTTACGGAACTTTTCAATAGTTAAATTTAATACTAGCTAAGTTAGTGTCGTATCGTTTCTTTTATTCCCTTGGGAGGAAATAGGAATAGAATGACGATCTTACTCTCAAAAAGAGTAGGATCGTCAACATTTAGGAAGCTCAATCTTGTGAAAGCGGCTTCTCTGCTTCATATATGGCTTCTGCAAGAAAAATCCTTGCATCTTGTATCTGTCCATCGTCTAAAGAACGCTGAACAATCTTGCACCATTCAATAAGTTGAGATAAACGAGCCTGTTGAAGTTCAGTGACATTCTTATTCTTTTTCCATGGGGTTGGTGGACGCTTTATGTCATGGCTGATCATGGACAAACAACACTCCTCGGATGGCAGTGAAAATTTCATGCTTTCATTTAGAGTTTCACAAGCCTCGAGCTTCCTAACTCCCCCTTTAGCTAGATGAGTAAGTATACTTAATATTTTTTTAAGATTAGCTATTTATTTTTTATGTTTCTGTGACCCTGCTACATCTATTTTTGCCTTAGTGCTGATTGCTTCGCTCCCGCATTTCTTGCTGGCGCATGGGCATAGCATCAATTTCACCGAAAATAGTATTTGCCTTCACAGGACTACTATCACTACGCTTTGTGCCCCCATCTTTGCCTACTAGAACAACACGAAAATCTTCTTTGCTCACACCAAAGCGATCGCGCAAATGAGCAACAGTAGAGGAGTCTATTGGCTCTCCGTTAGCATAACTAGGACCTTGTGCTAAAACCTGAACAAGAACCAAATCGCGGTTGGCAAAATCTCGTTGGTGTTGTTCAAATAGTTGCATCTGTTGCTGATAAGTACGATGAGAAGAAGAAGGTGCAAAGACAAGTAACACCCGATTTTTCCATTTTTGAGAACTTAAGCTAAATGAGGACATTTTCACACCATGCTTCGCAGAAGTCTGGGTAGTACCAGCTTCACCCACCGGAGATAAGACAAGACATGTGAGTAGAGACAAGGCTAGGATCGCTAACTTGTTCACAGTTTGTCATCCCAAATATTAATAAATTCTTTATTTATCGTAAGGTTCTTTTAAAGACAAAATCTCAGCCTTTAGGCTTATTTATCAAAGAATCAAAGCCGAAAACGCACAATCATGAGCCAAGCTGAACCTGGCTCATTGTTCTTTAATCCTGACGGCGAAGTTGCCATGCTGCACCGAAAGCTGCCCCAGCTCCTGCTAATAACCCAGTACTCATTCCCTCTATAGTCTTAACTATGGAGTCTTGTTTTAAGCATTCATTTGTAACTTTACTAGCTTGCAAGCACATATTACTTTGGGCCCAGCTGGTGGTACCTCCTAAAATGACACCAGTTACACTACAAGATATAACAAGCAGTAAAAGTTTTTTAGTTTTTCTATCCATAGATGGTTGCTAAAAGTTGTGTACATGGTTTAACTACTCGACACTACTGTACACTGTTGTGTTCCTTTTGTCAGGAGGTCTGTAAATTGATTTTGGGCGTCAAATGATTTGAAACTAGCATAGGTTTCGGACAAATGATAAGATCGGCGTTATGCCTTCTATAACCACAAATACATTCTCTGTTGACAAGCCATCCAATCAACCGCCGCTGGGAGTAGCAGTGGTGGGTACAGGGTTTGGACAAAAAGTTCATATACCAGGATTTCAAGCTTATCCTGGGACGCAGGTTGTTGCTGTGTATCACAGGAATATAGACCAAGCTAAGGCGATCGCAAAATCCCACAATATTCCAAACGCCTGTAATACCATCACAGACATTGTGAAGTTATCGGAAGTACAAGCAGTTAGCATTGCTACGCCACCATTTTTGCACTATGAGATGGCGAAAACAGTATTGGAAGCAGGCAAACATTTGCTACTGGAAAAACCCACAACTTTGAATGTATCTCAAGCAAAAGAACTGTACCAACTAGCGCGCTTCCAGGGGGTCATTGCAGCTTTAGATTTTGAATTTCGCTTTGTACCAGGATGGCAGTTGGTTGCCGAACTCCTATCACAAGACTATGTGGGTTCGAAACGCTTGATCAGAATTGATTGGTTAGGTTCTTCGCGTGCTAATGCCGAACGTCCTTGGAGTTGGTATTCGCGTAAAGACCAAGGAGGCGGAGCATTAGGATCTTTAGGTTCGCACACCTTTGATTATATCCACTGGTTATTTGGTCCTGTTCGCAAGCTCAGCGCTCACTTGAGTACTGCGATTCATCAAAGACCAGATCCTGTGGCTGGGGAACTAAAGCCAGTCGATAGCGATGACACCTGTATGATAATGCTAGAGCTAGCAGATGGAACACCTTGCCAAGTTTCCATTAGTGCAGTGGTTCATGCACAGCGAACTCATTGGCTAGAGATCTGTGGCGATCGCGGTACTTTAGTTCTAGGAAGTGAAAATCAAAAAGATTACATACACGGCTTTCGCGTTTGGTCGTCTCAGTCAGGTAAACCATTGACTGAGGTGGAAATTCCTAATCGGTTACTTTTTCCCAAGAACTATGCTGATGGTCGTATTTCTGCCTTTATCCGAGTCATAGATCAATGGGTGCAAGGAATTGAGCGAGGCGAGGCAATCGTTCCATCTCTGCGTGAAGGAGTTTACTCTCAGCTATTAATGGATTTGTGCCATACATCCCATACTACATCCAGTTGGGTTGATGTACCGCCATTGGAAGATTTTTTGGCAGTCTGATGCTATTAAATACAGATTTCTTTCCTTTTGCAGTGCTTGCTCACCCGATCAGGTGACCCAATAGGAGGAAGCTTTCATGACTACCCTCTCTTGTATTATGTATGTTAATTGATAATCCTTACTCACACATCAAACATATGAGCAAGCAAGAAAAGGCAAATCTTAAGTTAGCATATCAATCAGCAGCAGAATTAGCGTATATCATAGCCGTTGGCCTAAGTACATCAAAACAAAACCAGACACTAGAGGAATTGCTTGAAAAACAACAACAGCAACCTTAATGAAAATGTGGTCTGAAAAACAAAAGCACTGTTGTCGATACTATAAAGGGGCATTTTTCGCAGCACAATAGCGCCTGGAACACTTGCACTTCTCCAGACTCACTCTGGTGGATAAATTAACTGTCTGTTAATAGCTATATATTAAATTTATGTATTTTCTCTGGGTACTATTTATGAATTTTTGCCTGTAATCTAAGATAGTAACATGTTTTTTTTAGGTTTGTTGTATAATAAAAATTGATATTGACACCATGCGATCTAAATCCTGAACTATGAATAAGAAATGGGCAATTAAACGAGTGACTGTAAACCTGGCAACCAGTGAAGCAAAGATACTTGACTCTTATTGCGATGAGACAGGCAGAGCAGCAACAGATGTGATTCGCGAACTCATTCGAGGACTGTCTGTGACAAAGTCTACTCGCGAGTAGGGTGATTCCGTATTTTGCTATCCTCTCAACAATCAGTTATACGGTGATATAAAGTAGCAGCAAATTTAGGAGCGCTGCTGCTTGTACAGGGTGATCACTTTTTGGACATAATTAGCATTGAATCCACTGTTGCAGCCTATGTATTCACCAGTCATCCACCAACAGGCAACGCTACGTACTGCCTCAGTTTCATTATTACTATGAGCTTTCAGCTGCTTGTCTAACTCCCGACGTGTAATGCATGAGACGACTTTGCGTGCGATTGGAGTGTTTTGAAACTGTTGCGGAGTAAGTTGCTGTTTGAGACAATACTTTGACCAGCCTTTGAGAGTTTCTGGTTTGACTTTCCATTCACTGTAATAACCCTCATTTGAGGAACCTGTTTGCGGTGCTGCTTGTCTTAGTGCTTCTACCAAAGCAGAAGTTTGCGCGTCAGACACCTGTTGTGCGTGAGCAATTAGCAACGGCAATCCAAAGCTAACCATCATTCCACCAATTACAGCCTGCACAGCGTTCCTCATAAGATTTCTTAACTCTCAAAAGTTTGCAGATTTCCATTTCCGTTACATATTGTACAGAAATTAGCGTCTAATTCCTCCTAGCTTCTCCTCTTGTTTTACCCCTTTAACGAGTGGGTGTTCACAACATAATTAACCCTAGCCTCACACCAACAGTCACAGCCTCTGTACGTCCAGAAACATCTAGCTTTTGAAAGATCGATGAAAGATGAAACTTAACAGTATGCTCAGAGATATTGAGGCGTTTAGCGATCGCCTTATTACCCAACCCAGACCCTAACATCTGCAAAACCTCTATTTCACGAGGTGTTAAAACTTGGACAGGATTGGTTAACACCTTTTCACGCAGACTCAACTCTTTGAGAGAAAGGAAATACTCGACAACATCTGGATGCAATACGGTAAGTCCCGAATCTACTGCTTTAATAGCAGCCAAAATTTCTGACTCTGTACTCATTTGGGGTAAAATTCCCCTGACACCAGAATGTAGCGCTGCCTCTATATCGATGCTGTCAAGTTGGTCAGTAATAACGATAATTGCAGATGAGTTTTGCTGCTGTTGTAAGACAAGCAATTTATCCCAAAAAGATTCGTCGTTAGATTTATTGGTTAAGAAGTCCGAATCTTTACTCAGGATTGAAACTAGCAGCACAATATCAGGTTGTAATTGCTCAATTTCCGTGGCGAGTGCATCTAAATCTGATGCATTACTGCTGACTAAAGAGAATTCAGAATTAGTTTTTAGCACAGCCAACAACCCTGCTCGCATTAATGGAGAAGTAGCAACTAGCAGTACCTGAATCATGCAGCCTCAGCAATATCACCACTACCACTTAAAAAATGCTCTACGGCAAAGCTTGGGATTGCCACAGCTAAACCATAAGCAATCATGGTATTGATTCCGATCACTCGACCACAGCAGTCAGCAAGTGGACCACCAGAATTGCCAGGAAACAGGCAAATATCAGCTATCACTGCATTCTGATGATTGGTGTGAATAATTCCAGTTGTGACAGCACCCTGAACAAGGTCAGGATTTCCCACAGCCAAGACAAATTCACCCACTCTCAATGCATGAGCATTACCAACAGTTGCAGATGGTAAGTCAGTTGCACTAATTTGTAACGCTGCTAAATCTCGCTGTGGATCAAAATGTGTACGCACTGCATTCAATATTCTTCCATCCCATAATTCGACAACTACTGTGTTGCTAATAGCAACATGAGCATTAGTGATAATCAATCCATCAGGTTGCCAGATAACACCCGAACCACCACCCCAATTTTGTGATCGCACCC
>Ga0209062_1003188_pt1 | contig 19505 bp, 16 predicted proteins | sample Coa_R2_2_FD_187158 | JGI IMG/M metagenome (GOLD analysis project Ga0209062, IMG submission 187158) | Surface soil microbial communities from Centralia Pennsylvania, which are recovering from an underground coalmine fire - Coalmine... | ecosystem: Environmental > Terrestrial > Soil > Unclassified...
CAAGCAGCGCCTCGAGCGTGAGCTCGTGCCGCTCGAAGATGCGCACCTTGCCGGTCTCGACATTGGTCGCCGCGACAAGGGTCTTGATGTGCTCGCAGGCGTGCGCCGCCCCGGCGTCGAAGTGCTTGCGCAGAAGATCGCGCAGCGGGTCGTAGTTGAGCGGATTGCGCAGGCCGGGCGGCACGGTACGCTGCAGCAGGTCGGCCCACAGCGCGGCGGGTGAGTCGTCGAGGTTCCAGTTGCCCTGCAGATGATCGAGCGGCGTGCGCTGGATCGGGCTGGCAATCGACATCGTGCCGAGCTCGATCCAGAAATCCTTGAGCGCCTTGCGGGCACCGTCGCGCCCGTCGCGCGCCCAGCCCTGCAGCATGATCGCGGCATTGATCGCGCCGGCGCTGGTGCCGCTCACCGCCTCGAACTCGATGCGACCGTCCTCGATCAGCGCGTCGAGCACGCCCCAGGTGAAGGCTCCATGCGAGCCGCCGCCCTGCAATGCGAGATTGACGCGCCTGACCTCGTTCATCCGTCTATCCTCCGCGCCCTGGCCGCGTTACGCTGCGGTTACAATGGCACGCGACGAGGCCAGCTTCAGGACCGAGGCCGCGCCCACGGAAACGCCGTGGCGCAAGCGGCCGTCGACCATTCTCTGGGTTCTCTCGCTCGGCCAGCTCATCACCTGGGGCCTGGTCTACTACACCTTCCCGCTGTTCGTCGTGCCGATGGAGAAGGAGCTCGGCTGGTCGCGCGACCAGCTATATGGCGCCCTGTCGGCGGGCCTCCTGCTGGCCGGCCTGTGCTCCATTCCGGTCGGGGCCTGGATCGACCGAGGCCATGCCCGGCTGCTGATGACCGGCGGCTCGGTGCTGGCCGCGATCCTGCTGTTCGCGTGGTCGCAGATCCACACGCTCGCGATGTTCTACGTCGTCTGGATCGGCCTCGGCGCCTGCCAGTCGGTCACGCTTTATGAGCCGGCCTTCGCCGTGATCACGCGCGTGTTCGGCCCGCGCTACAAGCAGGCCATCCTGATCACGACGTTCCTCGGCGGGCTCGCCAGCACGTTCGGCATCCCGTTCGCCCAGCTGCTGATCGAGCGCATTTCGTGGCGGCCCACGCTCGAGGTCATGGCCGCGATCATCCTGGGCGTCGGCTTCTTCATCCATTGGCTGTTCGTGCCGGGGCCGAAGGAGAAGCCGGTGCCCATCGGCACCGAGCCCAAGACCGACGCCAACAAGCCCAAGAAGAGCCCGCTTGCCGCCGCGGTCCGCGTGCCGGCGTTCTGGGGGTTGGTCGTGGCCTTCGCGGGCTACGGGCTGGCCTTCTCGGCCATGAGCTTCCACCTCATCCCGCTGCTCGCCGAGCGCAAGGTGGAGATGGGCGTGGTCATGGCGATCATCGCCCTGATCGGGCCGATGCAGGTGGTCGGCCGCGTGCTGCTGCTCGCCGGCCAGCGCCATGTGACGACGGCGCAGCTTGGCGCCGGCATCTACTTCGCCTTCCCGATCTCGATGGGCATGCTGGCGCTGGGCGTCAGCGACGTCTACGGCCTGATCCTGTTCGCCATCCTGTACGGCGTCGCCAACGGCCTGCTCACCATCCTGCGCGGCATGGCGGTGCCCGAATTCATCGGACCGGAAGGCTATGGCGTCGTCTCCGGCGCGCTCACCATGCCGACCAACATCATGCGCGCCGCCGGTCCGCTGATGGCGGCGTTCGCCTGGAGCGCCTTCGGCAATTACACGCCCGTCCTGTGGGGCCTGACGGCGATCATGCTGGTCGCCGCCCTGGGCTTTGCCGCCGCGGCCTTTCTTGCCAAGCGCGAATCCTACCCCCCGTGTGACGCCGGGCGTTGAGCCCGTGCTCGTGAGGTGGCGGGCTATTCGGCCGCTAGCCTGGCGGGCTTGGGTTTCAGATGCTGGATCTTGGGCAGCACTTCCTTCGACAGCAGTTCGAGGGAGTGGCGCCAGGCCTGCGGGTTGTCGGCATAGTCGAAGCCAAAGACCAGCAACTGTCCGAATCCTCCGACCTCGTCGTAAATCTTCTCGATCTTCTCGACGACGGTGCGCGGCGATCCGACGATCCAGTTGTGGCGCGCACAATATTCCGGCGTGACGTCGGAATCCGGCACGGCCGGGTCGTGCTTGAGGTATTCGAAGAAGCCGAATTGCGCGAGCAGGGGCAGGAAATATTCGCGCATCATGCGGCCCATGTAGGAGCCGACCGAGAGGCGCATCGCCTCCTCGTCGGTGTCGGCGACGAAGACCTCGCGCACCATGCGCCACTCGCCGCGGTCGGGCGTGCGGCCCGACTTGGCGGCGCCGACCTCGACCGAATCCCAATGGCTCGCGACGTAGCCCGGATTGAGGTTGAGACTCATCGGCAGGAAGCCCTTCTCGCCCGCCAGCTTCAGCGTGTCGGAGTTCTTGCTGAGGCCGGCGACGCCGATCGGCGGATGCGGCGCCTGCAGCGGCTTGATGTGGGCACGCAGCACCCCGAACATCTCGGGCGGCCGTGTGACGTGCCAGAACTTGCCCTTGTGGTCGAACGGCTCGTCGGCCGTCCACAGCCGCAGGATGATCTCGAGGGCCTCGCGCGTCATCTCGCGATTGACGCCCGACATGCCGTCGACGTTGAACATCGCCCAGTCGCTCGGCAGGCCCGAGGCGGCGACGCCGAAATTGAGCCGCCCACCCGACAGGTGATCGAGCATGGCGACGCGATTGGCGAGCTCGGCCGGATGGTGATAGGGCAGCAGGAAGCCGCCCGGCCCCAGCCGGATGTTCCTGGTCTGCATCAGGGCCTGCGCGACCAGGAGATCGGGCGAGGGATGGGGTTCCCATGGCGCGGTGTGATGCTCGCCGATCCAGCATTCGGCGAAGCCCAGCTCGTCGAGCCATCGGATAACCTGAAGGTCCCAGGCGTGGCCGTCCATCAGCGGCCTCTCGGGCGGGTGCGATGGCATCGTGAAGTATCCGAACTGCATCGTTTCCTCCTGAGTTATGCCGGGAAGTCGACTACCATCATGCTGGCGGCGCAAGAGGAGATCGATGCATGGCCGGGCAGAGGCGCGCGGTGTTTCTGTGTTGTGACGGTTTGGGACGCGACTGGATCGATCGCGAAACCATGCCGGTGCTGCACGAGTTGCGCGGCAAGAGCGTGTGGTGCGCCGACCATCGCGCGGTATTCCCATCGGTGACGCGCGTCTCGGCCGCCTCGATCACGACCGGCTGCTATCCGGCGCGACACGGCCTGCACGGCAATCGCATGGGCTTGTTCGAGGATGGCAGGATCGTGGTGCGCGACGTCGGCGCGCCCGATTTTCGCGCGCACATGCGGCGCGCCACCGGCAAGACGTTGCTGGTCCCGGCGCTCGCCGAGCGCGCGGCCGGGCACGGCGGCTTCATCGCCTTCTCGAACGTCTCGCCGGGCGCGGCCTTCTTCCTCGACCCCGACAATCACGGCCACGTCTATCACCGCAGCGGCTCGTTCGGGCCCGGCGGCGAAGAGCTGGCGGCGCTTCCGGTCACGCACGATGCCGCGGGCGACTGGGCGATGACCGAGCGGTTCTGCTCGGAAGTCCTGCGCGAGCGCAAGCCGGCGATCGCGGCGATCTGGCTGTGCGATCCCGATCACACGGCGCATGGCGTGCCATTGGGGTCGCCGGCACACCGGGAATCGCTGGACGGCGTCGGCCGCTGCGTGCGCGAGATCGTGACGACCGTCGATTCTTTGCGAAAGCAGGGCGAGGAGATCCTGCTGGTGGTCTGCTCGGATCATGGACACGAGACGATCGGCGCCGCGGTGAGCATCGAGGACTGGCTCGCCGGGCAGGGGTTGGGCAAGCAACTGGCGGCTGGCGACGTGGCTGTCGCCGGGCAGGGCACGTCCGCGCTGCTCTATGCCACCAACAAAGGACAGGCGGCGTTGTTGGGCGTCCTGGACGCCATGCGGCGCGAGGCGTGGGCCGATGGCGTGGTGGTCGGGGAGGAGATGTGCCGTCGCGGCCTCGCACCGACGGCCGGCATCGTGGCCGCGGTCAACATGGCGCGCGATCCCGCGGCCAATCCTTTTGGCGTACCGGGCAAGCGTTGGGTTGCCGCCGACGGCGAGAAGGCGGTGCCGGTCGGCAGCGGCCAGCATGGCGGCTGGGGACCGGACGAAACGCGGCCGTTCCTGATGATCAATGACGGCCGCGCCGGCGTCCGCACCGAGCCGAGCAGCCTGGTCGACATCGCGCCAACGATCGCACGGTTCGTCGGCCTGTCGATGGAAGGCTTCGACGGTGCGCCGCTCTAGACGCCGTGCAAGCGTAGGATGGCGGTCGTCGCCGCCTCGGCCCGGCGGGCGATTTCCCTGGCGGTTGGCCGCTTCATCACGCCCAGCATCAGGCGCAGCAGCAGGTCTCCGGTCAGCAGGGCGAAGAAGTGCCCGGCGATGATGTCGGGCTCCTCGTCTGGCTTCAGGATGCCGGCCTCCTGCGCCGTCTTGATGATCGCGACGAGGGCGCGGCGGTTGGGCTCGCGGCCGCGCGTGTCGAGGATCTTTCCGAGCTCGGACGAGCGGCCGGCCTCGGCCGCGGCCAAGCGGTTGATCGCCACGACATGCGGGCCGCTGAGCTCACCCAGCGCCGCGTTGCCGTAGGCGGTCAGCGCGGCGACGAAGCTCGCGCGGTCGGCGACGTCGGCCGAGGTGAGCGGCACCTGCATCTGTGCCGCGGTCTCGGCGATCAGCGCCTCGAGGATGCCGGCCTTGCTGCCGAACTCGGCATAGAGCTCGCGCTTGGAGACTCGCGCTCGGCGGGCGATCTCGAGCGTGCTTGCCCCGGCGTAGCCCTTCTCCATCAACACCGCGAAAGCGGCGGCAACGATCGACTGACGGCGGGGGGATTGCTGTTTGGCTGGCAATTCTGCCTCTTGACTCGGTACCAATTGGTACCATAGCCTGTTCCCCGATGGTACCCAAGGGTACCAGTTGGCGCTTCACAGGAGGTCGACATGGGCGTCGTCAGCGCAATGACCGAGCGGTCGCTGAAACACAGCCTGCGCAACGAAGAGGGCTATCACCGCTGCTGGTTCCCGATCTGCCAGACGAGCGACATCGCGGCCGGCGCGATCGTCGGGCGCGACGTCCTCGGCACGCGCCTCGTCGCCTGGCGCGACACGGCGGGCAAACCGGTGGTGCAGAGCGCCTGGTGCCCGCATCTCGGCGCCGACCTGTCGGTCGGCCAGGTTGCCGATGGCCGGCTGCGCTGCCCGTATCACCACTGGTCGTTCGGCAGCGACGGCAAGTGCGCCCACATCCCGACCGGCGACAAGATTCCGGACGCGGCGCGCATCTTCACCTACCCCACGGCCGAGGCGTGGGGACTGGTGTGGGCCTTCAACGGCGAGGCGCCGGCCTATGGCCCGCCGCGCATTCCCGGCGCCACAGAAGAGACGATCGCCTTTCAGACCTTCGACCGGCCTCGGGCGCCGTTCGACGGCTGGATCGCCGTCTCGAACGGGGTCGACTTCCAGCATCTGCGGACCTTGCACGGCCTGCCGGCTATCTCGATTCCCGAGACGCTCGAGGTCGATCCGGGCGGCATCGAATTCCGGGTCGAGAGCCCGTTCCACCTGCAGCACGGCCGCATCACGGGTACCAACGTGTTCGCCCAGCATTTGCGTGTCGGCGGCAAGGACATGTTCATGCTGTTCAGCGGCGCGCCGATCGAGCCCGGCTGGACGAGTGGGCATTTCGTGGTCGGCGTGCCCAAGGGCGAGGAGGCGAGGCTTCCCGAGGTGCGCGAGATGGTCGAGCGCCTGCAGGCGGAGGACGCGCCGGTGCTGCGTTCCATCCGCTTCCGCCGCGGCCTGCTTACCGCGTCGGACCGCCATCTCGCGCGCTACTTCAAGTACGTCGAGGCGTTCCCGACCTTCCTGCCGCCCGGCTGAAGCGAACCTTCCGCGGCATTGCCGCAGGGCCGAGAACATGCTGGAAAGATGCCATGTGGAACCGCGATCGCCAGTGCGCGCGAACCAGGAGGCAATGCCATGCAGGACCGGCTTCAATTCTACATCGACGGCAAGTGGGTCGACCCGGTGACGCCGCGGACGCTGGACGTCATCAATCCGGCGAACGAGGAACCCTTCGCGCGCATTTCGCTGGGTTCCAAGGCTGACGTCGACAAGGCGGTCGCCGCGGCGCGCCGCGCCTTCGAGAGCTATTCGCGCACGAGCCGTGAAGAGCGCCTGGCGCTGCTGGAGAAGATCATCGCCGTGTACAAGACGAAGTATCAGGCGATCGCCGAGGCGATCAGCCTCGAGATGGGCGCGCCGATGTGGCTCTCCAAGGCGGCGCAGGCCGCCACCGGCCTCGGCCATCTCAACGAGACCGTGAAGCTCCTGAAGGACTATTCATTCGAGCAGATGCACGGCAACACCGCCATCGTGAAGGAGCCGATCGGCGTGTGCGGTTTGATCACCCCGTGGAACTGGCCGATCAACCAGATCGTCTGCAAGGTGGCGCCCGCGCTCGCGGCGGGCTGCACGATCATCCTCAAGCCGTCCGAAGTGGCGCCGATCAATGCCATGCTGTTCGCCGACGTCCTGCATGAGGCGGGCGTGCCGGCAGGCGTCTTCAACCTGGTGAACGGTGATGGCGCCACGGTCGGCCAGGCTATGTCGTCCCATCCCGGCATCGACATGATGTCGTTCACCGGCTCGACCCGCGCCGGCATCGCGGTCGCCAAGGCCGCTGCCGACACGGTCAAGCGCGTGGCCCAGGAGCTGGGCGGCAAGTCGGCCAACATCGTGCTCGACGACGCCGACCTCGCCAAGGCGGTGTCGTCGGGTGTGATGAGCATGATGCTGAATTCGGGTCAGTCCTGTAACGCCCCGTCGCGCATGTTCGTGCCGCGCGCCAAGAACGAGGCCGCCATCGCGATCGCCAAGGCGGCGGCCGAGAAGGTCAAGGTGATCGATCCGGCGACGGCGGATGCCGGGCCGGGCACGATCGGCCCGGTGGTGAGCGAGGTGCAGTTCAACAAGATCCAGGCGCTGATCCAGAAGGGCATCGAAGAAGGCGCCACCCTGGTCGCCGGCGGGCCGGGCCGGCCGGAGAACATGAACCGGGGCTACTATGTGCGGCCGACCGTTTTCGCCAACGTCACCAACGACATGACCATCGCGCGCGAGGAGATCTTCGGGCCGGTGCTGACGATGCTGGCCTACGACAGCGAGGCCGATGCCGTGGCCCAGGCCAACGACACGCCCTATGGCCTGTCGGGCTATGTCCAGTCCGGCAGCATCGAGCGGGCGCGCAAGGTCGCGTCGCAGTTGCGCACCGGCAACGTGCACCTGAACGGCGCCGGTCCCGATTTCGGCGCGCCGTTCGGCGGCTACAAGCAGTCGGGCAACGGCCGCGAATGGGGCCGGCACGGCTTCGAGGAGTTCCTCGAGACCAAGGCGGTGATGGGCTGGACACCGAAGTCGTAGCGGCCGCCGCGGTTCAGCCAGACTATCTTCAGTTGGGCCGTCTCAGGCGTCTCAGGCATCTCACGCTGTCTCACCAGGGGGGTGGGGGTGTTTCGTGAGACTCGCGGGCAAAAGCCTTGTGCCATCGGCATCCGAGGCGTCTCAGGCGGGTGAGATTCGGGGCAGAACTGTCTCACCACAGGAAAAGGCCGCCCTTTCGGGCGGCCTTTCGTGATGCAGCGCAGACGTGTGCGCTTATTTGATCTTGGATTCCTTGAAGACGACGTGCTTGCGCGCCACCGGATCGTACTTCTTGAGCTCGAGCTTCTCGGTCTTGGTGCGCGGATTCTTCTTGGTCACGTAATAGAAGCCGGTGTCGGCGCTGGACACCATCTTGATCAGGATCGAGGTCGGCTTGGCCATGGTCTGAAACCCTCTGGAAGGCGGGCAAATTAGTCGCCGGCGGCGTCATGTCAAGCGCCGCCGGCAATGCCGTGAGTAAGCCTATTGCTTGGCCGCCGCCTGGTCGATCGACCCGATGCGCACGGCGTGCGCATAGAGCGCGGGGTCGCGCAGCAGCCGGCTGGCGATCTCGACGTCGCGCTCGGGCGCATCATCGCCCGGCGGGCAGATCTTGCGCAGGCCCGCGACCTCCTCGGCCGACGGATTGCGCTCGGCGTGCCAGTGCTGCAGCAGCTCGCGGCTGCCGTCGATCGCGTCGGGGCCGAGCTTGTCGATGTCGGCGATCTTGGCCGTGCAGACATTGGGCATCACGCCCAGCTCGTTCCAGGTGTAGCCCGATGGCGCGACCAGGCGCGACCAGGTGAGGATCAGCTCGCCCTCGTTGGGCAGGCGCACCACGGTCTGCACCGTGCCCTTGCCGTAGCTCGTGGTGCCGACGATCGCCGCGCGGCCGCGATCCTGCAGCGCCGCCGCCACGATCTCGGCGGCCGAGGCCGAGTTGCCGTTGACCAGCACCACCATCGGCAGGGTGGTCGTCTTGCGGCTGGTGCTGCGGTAGATGCGCCGGCTGTCGGGATGGCGGCCCTGGGTCGAGAAGATCACGCCGTCGGGCACGAACTCCTCGGTCACCGACTGCGCCTGGTCGAGCAGGCCGCCGCGGTTGGAGCGCATGTCGAGGATGATGCCCTCGAGGTCGTTGCCGATCTCGGCGCGCGCCTTCTCGATCGCCTCGTGCAGGGTCTCGTCGGTGCCGCTGTTGAACGCCATCAGATGGATCCAGGCGAGGTTGCCGCGGCGCTCGTAGGAGACCGTCGTCGGGATGATGCGGTCGCGCTTGAGGTCGAAGGTGAGCTCCTTGCCGGCGCGCAGGAGGGTGAGCGTCACCGGCGCGCCGACCGAGCCGCGCAGCTTGTGCACGACGTCGGCGAGCGAGCGGTCGACCATGTTCTCGCCGTCGATCGCCATGATCTGGTCGTCGGCCTTGATGCCGGCCCGGCCGGCCGGCGCGTCGGCCTGCACGGCGCGGATCATCACGCGCTTGTCGTCGAGCCGTTCGATGGTGATGCCGATGCCGCCGCCGCCGTCGCGCTGGAAGCGGTTGTCCTTGGCCTCGTCGGGATCGGCGTAGCGGGTGTTCTTGTCCAGGAGCTTGGTCGTGGCGACCATGGCGCCCTTGGTGAGCGTGTTGCGGTCGGTCTGCTGCAGGACCGGCGAGGCCTCGACCGACGCCGCGAACAGTTCGGCCAGCATGCCGCCCCAGGCGCGGCCGTCGGACGGGTCGTCCGGCGCCGTCCGGCTCAGCACCTCATGGCCCTCGCGCATCACCGTGTAGGTGTTGCCGTTGGCGGTGAGCGAGAGCGCGGGATCCGGCGTGGCGAAGCCGCGATAGGTATCGAGCGACATCACGCGGAAGTCCGGCTGTTTCAGGCCGCGATCGCCGATGGCGCGGTAGGCCTGCAGGATGACCCGCTCGACGCTGACGTCGGCAGCGGTGGCCGGGCTGCGCGCCGCGGGCGGCGTCACACCGGTTGTGGTTTCACAGGAAGCGACGAGAGAGGCAGCAAGCAGGGCCACGGTCGCATGCGCGAGGGCCCGTCTAATTATCTGTGTCAGCGGCACCTTAATTACCCAACCCCGGGGATGACTTTAACACAAGCCACCGCTGGGGCCACCAAGCACTTCATGCAGCCGGCTTGGGGTCGATGCGATGGGTCCACAAAGTCGCGATCACCGTGCCCTTGATGCGGGGCAGCAGGAGAAGGGCTAATAGCACCGAAATCGGCAGCCACAGTGCGGCATGGAACCAGAGTGGCGGTTGATGTCCGAAGCGCTCCAGCGCCAGCACCAGCGGCACCACGATGTGGCCCACGACCAGGATGGTGAAATAGGCCGGCGCGTCATCGGCGCGGAAGGGCTCGAGGTCCTGGCCGCAGGACGGGCAGAGGCTCCTCATCTTGAGGAAGCCGCCGAACAGCGAACCCTCGCCGCAGCGCGGGCAGCGGCCGCGCCAACCGCGGCGCAGCGCGGTCCAGAAATCCACCGGAGCATTGGACGAACTCATGCCGGCAAGGATGGGGACTGAACTCAGCTTCGTCGCCGCGACCGCTTGTCCCGAATACCCTTGCGATGCGCGACCGGTCGACGCGGCGGGCCGGAGCGGGGCCCGCCATGATGCCGGCGGCGCGGCGACGCCTGGCGTTCCACCCGCTCGACCACGTCGACCAGTTCGAACAGCAGCCCGCCCGTCGCCACGTCGGCCTCGATCAGCTTGACCCGCAGCTTGTCGCCCAGACCGTAAGTCTCGCCGGTGCGCTCGCCGACCAGAAGTTGGCGGCCCTCGTCGTGGCGGAAGAATTCCTGGCCGAGGCTGCGCACGGGAATGAGCCCGTCGGCGCCGGTATCGTCGAGCTCGACGAACAGGCCGAAGCGTGTAACCGAAGTGACACGGCCGGCGAAGCTGGCGCCGACATGGGACGCCATGTAGGCCGCGACATAGCGGTCCATGGCGCCGCGCTCGGCCATGACGGCGCGGCGTTCGCACATCGACAGGTGCTCGCCGAATTCGCTGAACCGCTTCCTGTCCTCCTCCGGCAGGCCGCCGTCGCCCAGCCCGAAGGCGGAGATCAGCGAACGGTGAACGATCAGGTCGGGGAAGCGCCGGATCGGCGAGGTGAAGTGGGCGTAGCGCTGCAGCGCGAGGCCGAAATGGCCGAGATTGTCCGGGCTGTAGACCGCCTGGCTCTGGCTGCGCAGGACCGTTTCGTTGACGAGGCGCGTCACCGGCTTGTCGGCGACGCTGTGCAGGACGCGGTTGAGGTCGGCGGGCCGCAGACGCTGGCCGGTCGGCAGGCCGATGCCGAGCGTGGCCAGGAATTCACGCAGCGCCTCGAGCTTGGCGAGGTCCGGCTGGTCGTGGACGCGATAGAGGCAGGGCGCGTGGCGCTGCTCCAGCGCCTGGGCCGCCGCCACGTTGGCCAGCACCATGAACTCCTCGATCAGCTTGTGGCTGTCGAGCCGCTCGCGCACGCCGATCTCGGCGATGCGGCCGTCGTCGCCCAGCTTCACCAGCCGCTCGGGCAGGTCCAAATCGAGCGCACCGCGCTTCTCGCGCGCCGCGAGCAGCACGCGATAGGCGCCGTAGAGCGGCTTGATCACGCTTTCCATCAACGGCGCGATCTCGGCGTCGGGCTGGCCGTCGGCGGCGCGCTGCACGCGCGTGTAGGTGAGACGTGCCGCCGAATGCATCATGGCGCGATGGAAGCGGTGCTTCTTGAGATGCCCGTCGCCGTCGATCCACATCTCGGCGGCCAGCACCGGCCTGTCCTCGCGCGGCACCAGCGAGCACCAGCCGTTCGAGAGCTCCTCGGGCAGCATCGGCACGACGCGGTCGGGGAAATAGACTGACGTGCCGCGGCGGTAGGCGGCCCTGTCGAGTGGCTTGTCGGGGCGCACGTACCAGGCGACGTCGGCGATCGCGACGTAGAGATGCCAGCCGCCGGGGTGGTCCCTGTCGGGCTCGGCGAACACCGCGTCGTCGAAGTCGCGCGCATCCTCGCCGTCGATGGTGACCAGCGGCACTTTGCGCAGGTCGAGCCGGTCGCCCATGGGCGCCGCCTTGGCGTGCCTCGCCTCGTCGGCCGCGGCCTGCGGGAACTCGACCGGGATGTCGTTGGCGGCGATGGAGATGAGGCTCACGGTGCGCGGATCGCTCATCGGCCCGATGCGCTCGAGCACCCTGGCGCGACGCGACAGTTCGCTGCCGGCTTCTTCGATCCACACGATGTCGCCCGGCAGCGCGCCGTTCTTGTCGGCCGGCCGCACCTGGAACTCGCGCCGCAGCTTGCGGTCGGTCGGCGTGACGCGGCCCAGGCCGTGCTTGCCCTCGGGCTCCTCGTAGAGACCGAGGATCTTCTTCGGGCCGCTGCCTAGGCGGCGGATGATGCGCGCCTCGTAAGTGGTCTTGCCGCGGCGCTTCAGCGAGGCGAGCACACGATCGCCGACGGCGGGGCCTGGCCCGCGATTGCCGTGCGCGGCGATCTCGATGCGCGGCGGCGGGCCGTCGCTTTCTTCGTCGTGGCGGCGTGGCACGGCCAGCAGATGGCCGTCGCCGTCGACCTTGGTGATTTCCAGTACGGTGATGTCGGTCAGGGCTTTGGGGTCCTTGAATGTCTTGGCGCGATCGGCCGCGATCTCTCCCGAGTCGCGCAAGTCGCGCAGCAGTTGCTTGAGTTCGATGCGCTGGTCGCCCTTGATGTGAAAGGCGCGCGCGATCTCGCGCTTGCCCACGGGCGTAGCGCTTTCCTTGATGAATGCCAGCAGTTCGTCGCGCGTCGGGACGCGGCCCTTAGCCATCGGTTCCGGTGCGCGGCGGCGTTTCGGCGTCAGCTTTCGCCTTCGTCGCCTTCTTCTTGGAGGCGGCTTTCTTCTTCGCCTTGGGCTTCTCGCCGGCGTCGTTGGCCGCGACGGGAGCCGCCGCCTTCTTGGCCTTGCGAGAAGGCTTCTTGCCGCCGCCCTTCGCCGCGCGCTCGGCGAGCAGCGATACGGCCTGCTCGACCGTCAGCTCTTCGGGCTTCAGATCGCGCGGCACGGTGGCGTTGATGCCGTCGTGCTTCACGTACATGCCGTAGCGGCCGTCATAGAGCTCGATCGGCGCGTTGTCGGCCGGATGGTTGCCGACCACGCGCAGCGGCTTGACGGCAGCCCGTCCGCGGCCGGTGGCCTTGGCCTCAGCGAGCAGCGCCACGGCGCGGTTCATGCCGATGTCGAGAACGTTTTCGTCGGCCGGGATCGACTTGTACTTGGTGCCATGCCGGACATAGGGCCCGAAGCGGCCGACGCCGGCCAGCACCGGTTCCTGGTCGTCCGGATGGCGGCCGAGCTCGCGCGGCAGCGACAGGATCTGCTGCGCCTTCTCGAAGGTCAGCTCATCGGGCGTCATGCCCTTGAGCAGCGAGGCCCGCTTGGGCTTCTCCTTGCCCTCGGCTTCGCCCAGCTGGATGTAGAGACCGTACGGGCCGTTGCGCAGGGTCACGGCCTTGCCGGTCCCCGGATCGGTGCCGAGCAGCTTGGGTTCGTTGAGGTTGGCGCCGGTGAGGGCGTCCTTCTCCGGATCGACGATGCCGAGCTTGCGCGTGAACTTGCACTCCGGATAGTTCGAGCAGCCGATGAAGGCGCCGAACTTGCCGAGCTTCAGCCCCAACCGACCGTTGCCGCAGGACGGGCAATCGCGCGGGCTCTTGCCGCCATTGTCGTTGGCCGGGAAGAAGTGCGGGCCGAGTTCCTCGTCGAGCTTGTCGAGCACTTCCTTCACTCGAAGGTCCTTGGTGCCGCCGACAGCCGCGGAGAATTCCTTCCAGAAGTCGCGCAGCACCTGGCGCCAGTTGATCTTGCCGTCGGAGATGTCGTCGAGCTCTTCCTCGAGATGCGCGGTGAAGTCGTATTCGACGTAGCGCGGGAAATAGGTCTGCAGGAAGGCCGTCACGATGCGGCCGCGGTCTTCCGGAATGAAGCGCTTGCGGTCGAGCTTCACGTAGGAACGCCGCTGCAGTACCTCGATGATCGAGGCGTAGGTCGAGGGCCGGCCGATGCCGAGCTCCTCCAGCTTCTTCACCAGGCTCGCTTCGGAGTAGCGCGGCGGCGGCTCGGTGAAATGGCGCTCCGGAATGACCTCACGGCGCTCCAGCCCCTCGTTCTCCGCGACGTCGGGCAGGATGGTATTGCCTTCCTCGTCCTCGGCCGCTTCGTCCTTGCCCTCGTCGTACAGGGTGAGGAAGCCGTTGAACTTCACCACCGAGCCGGTCGCGCGCAGCTGAACGTTCTTGTCGGCGCTCGCGATGTCGACCGTGACCTGGTCGAGGACCGCCGATTCCATCTGGCTCGCGACGGTGCGCTTCCAGATCAGCTCGTAGAGGCCGAGCTGATCCTTGTCGAGATACTGCGCCACATCCTGCGGCGCGCGGAACAGGTCGGTCGGGCGGATCGCCTCGTGCGCTTCCTGCGCATTCTTGGCCTTCGAGGTGTAGACGCGCGGCGAGGAGGGAAGATAGGCTTGGCCGTACTTGCTCTCGATCAGGCGGCGCGTCTGGCCGACCGCCTCGGGCGCCAAGGTCACGCCGTCGGTGCGCATGTAGGTGATGAGGCCCACCGTCTCGCCGCCGATATCGACGCCCTCGTAGAGCTTCTGGGCGATGCGCATGGCGGTCGCGGCGCCAAGGCCGAGCTTGCGCGAGGCTTCCTGCTGCAAGGTGGAGGTGATGAAGGGCGGCGGCGGATTGCGGCGCACCTGGCGCCGGTCGATCGACGCCACCTGGAACGCACGGCGCTCGATTTCGCGCTTGGCGCCCTGGGCGCGCTCCTCGTTGTCGAGGTCGAACTTGTCGAGCTTGCGGCCGTCGAGATGGGTGAGGCGGGCCTTCAGCGTCTGTTTCTTGGCCGTGCCGAATATGGCATCGACCGTCCAGTATTCGCGGCTCTTGAAGACCTCGATCTCGGCCTCGCGCTCGCAGATCAGACGCAGCGCCACCGACTGAACGCGCCCGGCCGAGCGGCTGCCCGGCAGCTTGCGCCACAGCACCGGCGAAAGCGTGAAGCCCACCAGATAGTCGAGCGCGCGCCGGGCGAGATAGGCATCGATCAGCGGCTGGTCGAGGTTGCGCGGATGGGCAACCGCGTCGAGCACCGACTGCTTGGTGATGGCATTGAAGGTGACGCGCTTCACGTCGACGCCCTGCAGCGCCTTCTTGCGCGCCAGCACGTCGAGCACGTGCCAGGAGATCGCCTCGCCCTCGCGGTCCGGGTCGGTGGCGAGATAGAGCTTGCCGCCCTTGGTCACCGCCTTGGCGATGGCGTCGAGGCGCTTCTGGGAAGACGAATCGACCTCCCAGTCCATGGCAAAATCTTCGTCCGGCCGGACCGACCCGTCCTTCGGCGGCAGGTCGCGGACATGGCCATAGGAGGCCAGGACCGTGTAACCGGGGCCGAGATACTTCCCAATGGTCTTTGCCTTGGCCGGGGACTCGACGACCAACACGTCCATCGCCGGAACCTGCTCCAGTAAAACTTTAACTTCCGGAGCTAGATCACTGATTTACATCAGAGATACGCGGTTACCCCGGTGCCGTTCCAAGCGGCCTTCCAGCTCTAAAGCCAGCAGGACCTCCGCTACGGTGGCGGCGGACACTTGGCAGCGACGTACCAATTCGTCAACCGCAGTGGGGGTTGCGCCCAGCGCCTCAAGTACTTTTGCATACCCTGTGTCACGAGACTTTGGTCTTGGTTTCTCAAAGACTTGGCGCGGAGACTGCGGCAAACCCATCACACTTAAAATATCGTTCGCGCTACGGATCAAAATGGCCCCGTCGCGGATAAGGCTATTGGACCCATCGTAGCGCGGATCCATGGGCGAGCCGGGCACGACAAAGACCTCGCGCCCCTGCTCGGCGGCCCGCTGGGCGGTGATCAGGGAGCCTGATCGGGCCGCCGCTTCGACCACGACCACGCCTTTCGCAAGGCCCGAAACGATACGATTGCGCTGCGGGAAGGAGCGCGCGACGGGTGGCGTCCCAAACGGCGCTTCGGCCAGCAGCAGGCCGCGCTCGGCGATGCCCCGATAGAGGCCCTCGTTCTGCGGCGGATAGATCTGGTCGATGCCGCCCGCCAGCACCGCGACCGTGCCTGTCTCGAGCGCCGCTTCATGGGCCGCCGCATCGATGCCGCGCGCCAGGCCGGAGATCACGGCAAAGCCCGCCGCGCCCAGCGCGCGCGCAAGTTCGGCGGCGAAGCGCCGGCCGGCGACGGAGGCATCGCGTGCGCCGACGATCGCTTGCATTGGCCGTGCGAGCAAACCGAAGTCTCCGATCGCCGACAAGACGGCCGGCGCATCGGGCAGGGCGGCCAATTGGGCAGGATAGGCGCTGTCGCCGAACACCAGGAATTTGCCGCCGATCGCTGCGAGCTTCTCCTGCTCGCGCTCGACCTCCGCCCAAGCGACGACATTCAGCTCTCTACAGGCAGCCCACGCCGATCCGAAATGCTGCAAAGCCTCGTGGAAAGTCACCGGTCCGATCTTGCGGCTGCGGGCCAGGCGAAGCCGCGCCTGCCGTTCGGCAGGATCAAGTTCGGCGGAAGGAGGGCCATCGAACATGGCTGTACAATAAAGAGAATGATCGAATTGTAAATCAACCTCAGATAGCAATCCGTCGACACCATAGAGCGATGGCCGTGCCGAGCAGTGCAAGCGCGAGCGAGAGCGGCCCAAATCCGTCGAATCCGCCGAGGCTCACGATCACCGCGCCCAAGGCCGCGGCACCTATCCAACCGATGCTTGCTGACGCGCCGCTATAGCCCATCACCGTGCCGCGTACCTGCTCGGGCACGGCCGCGTAGTTCGCCATCAGCGAGGGCCGGCCGAGGGCGTCGGTCAGCACATAGAGAAAGCCGAGACCGATCGATACGGTGGGATGAGGGTGCCAGAGAAAAAGGGCGAGTGCGGCGAAACCCGACAGCACCATGAACACGGAATAGGTGAGAAGCCGATCGTAGAGTCGGTCTGCCAGCTGGCCGCCCAGGATGGTGCCGACGACATTGCCGATCGCCACGGCGGCGAGCGGGATCGCCAGCGCCGCCAGCGAGAACTGATAGGTGACCTGCAGGAACGTCGCGAAATAGACCACGGCCAGCCCGTAGCAGATGCGCTCGGCGATGCCGGTGGCAAGCAAACCCCAGATGCGCGGCGACAGCCGGCGGCGTTCGCTGCGACGCCGCAGGCCTGTGCTGCCGCCGCGAGCCCTCGGTACCGTGGCCAGCAGCGCAAGACTCGAAGCCGCGGCGATCGCGCCCAGGCAGACCAGCCAGCCGCGCCAGCCGATCAGCGCCCCCACCGCGGCGGCCATCGGCACGCCAATCACAAGGGTGAGCGACTGCCCGCTCATGGCCCAGCCCAAGGCGCGTCCGCGTTGCCGGTCTTCGACGTGAGCCGCGACTTCGGCGAACATCACGCCCATGAAGGTGCCGCACGCGCCGCCGCCCACCACCGCCCAGGTGGCGAGCACGATGAAATTGCTCGATACCGCCTGCAGGACCAGGCTGGCAGCAAGCACGAGCGGCGCGCCGATCAGCAACGGCCAGCGGCCAATGCGATCGGACAGCCAGCCGCCGAGAGCCGAGGTGATGCCCCACGCGGTCGCCGTCAGCGACACCAGGTTGGCGACCAGCGGCATGGAGACGCCGAGATCGGTCGACATCTCGATCAGGAAGGGCGCCCGCGTGGTGCCGCTCGAGCTAGCGGCGAAGGAGCCGAGACAGGCGGCTGCGATCAATGCCCACGGCATCGCTCGCTCGATCTTCAAGGTGCCGCCGGCATTCACCTCGCGTTGACGGTCGGGCCGTTATTGTGGCCCATCGTCGGCTTGGGCTCGCTCTTCTGGCCGATCTTGGACTCGGTGCCGGCAAGCAGGCGGCTGATGTTCTCGTGATGGCGGATAAAGACCAGCGGCACCATCAGCGTGACGATCAGCGCGGCGCGCCAATCGAGCAAGAGCCAGGAAAGTGCGCCGGCCAGTGCCACGCTGATCAAGGCGGCGAGTGAGGAGTAGCGGAACACCGCCGCGCAGAGCAGCCAGAGCAGGCAGGCCGCGGCGCCCAGTAGCCAGTTGAGTCCCCACAGCACACCGAGAGTCGTCGCCACGCCCTTGCCGCCCCTGAAGGAGAGCCACGGCGTGAACATGTGGCCGAGCACGGCGCCCAAACCTGCCGCCACCGCTGCGAGCGGCCCGAACGTACTGGCGAGCAGCACGGCGGCCAGGCCCTTGGCGGCGTCGAGCACGAGAACCGCGGCGGCCAGCTTCTTGTTGCCAGTGCGCAGCACGTTGGTGGCGCCGATGTTGCCCGAGCCGATGTTGCGGATGTCGCCCAGGCCGGCAGCGCGCGTCAGCAGCAGGCCGAACGGAATCGACCCCAGCAGGAAGCCCACCAGAAACGGTACGCCGAGATGAACCACGTTCCACTGCATGCCGTACCCCTTACGGGCTCAGCACGTTGCACTTGGTGGAATCGACGAACGTCGTGGTCGGCGGTCCGATCAGTTCGGTCGAGATCTGTTCGCCCGGCGCGATCGTGGTCGGGCCAAAATAGGCCTCGCCCACCGATCGCCCGCCATTGAGGAAGGTGCATTGCACCTGCGTGTCGAGCGCGCGCGGCGTGTTCGACGTGATGGCGATCGTGACCTGCCAGTATCGCGCCTCGCCGTAGGTGAGATTGCTGGCGGCGAGCGATACCAGTGGCATCGGATTGGGGAAGTTGGGAATCGGCCGCGGGCCGGTGCGGCGCACCGGCGGCTGCGGCTTGGGCATCATGCCTTCCGGCGGTCGGTAGCCTGCCTGCGGGCTGTTGGGGTCGAACGCGCGATCCGGATCGGAAGTCCCCGGCGGCACGAGCGTGCCCTGGCCCTGGTTGGCGCCCAAGGTGGCGTTGCCGCCGCCTGGCGTCTGCATCGGCGGGGGTGCGAGGGGAGTGGGGCTGCGCCCACCTGATTGCGGTCCCTGCGCCTGAACCATCGGTGGCTGAGACGGCGGCTGACCCGGTCGCAGCGGCGTCGGCCCGGGCGCCGCAGGCTGCACGTCGCCGACCTGGGTCTGCAGCTTGTCGTAGCAGGAGAGCCGGTCGCGGCTGTCGCTGATCTCCGAGCAGATCTGGATGTGGCGGGTGAGCGCGTCGAGCAGGTCTTCGCGCTTGTGGCCTTGTGCATTGGCCACGCCGGTGACCGCAACGGCGGCGAGAACGGGAAGGGGAAGGTATCTTAGCATCGCCAAAGCTTAGAGCGGTTTCGATTGAGATGGAACCGCGCGCGGTTTCATCTCAATCGAAACGCGCGTGCGAGTAATGCTCGGTTCAACAAGGCATATCCGGCCCGACTGATTCCAGTCGGGCCGGATATGCTCTAGCAGACCAGATGGCCGTTTCGAGGCCGTTACGCGGCCGCCGCGGACACAAAACCATCGTTGCGGTAGATCGTGCGACCGGCAAGTACGGTCGCCATCACGCGGCCCTGCACGGGCTTCTCGTCGAATGGCGAGTTCTTGGTCTTGCTGAGAAAGACATCGCGGTCGACTTTCCAGGCATAGTCGGTATCGAACACGATGAGATCGGCGGGCGCGCCTTTCGCCAGCTTGCCGCCCGGCAACTTGAACAGCCGCGCCGGCGTGCTCGACAGGCGCTGGAAGAGTTGCGGCAGCGTGAGCTGCTTGTTGTGCACGAGCTCGAGCGAGACCGGCAGCAAGGTCTCGAGCCCGATGCCGCCCGGCTCGGCCTGCGCGAACGGTACGCGCTTGCTCTCCTGATCCTGCGGGCGGTGATCCGACACGATGGCGTCGATCACGCCGCTTTTCAGGCCTTCGATTATCGCCCGCCGGTCCTTCTCCGAACGCAGCGGCGGCACCAGCTTGCCGAAGGTTCGGTAGTCCCCGACCGCGAGATCGTTCAGCGCGAAGTAGGGCGGCGCGGTATCGCAGGTTATGTTCAGTCCGCGATCTTTTGCCCGCGCGAGCGCCTCGACCGATTCGGCGGTCGAGATCTTGGAGAGGTGCAGGCAACCGC
>Ga0209062_1003189_pt1 | contig 19503 bp, 16 predicted proteins | sample Coa_R2_2_FD_187158 | JGI IMG/M metagenome (GOLD analysis project Ga0209062, IMG submission 187158) | Surface soil microbial communities from Centralia Pennsylvania, which are recovering from an underground coalmine fire - Coalmine... | ecosystem: Environmental > Terrestrial > Soil > Unclassified...
AACAGCCAGACATTGAAGCCGGCAAACCCCGAGGTGATGGTGACGAGCTTGTAGGGGATCGGCGTCAGCCCCTTGCCGATGATGATCAGCGCGCCCCAGGCCGCATAGCCGGAGCGGAAGGCCTCGACCTTGTCGGACAGATGATAGACCTGGATCAGCCAATGGCCGAGCGAGTCGTAGAGCAGTGCGCCAATGGCGTAGCCCAGGATGCCGCCGAGCACGGAGGCCACGGTGCAGACCGATGCATAGAGCCAGGCGGCCTTGGGCCGCGCCAGCGACATCGGGATCAACATCACATCCGGCGGCACCGGGAAGAAGGAGCTTTCCGCGAACGCCACGCCCGCCATGATCCACAGCGCATGGGGCTTGTGGGCGGCGTCGATACACCAGTCATAGATCCGTCTCAGCATGGCGGCGATGAACCATCATGCGCGGAATTTGTCCATCTCAATACGGACCGATTTTTGCCGAGGGAACTAGTGCCGCTTGCGCAGATTGCGCCCTTCCAGGGCAACTATCGGTCGCCGGGTGGCAACGCGGGCGGCGGCAGCCTTGGAGATCTTCAGCGGCGATTTCGGCAGCTTCTCGGCAATGCCGAGCAGGTTCTCGCGCCGCTCCATCTCGTGCCAGACATCGGCCGGGCGGATGCCCGAGGCGGCCCACAGCACGGCGAGGTTATACAGCAGGTCGGCGCTTTCGCGGACCATGGCCTGTGCATCGCCGCCCACGGAATCGATCGCGACCTCGATGGCCTCCTCGGCTACCTTTTTGGCCATCTTGGCAGGCCCGCGCTGAAACAGCCGCGCGGTGCGCGACGTCGCCGGGTCCAGGTGCCGGGCGGCTAGCACCGCCTGATAGAGCCGTTCGATCGAATCACTCATCGTGACCCAAAGTAGTCGAAAGCCATCGCCAGCGCGTTAACGCAAAGGCTCAAAAGAAAAAATCCGCCGGCCGATGGGACCGACGGATCAAGGTAAGGGAGGAGCCGCTCAACCGCGGATGTCCGGTTGTGTTTTTCGCCGATTCGCCCTCGCGGCGTAACCGTATGATTACGGGTCACCGTATTCGTACGGTTGTCACAATGGTGCTCCCGGCGGCGGACGATTTGCGCCATTTCAGCGACCGAAATGCTCATGGACCGTTCAGCTTCGCTGCGCCAGAATGAGGGCTCAAGGATGGTTGCGGCGGCGGTTCCGTCCAACCGCAGACCGGGCCGCACCGTCCGCGGCGTGACATCATGCGTCCAGCACGGAGCGACCCGTTCCGCTGTTTCCTCGCCGCCCTGGCGGGCCTCGCGTTGCTTGTCTCGGGCGGGCACGGCCGCGCGGCCGAGAACGCTGCCCCCGCCTCGGTGCAGCTTGCCTTCGACCGTTCGCTTGATGCCAGCATGGCGCCCTTCATGCTCGCGGCAAGCCGCGGCCTGTTCGGCGCGGAGCATCTTGCTGTCAGCTTTCGTTTTGCCGACGGCTCGCCGGAAGCGATCGCACGCGTGGCCGCCGGCGACAGCGAGTTCGCGCTTGCCGACATCAACGAGCTGATCCGCTTCCGCGGCGGGGCCGACGCACGGCCGGTCAAGGCGGTGTTCATGCTGTTCAACCAGGCGCCCTACGCCATCGTGGCGCGCAAGAGCCGCGGCATCCAAGCGCTGGCGGACCTCGAAGGCAAGACGCTCGGGGTCGCCGACAGCGACCTGACATTCCATCTGTGGCAGGCGCTTTCAAAGGCGAACGGCATCAAGCCGTCCACGGTGAAGGTCTACAAGATGAGCGCGGCGGTACGGGAGCCGATCCTGTCGGCTGGCCAGGTCGACGCGGTCGACGGCTTCTCCTATCTCTCCGCAGTCAATCTGCGCGACCGCGGCGTGCCCGCAAGCGATCTCGTGGTGCTGCGCTATGCCGACTATGGCTGCGAGGCCTATGGCTTTGCCGTGATCGTCAATCCGGACTTTGCGAGCCGCAACCCTGAGGCGGTCAGGGGCTTTGTGCGAGCCGTCATTGCCGGCACCAATCTCGCGATCAAGGACCCGGAGCGCGCCGTCGACGAGGTCGTCGCGCGCATGGATGGCGGCGACCGCGATCTCGAGCTCGAACGGCTGCGCCGCGTCATTGCCGAAAACATTCTTACCGGCGAGGTCAGGCGCAACGGTCTCGGCGGCATCGATCCGGCGCGGTTTGCGCGCGCCATCGACCAGGTCGGCGAGGATTTCAAGTTTCACAAGAAGCCCGACGTCTCCGATATCTTCGACGACAGCTTCCTGCCGCCGGCGGCCTCCCGCCTGATCAATTGAGCTCGCACGCAATCCCTGCTTACAATGGCGCGTTACAAAGCTCGCCGCCCGGCGCAGGCTCGGAATTTCTGCTCTGGATTTTTCTTGGGGGATCGTGTCGGCATGTTTCGCCTCTACATTCGTGTGCTTGAACTGCTCGGCAAGGAGGCGCGGCTTGGTCTCGTGCTCGCTTTTGCCAATCTGATCCTGGCTGGCGCGCAATTCGCCGAGCCGGTGCTGTTCGGCCGCATTGTCGACGTACTCTCCTCCGACCAGCCGAGCGCTGCGGCCTGGCCGCTGCTGGGCGCGTGGGTCGCATTCGGCCTGTTCACCATCGTCGCTGGCGCCGCGGTTGCGCTGAATGCGGACCGGCTGGCGCACCGGCAGCGCCAGGTCGTGTTATCGAGCTATTTCGAGCACATCCTGCAGCTGCCGCTGACCTTCCATTCGACCACCCATTCGGGCCGGCTGATGAAGGTGATGCTGGGCGGCACCGACGCGCTGTGGCGGCTCTGGCTCGGCTTCTTCCGCGAGCATTTCGCCGCCATCCTCTCGGTGATCGTGCTGCTGCCGCTGTCGCTGGTGGTGAACTGGCGGCTCGCGATCCTGTTGTTCGTGCTCTGCGTGGTGTTCACGCTGATCACGACCTTCGTGGTGCGCAAGACCTATGGCATGCAAAGCCAGGTCGAGGAGCAATATAGCGACCTTTCGGCGCGCGCCTCCGACGCCATCGGCAATGTCGCGCTGGTGCAGAGCTTTGTGCGGATCGAATCCGAGGTGCAGGGCCTGCGCATCGTCTCCCAGAATCTGCTCTCGGCGCAGATGCCGGTGCTGTCCTGGTGGGCGCTGGTGACCGTGATCACCAAGGCCTCCACCACCATCACGGTGCTCGCGATCTTCACCCTCGGCATCGCGCTGCACGCGCAAGGCCTCACCACCGTCGGCGAGATCGTGATGTTCGTCTCCTTCGCCACCATCCTGATCCAGAAGCTGGAACAGGTGGTCGCCTTCATCAACAACATCTTCATGGAGGCGCCGCGGCTGAAGGAATTCTTCCAGGTGCTGGATGCGGTGCCGGCAGTGCATGATCGCGCCGATGCGATCGAAGCCGGACGGTTTGCCGGGCTGGTCGAATTCAAGGACGTGAGCTTCTCCTATGACGGCAAGCGGCCGGCGGTGGAGGATCTCTCCTTCACCGCGCTGCCGGGCCAGACCATCGCTTTGGTCGGGCCGACCGGCGCCGGCAAGTCCACCGCGATCGCGCTGTTGCACCGCGCCTTCGATCCGCAATCCGGCTTCATCAAGATCGACGGCATGGATGTACGCGGCATCAAGCTCACCTCGCTCCGCCGCAACATCGGCGTGGTGTTCCAGGAGGCGCTATTGTTCAACCGCTCGATCGCCGACAATTTGCGCGTCGGCAAGCCGGACGCGACCGAAGAGGACATGCGCAAGGCGGCCGCGCGCGCGCAGGCACTGGAGTTCATCGATCGCAGCGCGCAGGGCTTCGACACCCATGTCGGTGAGCGCGGGCGGATGCTGTCAGGCGGCGAGCGGCAGCGGCTGTCGATTGCGCGGGCGCTCTTGAAAGATCCGCCGATCCTGATCCTGGACGAAGCGACCAGCGCGCTCGATGCGGTGACCGAGGCAAAACTGAATGCGGCTCTCGACGAGGTGATGAGGGGACGCACGACCTTCGTGATCGCCCATCGCCTCTCCACCATCCGCAACGCCACGCGGATCCTGTTGTTCGAGAGCGGACGGGTGATCGAAAGCGGAACTTTCGATGAACTTGTCGCGAAAGGCGGCCGCTTTGCGGAACTCGCACGTGCCCAGTTTATGATCCAAAACAGCACACAAGGCGCTGCGCGCCAGGGCGCTGGGGCAAGCCCCGAGAAGCCAGGCGTCAAGGTTTGATTTGACGTCGAAATTCGGCCGTCATATCTGCCGAATTAGTCAGTGGAAGCCTCTGTTCTGGACCGCCGGGCCGGTATAGGTTTGCATCGCCGTGCGCGGTGCGCGCCGGAACATGCGTCAAACCCGAGCCTCGCCACTCAAAACCTTCGCTCCGTCTCTCTTCGATAGAGGCAGGTCTTGAAGAGAGGATCGCAAAGGACCGGAATCAGATAGTGCCTCTGCCTCGCACCTCCCATCTCTCCTCGCCTTTCCGCAGCCTGCTTCGCAAGGTGACGCTGCACGGATTTGTTCTCGCAGCGGCGCTCGTGATGGCTGCGCCGCGGCTTGTGCACGCCGAGGCGCATCTCCTGATCGAGGCGGATACCGGCAAGGTGCTGGAGGCCGAGAACGCGACCATCCCCTGGTACCCTGCCTCCGTTACCAAGATCATGACCGCCTATGTCACGCTGAAGGCGGTCAAGGACGGCAAGATCACGCTCGACACGCTGTTCACGGTGTCGCCGACCGCGGCCTCGCAATCGCCCTCGAAGATGGGCTTCAAGCCGGGCACGCAGGTCACGGTCGACAATGCGCTGAAGATGATGATGGTGAAGTCGGCCAACGACATGGCGGTCGTGCTCGCCGAGGGCGTCGGCGGCTCGATCGACGGCTTCGCCGACATGATGAACGACACCGCGCAGAAGCTCGGCATGACCCAGACGCACTATGTCAACCCGAACGGCCTGCCGGCCGACGGCCACGTCACCTCGGCGCGCGATCTCGGTATCCTGGCGCGCGCCTTCCTGCACGACCTGCCGGAATACGAATATTACGTCCACATCCCCGCGATCCGCTTCGGCAGGCGCGTTACGCAGAATTTCAACAAGCTGATCGGCCGCTATCCCGGCGCCGACGGCTTCAAGACCGGCTTCATCTGCGCCTCCGGCTATAATCTCGTGGCTTCGGCTACGCGCAACGGAAAGCGGCTGATCGCGGTGGTGCTCGGCGCCTCCTCCGGCCAGATGCGCGCGGTGCGCGCCGCCCAGATGCTGGAGCGGGGCTTTGCCCAGAACTCGCTCGGCTGGCTCAAGCCTTCGCTCGGCACGGTCGAGAACCTGGTGCCGGTCGATGCCTCGCCGCCGAACCTGCGCGACGAGATGTGCGGCGGTCATCACCACAAGCCGGCCAGCGACGAGGATGACATCGCCAGCAACGGCACGGCGACCCCGACGGGCGACACCAACCCGATGTTCTACACCGCCGGCCTGCAGCCGCAGGTCGTCAATCCCGCGGCGCTCATCGCGGGACCGGCTGATACGGTCGAGCCGGTCGTCGTCTACACCGGCCCGACGCGGACAGGTGCGGGGCTGATTGCCGCCGTGGCCGCCGATACCGCGAGCCAGGAAACACCGAAGGCCAAGGGCAGAAAAAAGGCGCGCATTGCGGCGAAGAAGCCTGACGAGCCGAAGGGCGATGCCAAAGCCGAGCCAAAGGCCGCCGCCAAGCCAGGTGCGGCAAAACAGGCCAATGCCAAGCCGGAAGCCAAGCCCGCGGCCACCGCTTCCGATGGCGCGGCAAAGCCCGCCAAGCCCAAGCCGGTCGCGGCCAAGAAGCCGAAGCCGGCGGCATCTGACGCCAAGCCGGCCGGCTAGCCCGGCCCCGTTAAGCTAGAGCAGCTGCAGCATGCGGTGCGGCGTGCCAGTCCGCTTGCCTTGCGGGCAGCCCTGGCCCAATACTGCGGCAAAACAAGCCGTCTGCGCCACGCGGACGCGTGCTTTGGGAGAGGGGAGTAGCCATGGAGCGGATCTGGCTCAAGCAATATCCTGCCGGGGTGCCAGCCGACATCGACGTCAGCCAGTATGGCTCACTGGTCGAGTTGCTGGAGGAGAGCTTTGCGAAGTTCGCGGACCGCAAGGCTTTCATCTGCATGGACAAGTCGATCAGCTACCGCGATCTCGACGAGATGTCGCTGGCGCTTGCCGCCTTCCTGCAGGGCAAGGGGCTCGCCAAGGGCGCGCGTGTCGCGCTGATGATGCCGAACGTGCTGCAATATCCGATCGCCACCGCTGCGGTGCTGCGCGCAGGCTATGCAGTGGTCAACGTCAATCCGCTCTACACCCCGCGCGAGCTCGAGCACCAGCTCAAGGACTCCGGCGCCGAGGCGGTCATCGTGCTGGAGAATTTTGCCCACACCGTCGAGCAGGTGCTGCCGCACACCGCCGTCAAGCATGTGATCGTCGCCAGCATGGGCGACCTTCTCGGCTTCAAGGGCGTGATCGTCAACCTCGTGGTGCGGCGGGTCAAGAAGATGGTGCCGGCCTATTCGCTGCCCACGTCCATCGCGTTCAACGACGCACTCGCCGCGGGCAAGGGCCGGTCCTTCAACAAGCCGAAGATCGGCCCCGACGACGTCGCCTTCCTGCAATATACTGGCGGTACGACCGGCGTCTCCAAGGGCGCGACCCTGCTCCACCGCAACATCGTCGCCAATGTGCTGCAGAACGATGCCTGGCTGCAGCCGGCCCTGGCAAAGCCGCCGCATGTCGAGCAGTTGCTCGTCGTCTGCGCGCTGCCGCTCTATCACATCTTCGCACTGACGGCCTGCTATTTGCTAGCAGTGCGCGCCGGCGGCGCCAATCTGCTGATCCCCAACCCGCGCGACATTGCCGGCTTCATCAAGGAGTTGATGAAGTACCAGGTCAACAGCTTCCCCGCGGTCAACACGCTGTACAACGGGCTGATGCATCACCCTGATTTCGCCAAGCTCGATTTCTCCAAGCTGAAGATTTCCAATGGCGGCGGCATGGCGGTGCAGCGACCGGTGGCCGAGCAGTGGAAGAAGATCACCGGTTGCTCGATCGCCGAAGGCTATGGCCTGTCGGAGACCTCGCCGACGCTGACCTGCAACCCCGCGACCATGACCGAGTTCAACGGCTCGATCGGCATTCCCGTGCCCTCGACCCTGATCTCGATCCGCGACGACGACGGCAATGAGGTGCCGATCGGACAGGCCGGCGAAATCTGCGCCAAGGGGCCCCAGGTCATGGTGGGCTACTGGAACAGGCCCGACGAGACCGCGAAGGTGATGACCGCGGACGGCTTTTTCCGCACCGGCGACATCGGCGTGATGGCCGCTGACGGCTATATCAAGATCGTCGACCGCAAGAAGGACATGATCCTGGTCTCGGGCTTCAACGTCTATCCCAACGAGATCGAGGAAGTGATCGCGAGCCATCCCGGCGTGCTCGAATGCGCCGTGATCGGCGTGCCCGACGAGAAGTCGGGCGAGGCGGTGAAGGCCTTCATCGTGAAGAAGGACCCGAACGTCACCGCGGAGGACATCGTCAAGTTCTGTCACTCGCAGCTGACGAACTACAAGGTGCCAAAGCACATCGAGTTCCGGACCTCGCTGCCCAAGACCAATGTCGGCAAGATCCTGCGAAGGCAATTGCGCGACGAGAAGACGGCGGCCGCGGCGTAGTTCGTCTCGGACTTCTCAAGGGACGTCATGCCCGGGCTTGTCCCGGGCATCCACACTCTTCCGCGCATGCGGCGCGACGTGGATGGCCGGGACGAGCCCGGCCATGACGGAGAGGGTGGTCGACCTGAAGCGATGTTCCCCCGGTCACAAAAATGCACTAGAACGTCACCTCCCCGCTCAAGGAGAACCGACGATGACCATCCAAGTTGGCGACAAGCTGCCCGAGGCCAAATTCCGCGTCATGACGGCGGAGGGTCCGCAGGTCAAAACCACCGACGACATTTTCAAGGGCAAGAAGGTGGCGCTGTTCGCGGTGCCCGGCGCCTATACCGGCACCTGCCACAAGATGCATCTGCCGAGCATCTTCCTCAACGCCTATGCCATCAAGGACAAGGGCGTCGACACCATCGCCATCGTCTCGGTCAACGACGCCTTCGTCATGAACGCCTGGAAGCGCGACACCGACCAGCGCGACGAGGCGGTCTTCCTCGCCGACGGCAACGCCGATTTCACCAAGGCCATCGGCATGGAGCTCGACGCCTCCGCCAACGGCCTCGGCATCCGCTCCAAGCGCTATTCCATGCTGGTCGAAGACGGCGTGGTGAAGAAGCTCAACCTCGAGCCCGCGCCTGGCAAGGTCGAAGTGTCCGGCGGCGATACGCTGCTGGCGCAGCTGTAAGCGCGGGCACGCTTCCTCAAGGGACGTCATGCCCGGGCTTGACCCGGGCATCCACGTCTTTCGGAACGTGCGGCACGACGTGGATGGCCGGGACGAGCCCGGCCATGACGGACCGACCGAACTCCTCCGCCTACTCCCGCACCCGCTGCTGCAGCCTTGCCATGGCGACGCCGTCGCGGGCCAGCTGGTCGGCGCGCTCGTTCTCGGCGTGGCCGGCATGGCCCTTGACCCAATGCCAATGCACCTGATGCGGCTTGAGCGCAGCATCGAGACGCTGCCAGAGCTCGGCATTCTTCACCGGCTTCTTGTCGGCGGTGCGCCAGCCATTGCGCTTCCAGCCGTGGATCCACCCCGTGATGCCCTGCCGCACATATTGGCTGTCGGTGTAGAGCTCGACCACGCAAGGCTTCTTCAAGGCTTCCAGCGCCGAGATCGCCGCCATCAGCTCCATGCGGTTGTTGGTGGTGTGAGGCTCGCCGCCCTTCAATTCCTTCTCGACCTCGCCGAAGCGCAGGATCGCGCCCCAGCCGCCGGGGCCGGGATTCCCCGAGCAGGCGCCGTCGGTGTACACGGCAACTTTGGGCAATTCGCTCACGCGACCAGTCCTGCGGCAAGGCCATAGTCGCGCACGCTTTTCACGCTCTGGTGGAAGCGCAGCTTGCGGACATATTCCAGGGGATCCTTCGGCCGCACCAGCGCGCCCGGCGGCACGTTGAGCCAGTCGACCAGCCGCGTCAGCAGAAAGCGGATCGCCGCTCCCCGCGCGAGCAGCGGCAGCGCGTTCTGCTCGTCGTCCGACAGCTTGCGCTCCCTGCCATAGGCCGAGAGAAAGGCGCGCGCCTTGGTGACGTTGAAGGAATGATCGGCCTCGAAGCACCAGGCATTCAGGCAGATCGCAACGTCATAGGCGAGGATGTCGTTGCAGGCGAAGGTGAAGTCGATGATGCCGGAGAGCGTGTCGCCAAGGAAGAACACATTGTCCGGAAACAGGTCGGCATGGATCACGCCCTGCGGCAGGTTGCTTGGCCACACGCCGCTGGCGAGATAATCGAGCTCGGTGCCAAGAAACTCGCGCAGGCCCGGCTGCACATCGTTGGCGCGTGATGCCGCCGCATCGAACAGCGGCCGCCAGCCGGCAACCGACAGCGCGTTCGCCCGCGTCATCGAAAAATCCGCGCCCGCCAGATGCATTTTCGCCAGTGCCTGCCCAACGCCGGCGCAATGCGTGGCATTGGGCTTGCGCGGCCAGATGCCCTCCAGAAAGGTGATGATCGCGGCAGGGCGTCCGGCGAGCTCGCCCAGCGCCTCGCCTTGCCTGTTCTCGACCGGCTGCGGGCAGTTGATGCCGTGCTGGGCGAGATGGGTCATCAGGCCGAGAAAGAACGGCAGGTCGCCGCGCGCGACGCGCTTTTCATAGAGCGTCAGGATGAAGGCGCCCCTGGAGGTGTGCAGCAGGAAGTTGGAGTTCTCGACCCCCTCGGCGATGCCCTTGTAGGACAAGAGGTCGCCAAGGTCGTATTGGCTCAAATACGCGGCAAGCTCGTCGGCGGCGACGTCGGTGTAGACCGCCATGTGAGCTATGCCGCGTCGGGGCGCACCGAGCGCGGCAGCGGGAAGAACTCGTTCTCTTCCGCGGCCGACACCGTCTCCACATGCAATTCGAAGCGCTGGGCGAAGGCGTCCATGATCTCCTCGACGATCACCTCGGGCGCGGACGCGCCGGCCGTGATGCCGAGGCTCTTGATGCCTTCAAAGCGCGCCCAGTCGATGTCGCTGGCGCGCTGGGCCAGGACGGCGATCGGGCAGCCCTCGCGCTCGGCGACCTCGCGCAGGCGCTGCGAGTTCGACGAGTTCGGCGCGCCGACCACGATCAGCGCATCGACCACCGGCGCCACCTTCTTCACCGCCAGCTGGCGGTTGGTGGTGGCGTAGCAGATGTCTTCCTTGTGCGGTCCCGAGATGTTTGGGAAACGCCCCTTGAGGATTGCGACAATATCGGCGGTGTCGTCGATCGACAGCGTGGTTTGGGTGACAAATGCGAGGTTATTGGGGTCCTTCGGGGCGAAGGTATGCGCGTCCTCGGCGGTCTCGATCAGGGTCACCGCGCCCTGCGGCAGCTGGCCGAGCGTGCCGACCACCTCCGGGTGATGGGAATGCCCGATCAACAGGATCTCCCGGCCGCGCTTGAAGTGGATCGCCGCCTCACGGTGAACCTTGGTCACCAGCGGGCAGGTGGCATCCAGTGAGAAAAACTTGCGCTCCTGGGCCTCGGCTGGAACCGATTTCGGCACGCCGTGGGCCGAAAACACCACCGGTGCGCTGGTATTGTCGGGGATTTCAGCGAGTTCCTCGACGAAAATGGCGCCCTTCTTCTTCAGGCCGTCGACCACGTATTTGTTGTGGACGATCTCGTGGCGAACATAGACCGGGGCGCCATAGATGGTCAGCGCGCGTTCCACGGTATCGATGGCCCGGACCACCCCGGCGCAGAAGCCACGGGGCGAACAAAGCACGACTTTCAGGTCAGATTTGGCTGGCATGGGAGCGATCTCAGGACCGAATCACCCCTCACCGGCGGGCCAGGGACGGTCAAATGGACATCAATTCGGGTTACGACTTGGTACTGGACTTGGGCTTGCTTTCAGGCCGTGTCAAGGCACTTTAGCGCCCAATCCGGCCCCTTAAGTGACCTGCATAACACAACGCCTTTCGGGTTACTTAACAGAACACAAGGCCGGCCGGAACGGCCGTTGACGGCCCCTCGCCGCCACCAGAACCGTTGCCGAGAACCATTGCGCGGGAGGCCCTGGAGGGCCTATATAGGGCGCAAATTCCCGTCATCGTTGATGACCACCGGCTTCGCCTTCCAAACAGGTGGGCGAAGCGCAAAGGAGATTTGCCATGAGCAACGCACCGCTGATGCCCAAGGCGACCGCCGTCTGGCTGCTCGACAATACTGCATTGACCTTCGACCAGGTCGCCGATTTCACCAAGATGCACCCGCTGGAGGTGCGCGCCATTGCCGACGGCGACGCCGCCCAGGGCATCAAGGGCATGGACCCGATTTCCAACGGCCAATTGACCCGCGAGGAGATCGAAAAGGGCGAGAGCAATCCCGAGTACCGCCTCCGCCTGCAGGAGAGCAAGGTCGTGCTGCCGCCGGCAGCCAAGCGCAAGGGCCCGCGCTATACCCCGGTGTCGCGCCGCCATGAACGTCCCAGCGCCATCCTCTGGCTGGTCCGCAACCATCCGGAGCTGAAGGACGCCCAGATCATGCGCCTGGTCGGCACCACCAAGAGCACCATCCAGAGCGTGCGCGACCGCACCCACTGGAACGCCTCGACCCTGACCCCGATGGACCCGGTGACCCTCGGCCTCTGCTCGCAGCTGGAGCTCGATTTCGAGGTGCAGCGCGCCGCCAAGGAGAAGCCGGTCGACGCAGCCTATGGCGGCGCCACGCTGCTGCCGGCCTCCGAGACCACGCGCAAGGAGCCGGAATACGAGACGTCCGAGAAGTCCAGCGACGATCTCAATGTCGACGCCGTGTTCGCCAAGCTGAAGACGATCGGCGGCAAGAAGCAGGACGAGGAGGAGTAAGGGGCGCGCGGGCCTTGGCTTCAAAGGACGGGTAGAGCGCGAGCGAAACCCATTCCACGGCATTCACAAAAACAAAAGCCGCGCTCCCATCCCCCATGGAGCGCGGCTCTTGCTTGACCGGCATCGCTAACACATGGGCATCGCGAAATGCCCGGCGCCGGTCAGAACTTGTATGTCACGCCCGCGCCCACCAGCCACGGATCGATGTGGGCCCGACCGGTGACGGGGATGGCGTTGTTGACCACGGCCGAATAGTTCGGCTGCAGCCACAACTTCTTGACGTCGACGTTGAGGCCCCAGTGCTGGGTGAGCATGTAGTCGAAGCCGAACTGCACCGCAGCGCCCCAGCTGTTCGAGATGTGCAAGCTGGTCGTGGACAGCACGCCGAACGGCGGCACGCCCCAACCCGCATTCGCTGCAGACTGGTTGTAGAACACGGTGTAGTTCACGCCCGCGCCGACATAGGGCTTGAACGCGCCGAAATCGGTGAAGTGATACTGCAAGGTCAGGGTCGGCGGCAGCAGCCAAGCCTTGCCGATCGGCATCGAGTTGAGCGAGCCGGTGCCGGTGATCTCATGGCGGGTCACGCCGAGGATGAGCTCGGCCGCGATGTTCTTGGTGAAGAAATAGCTGATGTCGAGCTCCGGCACGACCGAATCGCCGATCTTGAGCCCGGAATTCGGCGACGACAGCGCCGGAATGCCGAAGACATTGACACTGCTGCTGTTACCGTCCGGCAGCACGCCGAGCGCGCGCAGGCGGATCATCCAGGGATTCCACGCCTCCACCGGCGGCGGCGGCGCCTTCTTGTAAACCGGAAGGTCGGCGGCCTGCGCCCCTGTAGCCAGTACCAGCGCCGATGCTGCGCCTAGCAGAAATTTCTTCATTTCAGTCCCCATTGACTTCGTGCGGGCGCAGAACTTGCGCGACCGGCCTCTCAGAGCAGGTTCCGGGGGCTTTTGGATTTGACTTCGATCAAATGTGACCTGAATGCGCCACGATGTTGCCGCACAGCAACAATCAATGCGAACGACTGGCGGCGAAGCTATTCCTGCGTCCCACCACGCTCACCGATGCTGCTTTGTCATCTGCAGGCGATCTCAATTGGGGTGGTTCAGCATGTATTCGCCGAGGTCGCGCTGCTTCTTGTCGGCGCGGGTAACCGCGTCGCTGCGCTGGACGTCGCGGTCCTTGCGGCAGGCGACATATTGCGGCGAGCCGGTCGGGCCGCCATGCGACTGGCAATAGGCATCGTCATCCTCGCTCAGCCCAGCGGACATCGGAGCCTCGTTGCGCGTGGCACAGGCGGACAGCGTGAGCGCGAAGAGGGCAAGGGCGAGCAGGTGTGGGGTGGTACTCGAGCGCATCCGGGGTTCCAGGCGAAATCGGTCTGCACTCAGTAGCGCGGATTGGGGAATTTGTAAGTCCCCCCAACCACCGTCATTCCGGGGCGCTCGCCGAAGCGAGCGAACCCGGAATCTCGAGGTTGTGGCGCGAGATTCCGGGTTCGATGCTGACGCATCGCCCCGGAATGACGCCGTATCCTCACACCCTGCCCTTCAACGCGGCTCCGATCTCATCCAGCACCTTGGGATCCTCGATGGTCGCCGGTATGCTCCAGGTCTCCCCATCGGCGATCTTCTTCATGGTGCCGCGCAGGATCTTGCCCGAGCGCGTCTTGGGCAGGCGGCCCACGGTGATGGCGAGCTTGAAGGCTGCGACCGGCCCAAGCTTGTCGCGCACCAGCGCCACGATCTCCTTCTCGATCTCATTCGGCGCGCGCGTGACGCCCGCCTTCAAGACCAGGAAGCCACAGGGCACCTCGCCCTTGATCGCATCCTTGACGCCGAGCACGGCGCATTCGGCAACATCGGGGTGGGAGGCGAGTATCTCCTCCATGCCGCCGGTGGAGAGCCTGTGCCCCGCGACATTGATGATGTCGTCGGTACGGCCCATGACAAAGATGTAGCCGTCCTCGTCCTTGAAGCCGGCGTCGGAGGTTTTGTAGTAGCCGGGAAACTCGGTGAGATAGGCTTCCTTGAAGCGCTCCTCCTGCTGCCAGAGTGTCGGCAGACAGCCGGGCGGCATCGGCAGCTTGATCACGATCGAGCCCATGGTGTTGGCGGGCAGAGGCTTTGCCGACTCATCCACCACGTCGACCTGGTAGCCCGGCATCGGCACCGTCGGCGAGCCATGCTTGACCGGCAGCATGCCGAGGCCCATGGGGTTGCCGGCAATGCACCAGCCGGTCTCGGTCTGCCACCAATGATCGATGACCGGTATTTTCAACTGCGCCTCCGCCCATTCCACGGTCGGCGGATCGGCGCGCTCGCCGGCCAAGAACAGCGTGCGGAAGCGGGACAGGTCGTACTGCCTGATGAACTTGCCTTCGGGGTCTTCCTTCTTGATGGCACGGAATGCGGTCGGCGCGGTGAAGAAGGCGACCGCCTTGTGCTCGGAGATGACGCGCCAGAACGCGCCGGCATCGGGCGTGCCGACCGGCTTGCCCTCATACATCACCGATGTCGCGCCATGAAACAGCGGCCCGTAGACGATGTAGCTATGACCGACCACCCAGCCGATATCGGAGCCGCACCACCAGACCTCGCCGGGATTGACGCCGTAAAGGTTGAACATCGACCATTTCACCGCGACCAGGTGCCCGCCATTGTCGCGCACGACGCCCTTCGGGATGCCTGTGGTCCCCGACGTGTAGAGGATGTAGAGCGGATCGGTCGCGAGCACGGGCACGCAAGGCGCGGACTTTCCCGCCAGCAGCGCCTTCTTGCGCAGGCTCGCCCAATCGAAATCGCGGCGGGGCACAAGATCGCATTCGACCTGCGGCCGCTGCAGGATGATACAGGCATCGGGCTTGGCCGAGGCGAGATTGATCGCCTCATCGAGCAGCGGCTTGTACTGCACGATGCGGCCGGGCTCGATACCGCAGCTGGCGGAAAAGATCAGCTTCGGCCTGGCATCGTCGATGCGGGTTGCGAGCTCCTTGGCGGCAAAGCCGCCGAACACCACACTGTGCACCGCGCCGATGCGCGCACAGGCGAGCATCGCCACCACCGCCTCCGGCACCATCGGCATGTAGAGGATGACGCGGTCGCCTTTGGTGACGCCGAAATCGGTCATCACGGCCGCGAGCGTCGCGACCTCCTTGAGCAGCTCGGCATAGGTGAAACGGCTGACCGTGCCCGTGAGCGGGGAATCGTGGATCAGCGCCAGCTGGTCGGCGCGGCCGCGCTCGACATGGCGATCGAGGGCGTTGTAGCAGGTGTTGACCACAGCACCGGTGAACCAGCGGCCATAGGGTCCCTGTGAGGGGTCGAAGACCGTCCTGGCAGGCTCGATCCAGTCGATCTCCCGTGCGGCGTCCGCCCAAAAACCTGCGGGATCGGCCAGCGAGCGGGCATAGACCTCGTGATATCGGCTTTTTCCCTGAACGTTCATGGCGTCTCGTCTCCCGCGTGTCTTGCGATTATGTTGCCCTGACCTGACCGGCCGCGCTCGCTTCTGGCCATGATCAGGATCAATTGGCTTTACGATTTTGCGGCATTGTCCGAGGGATGCGCCTTCGATTCAAGCCGAAAGACATGCGCCGTTCGGCTATTGAGGCTGGATCGACCGGAGGCCGTCGAGCCTCGCGCGCATCGCCTTCTCAAGGTCGTAGCCTGCCTTGCCGAAGGAGGCGTTGCGCGTGGCGATAAATTGCTCCTGCTGGCGCGCGAGTTCGCGCGTCGCGCTGGCTCCGGACGCCGCACGCAACAGCGTCGCATTCACCGCGTCGATTTCGCGATCGAGGTCGGCGAGACCGGGATTGGCGCAGATCGCCTTTTCGACCGGGCGGCGGGCCGCCGCGCAATCAAAGCTCGGCTTGCCGGCAAGCGCCATCATCGCGCCCCGCCGCTCCAGCTCCAATGCCAGCCGCCTGAAATTGTCCTTCGCGGCCGCATGATTCGGATCGAGCTTGAGGGCGGCGGAGAAATCGGCGACCGCCTTGGGCCGGTCGCCTGTCTTCCAATAGAGCTCGCCGCGAGCATTGAAGATATCGGCCAGCGTCGGATCGAGCCGCAGCACGGCGCCATAATCAGCGATCGCACGGTCGGCGTGGCCCTGCCGCGCCAGCACGCCACCGCGCGCGGTCAGCGCCTTGATGCGGTCGGCCGGGGCCGTGTTGTCGTTGTCGATCAAGGCGCCGCAATCGGCGATGATCCTGTCCTCAATGCCTGCGGCAATCGCGGCAAGGCAGGGCGCCGGATCGACCGCCGGCGCATTGTCCGCCCCCGTCCCTTCCGCATGCGCGGGCGCAAGCAAGCTGCGCGGCGAGAGCACCACCACGGCAGACAACAACAGGGCTCGCAACGCGAAGCGCATTCTGGAACCACACATGACGCTCTGCTACGGCACGGGTTGCACGGCAAATCGGCCTCGATCATACACGTAGATCTTGATGCCAGGTTGCAGACCCAAGCCAGCGCCTTGCCTTTCTCATGGACTTTCCAAATTGACCACTTTCGAATGGATCATCGGCCTGCTGCTCGCGGCGGTCGCGCTCGCGGCGCTGGCGCGGCGGCTTGGCGTGCCCTATCCGACCTTTCTCGCCGTCGGCGGCGCGCTGCTCGCCTTCCTGCCGGCCTCGCCGTCCTGGACGCTCGATCCGGGCCTGGCGCTCGCGCTGTTCGTCGCACCCGTGCTGCTCGATGCGGCCTATGACACCTCGCTGCGGGACTTGCGGGCCAACTGGCTGCCGGTCTCGATGCTGGTCGTTGCCGCCGTCGCCGTCACCACCGTCGCCGTGGCGGTGCTGGTCCATCGTCTGGTGCCCGACATGTCCTGGGCCGCGGCAATTGCGCTCGGTGCCATCGTGGCGCCGCCGGATGCGGCTGCGGCGACCGCCGTGCTGCGCCAGGTCAATCTGCCCTACCGGATCATGAAGGTGCTCGAAGGCGAGAGCCTGCTCAATGACGCGAGCGCGCTTCTGATCTACCGCATCGCCGTCGGCACCGTGGCCGCGCAGCACTTGAGCTGGACTGCGTTCTCCTCGTCGGTGGCGCTGGTGCTGGTCGGCAGCGTGATCGCGGGCTACCTGTTCGCCAAGCTCTGGATCTTCGCCACCCCGCGCTTCGACGATGCGCCGAGCGCGATCATCATGCAATTCGTCGGCACCTTCACCGTGTGGATCGTGGCCGAACGGCTCGAACTGTCGGGCATCCTGACCATGGTGGTCTACGCCGTCGCACTGTCGCAATGGGCGCCGGCGCGCACCTCGGCCCGACTGCGGGTGCCAACCTATGCGGTGTGGGAAACCGTGGTGTTCATCCTCAACGTGCTGGCCTTCATCCTGATCGGCCTGCAGCTCGGCCCAATCTGGAACCGGCTCGACGATGCCGCGCGCTGGCAATACAGCGAGATCGCGGGGCTCGTGCTCATCGCCGTCATCCTGGCGCGCATCGGCTGGGTCGTGATCTATCAGATCATGCTACGAATGCTGGCTGCACTGGGCGTGGCGCACACGATCGAAACGCTGAAGATGCCGACATTGAAGGGCGGCACGGTCGTGGCCTGGTGCGGCATGCGGGGAATCGTGACGCTCGCGGCGGCCTTTGCGCTGCCGGAAGGTTTTCCGTATCGCGACCTGATCCTGCTGACCGCCTTTGCCGTGGTGCTGGGCTCATTGGTGCTGCAAGGATTGACGCTGCGGCCGCTGATCCTGGCGCTGAACCTGAAGAAAGATGATGTCGTCGCCAACGAAGTCGCCCGCGCCCGCGGCGCCGCCTATCGCGCCGCACTGGAGGAGATCGACGGCGATCCATCGGAAGAGGCTGAACTGCTGCGGCTGGAATATCGCGGCATCCTGCTGCAGGCCGCAGGCGATCCCGAGGGGGGCATCGCATCGAGCGAACTGCCTGCCGACCCCTTGCGCCGGCGCGCAATCGCGGCCGCGCGCCAGGCGATCTTGACTCTGCGCCAGTCCGAGGCGATCGGCGACGATGCCTTCCATCAGCTGGAGGAAGAGCTCGACCGTGCCGAGCTCGGAGCCAATGGGTAACCGGCGCGTCCGCGCGGGGCTCGATCTACAGTCGGTCCTGTGGCACCGTGATGGCGCAAACGACGCGCCGAGGTGACTGAAGACTTGCGTATCCATGCCGCCGCCCTGCTCTATTTCGATGCCGTGCGCCGTGCCGGCTCCATCCGCGAAGCCGCGCGGCGGCTCAACGTCGCGTCCTCCGCGGTCAACCGGCAGATCCTCAAGCTCGAGGCCGAGATCGGCGCGCCGCTGTTCGACCGTTTCCCTGACGGCATCAAGCTGACGTCGGCCGGCGAAGCGATCGCGCGCCATGTGCTGGTGGTGCTGCAGGATCTCGATCGCGCACGCTCGGACATCGAAGGGCTGAAGGGCGCGCGCATCGGCCATATTGCGATCGCCGCGGTCGAAGGCGCCTGCGGCGCGCTGCTCGCGGACGTGATCCGCCGCCTGCGCGAGCGCACGCCGCGCGTCACTGTCGCAGCCGAGCCGATGGGGTCGCTGGCGATCCCGAAAGCCGTGCTCGACGGCGATGTCGATCTCGGCATCGCTTTTGCGCTGCCGCGCCATGCCGAGCTGCGTCAGGTTGCGGTCGGCCGCTTCCGCCTTGGCGCCATCATGGCACCCGACCATCCGCTCGCCTCGCGCACAAAGGTCTCGCTCTCGATGTGCTTCGATTATCCCGTCATCATGCCGATGGGCGAGCTTTCGATCGGGCAGTTGCTGGCGCCAGCATTGGCGCGGCTCGCGCGCAATGTGCGGCCGATCATCCGCTCCTCCTCCATCGAACTGATGCGCGAGCTCGCCGAACGCGGCATCGGCATCGCGTTCCAGACCAGGGTCGGGCTCGACAAGCACATCGCGGAGAAGCGGCTGGTGCATATTCCGCTCGACGCCGGCGGACCGATCTGGAGCGACCTCGGCGTCTATGTCCGCGCCCGCCGCGCGCTGCCGGCGACCCTTGATCTCGCGCTCCATATCCTGGCCGAGGAGCTGCGTGAACGGGAGGCCGTTGACGCCTCGGTTCCTGCATAACTCTTTGCAATATCTGTCTTTTGTTCATGCTGATGCCGATTCGGCATCGGCTTGCACGAAATTCTCTGCTTTCTCGCTCGCGTCGGCATCGCTAGCGTCGGCGCGACCAACGAGGAGATCGCGCGACAATGGCGTCAGCGCAATTCAAGTACCGCGTATGCGCAGCATGAGCAGTGCCGGCAGTGATCCCGCCATCCTGATCCACGGTGCCTGGCAGGGCTCCTGGGTCTGGGACCGCCTCATCCCGCTGCTTGCGCGCAGCGCCGGCATCGTGCCGGTTGCCGTCGATCTACCCGGCAATGGCAAGGACGGCACTAGGCCCGCCGACGTCTCGCTCGACATGTATGTCAGCCATGTCGGCAGCGTACTGAAACGGCTCGGCCGCCGCGCCAGCCTGGTTGCGCATTCGGGCGGCGGCATTGTCGCTTCCGCAGTGGCCGAGCGCTATCCCGAACAGATCAGCCGCATCGCCTATGTCGCCGGCATGATGCTGCCCGATGGCATGGCCTTTGCCGACC
>Ga0209062_1003190_pt1 | contig 19503 bp, 18 predicted proteins | sample Coa_R2_2_FD_187158 | JGI IMG/M metagenome (GOLD analysis project Ga0209062, IMG submission 187158) | Surface soil microbial communities from Centralia Pennsylvania, which are recovering from an underground coalmine fire - Coalmine... | ecosystem: Environmental > Terrestrial > Soil > Unclassified...
TCGATATCGCGTCGGGCGCGGCCTGCACCCCGGCCTACCCGGATCCCTCGAATGCCGCATGGCAGAGCATGATCAACGGGCTGATTGGAATCAATGCCTTCTCCAGCACGCACTACGGGGACGTCAGCTCGCAGCAATGCGGCCTGACTGTTGAAGTCAACCTGGAACAGGCGCACGTCACCCTAGAGGCCCTCGATAATATCGGCGCGGCCGGATGCAACTCGATCCCCAACTTACCGGTAGCGGAGGATGGCAGGGCTGCCTGTTTCGCAGTCGCTGCCGCAACGGCGACTGCCGCTGCAGCCAGCGCCGGCCTGTACACAACCTGCCTGGAACAGGACAACCTGGTGAACAGCGCCGAAATCAATGCGAACTTCCTGAACACCGTCACGATCTACAACAACTTGAAAGGCGCCGACACCCTGGTCAACAACTTCTTTTCATCCACCGACTCCAGCGTAAATAACATCAACACTCAGGTGACCAATGACTTCACGTCGATCGGCGGGCAGGTAACGAACATCCAGACCTCGGTCACCAACGCGAGTAATCAGGTCTCGACGGACTACCAGACGGTGGACGCCAGTGTGACCAACCTGAACAACCAGGTCACCGGAGACTTCAACGCCTTCACCACGCATCTGACCAACGTCAACAACCACGTCGCATCGGAGTTCGCGGCGTTGGATGCCCACCTGGTCGCGCTCATCAATCAATTGGCCAGCCAGATCGGCCAGGGTACCGCGCTAGTTGGCGCCGATGCGAGGCAGTTGATGAAGCTGCAACTGACGCCCGACGGGAAGAAAGTGCTCAACCCCGCGATCCTGACCTGCACGGGCACGAACTGCCCCGATGTCCTCGCCGCCTGCGCCGCGGCTGGGTGCAGTTGGAATAATGTTGGGCCACTCCCGTAAAGGGGGTAGCGGCTCAGACCCGAAGGAGGCGACGCAAACACATGACACGCGGGCGTGGGATCCTGTCCATTCTCGTTCCTCTTGCCGTCCTTTACGGCGGTCCTTTAGCCCTGTGCTTTGCACAAGGCGAAGCCGCGCCGAGATGGACGGATTCCACAACCATGAAGGTGGTGCCCGAAAGAAAGCGCGAATTCGAGGCATATCTGAGAGAGTTGATCGCTGCTCACAAGCGAGCCGGCACTTCGTGGTTTCAAACCTTCGAGACCTTCGCGGGTGACACGACGGAATACACGACCCTGGCGCCGGTCGTGATGTTTGGCGACCTGGATGGGCCATCCCCCGTCGCGAAGGCATTCGGCGAAAGGGGCTGGGAACTTCTCTCGCGGAAGTTCGCCCGCTGTTACACTGCCCGGAATTCCCAGTATGTTACTCCGCATAGGGAGCTCGAAATCCACGATGCCAGCGAAGCGGTGCCGGTCTATTGGGTACAGACCCGAAGTCTTGTGGCACAGGGCCAGTTGGGCGCCTATCTCGCGTGGTTGCGGAACGATTATTGCCCGGTACTCAAGAAAGCGGGCGTGGCACGCTTTCGGGTGTTACAGCCTGTCTTCGGCGCGGTGTCTGGAGAGATTATCACGATGCGGAGTCTCAAAAACCTCGCGGAAATCGACAGCGGGCCGGTGCTGAACAGAGTTTTGAGCGACGAACAGGCTCGTGAAATCACCAGCAAGGCAAGCGCGCTCCTCAATTCTTCCAACACCACGCTGATCCGCTGGCGAGGGGATTTGAGTTACTGAGAGAAGCGCCATTGATCGCACTCGGCGCGAGCGGGAGGCGTCCGGCGGGGGCAAAAATCGGGGGAGAGTTTCCCCTCCCCCCAAGAAGACAGGTGTCAACAGTAATTACTTGATCTCGCGGACTACGACGGTGCCGGACGGGCCGGGTGTGCCGACCACTTCCACGTTGATCGGCTGGCTGCCCACGATCTGCTCATGCCATTTGTGGTGCTTGCGGACCATCGTCACCACTTCCTGGTTGCCCGCGGGGTTCAACATCACGAACTGGCCGGACGGCGTTACGACACCGAACTGCGTCGTGGTCGTGGTCACCGGGCATTCGCTCACCACGCTGGTCGTCGTACGCGTCGTAGTATTTCCATACTGGTCGACGCTGGTCGACTTACTCTGCGAGGTGTGCTGCTGGTAGCATTGCGCATTCACCAGAGTGCCGTTCCATGTCTGTGTTGTGGTGGTCGTTGTCTGCGTCTGCGCAAACATCAGACCGCCGAAGAGCGGTGCGATTGCGAGAATTACAACTCTTTTCATGCAGTGTTCCTCCTCCGAGGATTTGACTCCCGAAAGCAGAATTGCATGCAGCCGTCCGTTGTAGGGTTCGGAGCGGGCCAGCGGAGCGTGCGCGGAATCACGAAGCGGGGCCGGTTAGCTCCCGCTCCCCCATAACTCATTGACAGGATAGAACTGGATCGGACCCGTGGTCGGGACGTATTCAAAGCCACGCCCCAGCGGATCGTCGTGCCGCACCGTGGTCCAGTCGATCCCCACCGCGGAGTAAATCGTCGCTTCGATGTCTTCCGGATACACGTAGCGCTGCTGCGACCAGCCGTAATCGGCGGTGTCCGATCCGCTGGCGTTGGTCGCGCCGATCACCTGGCCGCCCTTGATCCCGCCGCCGGCGAACACGGCGAACTGCTGCGGCCAATGGTCGCGCCCGGCCGCAGCCGTCAGCGGCCCCACCGTGCGCCCGAATTCACCGGCCATTACGACCAGCGTCTGGTCGAGCAGGCCGCTCGACTTCAGATCGTTGAGCAGCGCCGAAACCGCATTGTCCAGGATCTTGCCTTTGGCCGGCAACCCAGTGCCCGCGGCGTAAATGTTCTGGTGCATGTCCCAGCCGTCGTTCGAGGTGATCTGGATGAACCGCGTCCCCTGGTTCGCCTTGAGGACCTGGTACGCCACGAGACAGGCATTCCCGGTCGACGAGCTTCCGTAGCGCTGGCTGTCCGCCGACGTGAATCCGAATGCCTGGTTCACCACCGGGTTGTACATCATGCCGTTGGCGGCGGCATAGAAATCGTTGTAGTCTTGCATCGCCTGCCCGTAGGGCGAATCGATGCGCAGGTTGTCATCGAGCGAGTGCAGCAGTTGGAAGCGCGTGGTGAAGGTCGATTGGCCATCCGGATTGGTCGTGTTCGAAATGCCGGAGGTGGCCGGCGTCACCCGAAACGGCGCGTACACAGCGGGAAAATATCCCTGTCCCACACCGGCGCCGGAATTCAGCGCCAGAAATGCCGGGAACACCTGCCCTGGCTGCCGCTCGGAATCCTTCTCGATTGCCACCACGCTGCCGATGTTCGGCGCGATGTTCCCCAGCGCGGCGGCCGGGTTGCGGCCGATCTGCGTCCAGGTCTGCGCGAGCGAGTGCACCAGGGCGTGCGAGCGCACCGAGCGGACGATCGTGAAATCGCTATTCTGCCAGTTCTGCGCCAGGTTGGGCAGCAGGCCCGTGGGGAACAGCGCGCCATTGATCGTCTCCGGATTGAAGCTCACCGGCGTTACGTTCGGCACCACCTTCAGGTCGAACAGATCCGTGTGGCTGGGCGCGCCCGCCAGCAGGATGAAGATCACGTTCCGGGCCGTATTCTTCGTTTTGGCCCCGGAGTTCGTCTCCACCGATTGCTGCGCCCGCGCGTACCGCTGCGAGAGGAAGGCGCCGGTCACACCGGCTCCGACGATCTCGAAGAACCGCCGCCGCGTCCAGTGCGGCCGGTTGAAGAACGTCTTATGCGTCCAGGGATGTTTCTTCAGCTCCCGGTTGATTCTTTCCTGCTCGCTGCTCATCGCGCCCCTCCTAACTCCTAACTCCTGCTCCTAATTCCCGGTCAGTAGTTGAATATAAAATCCACCTTGTTATAGAGCGACCACACCAGGTTCTGCACCTGCGCGATTCGCCCGGAGGTGGTCATCGCCATTCCCGCGGTCGCGATCTTCATCTCGTCCTGCGTCGGGTACCGCGAAAGAATCGCGAGATATAGCGTGTTCACCAGGTCCTCGTTGCCGCGGTTCAGGTTCTGGATGATCAACTGGCTCGCGTTGGCGCCCGACTGATGCGATCGCTGCACCACGAAGTTGTTATTCATCAGGTTCAGCGCCTGCAGAATCGACCCGTCCGAGGATCGCGGCTGGTTGTCGCGGTTGCCGCGCAGGAAGCTGTCCAGCATCGGGCTGATGTTACCGTCCGAGGGAGCGTTCACCACGTCCGGCAACTGCATCGCATAGCTGATCTTCGGATAGCCCTGGTCCGTGAAGCCGGTGTAGTTGTAAGAGGGGAACGTGCCGCTCGATTGCGCCACCGCGTCATGCACCTCCTCCGCCCACAACCGCCGCACGAACTTGCGCGCGAAGTACGGCTCCCAGGCCGCGTCCCACGTGCCGTCGTAGCGGCTGGAAAGCTGGTACGTGTCCGAGTTCGTGATCTCGCGCATCAGCGCCTGAAGGTTGTAGCCCGAATCGATGAAATGCTGCGCGAGCGCGTTGAGCAGCGCCGCATTGGTCGGTTGTAGCGTCCAGGGCGCCGGCGGCGGATTATTGGGATCGAGGCGGGCCGGGTCGAAAGTATCCGGCGGATCGACCATCCCCTTGCCGAAGAACTGCGCCCAGATGTAATTGACCGTGGCGCGCGCGAACTGGAAATCGCCGGTCACTTCCCGCGCCAGCGCCGCGCGGTAGTTTTCGCCGGGATTCGGCGCATCGCCGTTGAAAATGTACTGCGGGGCCACGTAGTAGCACGGCTGCCCCGATTTGCAGCCCGCAGGCGCCACGCGCGCCGGCCGGTTGCCCGTGGTGGTGTTCAGCGGATAGTCGGTGGTGAAGCCCTTGGCGCCGTCCTGCACCGACCAGTAGTAGACGTTGGTGTTGCTGCTGCTCACGGGCGTCCTGGTGAACGAAGTGTGCGACTGGAAGGCCGCCAGTTGCCAGGCCTGATAGCGTGCCGTGTGGCTGCCCCAGAGGCTGATCTGGTCCAGGTGTCCGAGGCCGTTGTGGCATAGCAGGCAGTTGACGTGCGTGATCCCGAGGAAGGTATCGAACACGAAGGCCGTCGTCTGGTCCCAGATGTCCTGCTGCGGCCCGCCCGTGATGTAGCCGTTCAGAATCCAGTTGCTCGGCCCGTCGTTGTACGAGTTCGCGGCCGAGGCGGTGATCAGCTCGGTAGCCATCTGGTTGTACGGCTTGCCGTTCACCAGCGAATCGTGGATCCACTGGTAGAACGCGTTGCGCCCCTGCGGGAAGCGGTTCAGGCTGGTCGACTGCTTGGTAGTGGTGTTCTGGTAGAGGTCGCCGAAGTACATCGTCCACTTGTCCACCCACTGCGGGGTGGCCAGCAGCTCGTCGATCAGCTTGGCGCGCTTATTCGGCGTCGTGTCCGCGACGAACGTCAGCACGCGGCCGGGCGTCGGGATGCGCCCCGTCAGGTCCAGCGTCACCCGGCGGATGAATTCCCAGTCCGTGGTGGGCGGCGCGGGAGTGATCCCGTTCTTCTGAAAATCGGCCCAGATGTAGGAGTCGATCGATCCCTGCTGGTAGTCGTGGGGCCGGCGCTTAACCGATGCCACTGCAGGAAGCATTTTCACGACCTGCTCGGTGATCGAGCTGAGCCGGTGCGCGTTGGCTCCCAGCTTGTTCAGTTCCGCATTCGCGAATTTTTCGCGGTCCGCTCCGAAGTAGCTGCATTCGGGGTGCTCTACGGGAAGCTGGGCATCCTGTCCGATCAGGATTCCCCCGCACAGGAGCACCGATAAACCGCCGATCCACCAGATTTTCCGAGGCTGGCTCATTCACCCTCCCAGGCGCAATCGCCATTGACTGCCAGTCTAAACCCTCTCCTACAACGAGAGTTTCATTATTTTTGGTTAGTAATTGCCCTACTCCGGTGATTCGAGTACCAAAACTCGGGCTCCCGGCCCGGCGAACCTCAACCCGGCTGCCCGGAATCCTGGTTCCCGCCCGGCCGTCAGGGCCTTCGGCGGTACCGGACCGGCCGGGTCTAGCCCGCAAGACGGCGTCCCGGCCCCGCTGGGCGGGGGGCAATCCGGCCGCTTGGCTGGGAGCTGCTTTTCAGGATTCCGGCGTGGCCCGGATGCTCAAGCGGGCTCGATAGTCGGTTGGGCCGATGTCCAGAACCCGTAGAAACGCCCGGCGCATCGTGCTCGCCGTTCCAAAACCGACCGCGGCCGCGATCTGCTCGACGCCGTCGTCGGTGTCTTCCAGGCGCTTCCGCGCCGCCTCCACGCGCACCCGATCGAGGTATTCACCGGGGGTCATCTGAAATTCCCGGCTAAACGTCCGTGCAAAGTGCCTCGGGCTCATCCTGGCCTGCGCCGCCAGGCGCTCGACGGTCAATTCCTCGGCAAGGTGATCCAGAATCCAGATTTGCAGCCGGTTCATCGTGGATTGCGACGACGCATTGAAGGATAGTGGAGCGCTGAACTGGCTCTGGCCGCCTGGACGCCGCAGAAACATCACGTAGGCCCGCGCGATGCGGACTGCGACATCCGTTCCAAAATCTTCCTCGACAAACGCCAGAGCCAGATCCATGGCGGACGTTACGCCGGCGCAAGTGTAGACACTTCCGTCCGCCACGTAGAGCGGCTCCGGGTCGACCTTCACTTTCGGGTATCTTGCGGCAAGCTGCTGGCAGAAGTACCAATGCGTCGTCGCGCGCCTGCCATCCAGCAGGCCCGATTCGGCCAGCACAAACGCTCCCGTGCAAACGCCGGCGAGGCGGCGCACGTGGGCAGCCCTCTGCCGAAGCCAGTTGAGAACCGGAGCCCTGCCCGGCGCCTTCCAGGGCTCCATTCCGCCGACCACCAAGAGGGTATCTATGTTCCCCGTTACCGATTGGTAAGACTTCCTGGCAACAATCGAAAGTCCAAGCCGGCCGGTAATATGGCGCCTGCTGCCCATCGTCACGAGTTCGACATCATATCCGGCTCCATTCTCCTGACCCATTTCGCGCAGCTTGCGCTGTGCCAGGGAAAAGACCTCATAAGGCCCTGCGACATCCAGCGGCTGTGCGTCGGCGGTGGTGAGGATGACCACGCGCAAGGGCCGGGCAAGAAAAGTTGGCTTCGGAGCGTTGGGCTTCGTTTTCATGAGGCGCCGCCTGTTCATTGTGCCCTGAGATGTTACATGCGTCAACTTAGGATGGCAGAAACTGCGCGCTATTTGTCATTGTGGCGGCCGGGTTCAGGTGCGAGAATGCTGCCAGCAAGATCACCGAAACGAGGAGAGTCTACATCGATGCAAGCTACAGCGACTGTACCGCAGAGGCAGTCCGTCCCGAGGGGCCAATTGTTGATCGATGGCCGCTGGGTGGACGCCGCGAACGGCGAAACCATGGCGACTTTCGATCCGACAACGGAAGAGAAGATCACCGACGTCGCGAAGGCTTCGCCCGGCGACGTGGATCACGCCGTCAAGGCAGCGGCGCGCGCCTTTGAGGACGGGCCCTGGAGCCGCATGCATCACGAGGCACGCGCCAAGATCCTGTTCAAGATCGCGGATCTGCTCGACGAGCGCGCCGATGACTTTGCGATTCGCGAGGCCATGGATATGGGCATGCCCTATAGCGACTTCCGCCAAACGATCATGCCCACCTGTTCCGGACTGTTCCGTTTCTTCGGCGGGCTGGCCATGCAAATGAACGGAAGCTACCGCCAGAGCTACGAGCCGGAGATCCGAATCCTGACGCGGCGGGAACCTCTGGGTGTTGTGGCGGCGATTACGCCATTCAACTTTCCGCTGGTCTTGACGGCTTCCAAGGTGGCGCCGGCGCTAGCGGCAGGCAACACGATCGTCCACAAACCGGCTTCGGATACGCCACTGACCGCGCTCGCGCTGGCGCAGGTGATGCTGGACGCCGGAGTCCCCGAGGGAGTCTACAACCTGGTCACCGGCCCCGGAGGCTCATTGGGCGATGCGCTGGTGAAACATCCGCTCGTCGACAAGATCGCATTCACGGGCTCGACGGCGGTGGGGCAGAGCATTATCCGCAATGGAGCGGACACTCTCAAGCACACGACCATGGAACTCGGAGGCAAATCGCCGAACATCATCTTTGCGGATGCCGATATCGACGCCGCGGTGCAAACCGCTTTCTGGGCGATCTTCTGGAACAAGGGCGAAGTCTGCGTAGCGGGTTCCCGGCTGATCGTGGAACGGCCCGTCTATGACGAGGTAGTGGCGAAACTCGCGAATTTGGCAAAGAATGCGATTCTCGGCGACCCGCTGCTCCCGCAGACCCAGATTGGGCCCATCGCCTCCAAGGCCGAATACGACAAGGTTTTGCGCTACGTGGAGGCGGGGAAAAACTCCAAGGCGAGGCTGGTGGCTGGAGGCGGCACGCGAAAACTCAACGGCAAGGGCTTGTTTATCGAACCGACCGTTTTTGCCGATGCCACGAACGACATGAAGATCAGCCGCGAAGAGATTTTCGGTCCGGTGCTGCCGGTAATTCCCTTCGATACCGAGGAGGAGGCGGTGCGGATCGCCAACGATACGCCGTATGGTCTCGCATCCGGGATGCAGACCCGGAACGTCGCGCGGGCGCTTCGGCTCGCCGACAGGATCAAGGCCGGCACCGTATGGATCAACACCTGGCACCGATACCATCCCAACGCTCCATTCGGCGGCTATAAGATGTCCGGCTATGGCCGTGAACAAGGTCCGGAGGCTCTGGAGAGCTACACTCAGTACAAAACGGTCTGGGCGAACCTCGCCTGATCCGGGCCACTTATTGTCTACAGGATCGGACTGACCTATGAAGATCGGAATCATCGGCGCAGGGAATCTGGGAACTGGCCTGGCGAAGCGCCTCCAGCCCGCAGGACATAGTGTCATGCTGAGTTTCAGCAGGGATGCGGCTAAGCTCAGGTCGGCGGCGGACTCATTGGGCGCTCAAACGGGCACACCGGCGGATGCGGCGGAATTCGCCGACATCGTGATCCTGGCGACTCCCTGGAGCGCGACCGGTGAAGCTCTGCGGCAGGCCGGCAAGCCAACCGGAACCAAGGTGCTTTGGGACTGCACGAATACCCTCAAAGCCGATATGAGCGGATTGCAAATTGGCACGACTACCTCAGGGGGAGAGGAGGTAGCGAAACTCGCGCGCTGGGCCCGGGTCGTAAAGGCGATCCCGCCGTTTGCCGAAGTCCTGCACTCGTCCAGCACGCTGATCGGAGGCCGGCGCCCCGGCGTATTCGTGTGTGGTGACGATGCCGAGGCGCGCGCGGCGGTGAGCCGCCTGGTGAGCGAGATCGGCGGCGAACCGGTGGATGCTGGTCCGCTCCAGCTCGCGCGTTACACCGAGCCCGCGGCGATGCTGTTGGTGCAGCTCGCCTACATGCGGGGATTCGGCGCAAGAATCGGCCTGACGCTGGCTTACGATACGGCCGCCTCCGGGCAGTCGGCAACGCCCAGGGATTAACGACGATGCCGGCAAACCGAACTCCCAATGCGGCGGCGGAGGCGTGCCATCAATGACACACTTGAAGAGCTTGCGCGAATTCCTCGATGCCCTTCGAGCGATCGGCGATCTACAGGAGATCGACCGTGAGGTGGACTGGAACCTGGAAATGGGCGCGGTCACCAGAAGGTCAATGGATCTTCGCGCTCCCGCGCCGCTGTTTACCCGTATCTCCGGAGTTGAACCGGGCTTTCGCGCTCTTGGTGCCCCGGGCGGCTTGAGCCGCCACCCGAAATATCCGTTCGGCCGGGTAAACCTCGCGCTCGGGCTGCCTCCGGAAGCGCCCCCATTGGAAGCTGTGATGGCTCTCGCCCGCGCCCGGCGGAAGCCCCTCGTTCCTCCCCGCGTGGTCAGCTCATCGGGCGCGCCTTGCAAGGAGAACATTCTCAAGGGTGCTGACGTAGACCTGTTGCGCTTTCCGACCCCCTGGATCCACGGCGCCGATGGGGGGCGCTACTTCCAGACTTACGGGCTGAACATCGTGAGGACCCCGGACGGCGCGTGGACAAATTGGTCCATTAACCGGATGATGCTGGTCGATGGCAACCGGCTGGCGTGCCTGATTCCGCCTAATCAGCACTTGGGAATGATTCACGCACAGTGGAAGAACCGTGGCGAGCCTACGCCGATCGCGGTGGCGCTGGGGGTCGAGCCGGCGCTTCCGTTTGTCGGGGGCATGCCGATCCCGGAGGGAATGGACGAAACCGCGTATCTTGGCGCCTACTTCGGCGAACCGATTGAGTTGGTCCCGGCCGAGACCGTTCCGTTGCAGGTTCCGGCGACGGCGGAAATTGTTGTGGAGGGGCATGTCTCACATACCGACGTCGTTACCGAAGGACCGATGGATGAGTACCCGGGCTATGTCGGCCATGAAGCGTCGCCTAAGCCTGTGCTCCACGTCAGCGCCATCACGTTCCGAAACGATCCCATTCTGCCCTTCTCGGTCGCGGGCGCTCCGGTGGATGAGAACCACACCGGCTGGGGCCTGCCGCACGCGGCGGAGATCCTCCATCTGCTGGAATGCGCGCAACTGCCGATTGCGGCCTGCTGGATGGTCCTGGAGAGCGCCTGCCATTGGCTGGTAATCTCAGCCGCGCCAGACTGGCACGATCGCCTGAACCTGAATTCACCCGAGTTTGCGAACCGCATCGGCGAGATCGTGTTCCATTCCAAGCCGGGTTTCGGGGTTGCCAAGATCCTGCTCATCGAGCATGATATCGATATCACCGACGCCGCACAGATCGTGTGGGCCTTCGCCAGCCGGGCCCATCCGTCTCACGGCGAAATCTATTTCAAGAACGAGGCCCAGAATATTCTGCCGGTATTTCTCGATCCGAATGAGAAGTTCTCATTCCGGGTCACCAAGGTAATTTACAACTGTCTGATGGCCGACCGGTTTCCGCGCGCGGAGCGGCCTGTGCGGTCGGACCTGGAACATGGTTGGCCGGCTGAGATCCGGCGCCGTGTCGTGGACCAATGGCATTCGTATGGATTTCAATAACAAGGAGGCTCGATTGAAAGTTGGAATATTGGGCTCAGGAATTGTGGGGCGCGTGCTTGGCGCCGGCTTTATCCAGCACGGTCACGACGCCATGCTCGGAACGCGAGACCAAAACAAGCAGGAAATCAAGGATTGGCTTCGCGAGACTCCCGGTGCCAGAGCAGGAAGCTTCGAAGAGGCGGCCCGGTTTGGCGACATGATTGTGCTCGCCGCGTTGGGACGCGTGATCGAAAACATCATCGATCTCGCAGGCCCGGCGAACTTTGATGGGAAGACGGTGATTGACGCGACGAACCCGCTATCCGACGAGCCTCCGGTCAATGGCATTCTGCAATATACGACGGGCCCGAATGAATCTCTCGGCGAACGAATTCAGGCGAAGCTGCCCGCGGCGCACGTCGTAAAGGCGTTCAACAGCGTCGGCAATGCGCTGATGATCAATCCCCAGTTCCCTCAGGGAGCGCCGACGATGTTCTACTGTGGCGATAACGAACAAGCCAAGGCGCAAGTCGCCGGAGTCATTCGCCAGTTCGGATGGGAGCCCTACGATTGTGGAACCATCGCTTCCGCCAGAGCCCTGGAGCCGCTCTGCATGTTGTGGTGCCTTCCCGGATTTCTACGCAATGATTGGCAGCACGCGTTCAAGATGCTCACCAGGTGAATTCATCGGTGCTCTTGACGGCGAGGAAATCACGGCCAGTTGCCCGTCCGGAGCGGCCCCGATGTTAAGATTTCTTCAATGCGCGCATTCCTCTGCCTGCTCCTCCCCTCGGCGGCCTGGGCGGTCGGCGCCTGCACGAGTACCGCTTCCTGCACCGAATGGGTCACGCTCGCCGGCGGTCCCACGCGCTCGCTCGTCTACAGCACCTATCCGCTGGAGATGCGCAACGAGCACATCCGCCGCGCACTCGTGATGGTTCACGGCGCGAACCGCGATGCCGACAACTACTTCCGCACCGCCATTGCCGCTGCGTTCCTGGCCGGCGCCCTCGACGATACCATCGTGATCGCGCCGCGCTTTGCCTCCAATGAGGGCCGCGGCTGCGCCGACAAGCTCGACGCCAACGAGGTCAACTGGCCCTGCGGCGGCGATAGCTGGCGCTCGGGCGGCGTGTCCCCGTCCGCCAAAAATCTGACTTCCTACGACCTTGCGGACGAGATTCTGCGCAAGCTCGCCCGCAAGAATATCTTCCCCAACTTGAAGGCGATCGTCATCGCGGGCCACTCTGCAGGCGGGCAGTTCGTCACCCGGTACCAGATGGCCAATAAGGTGCACGGCACGCTCGGAGTGCGGATCGATTACGTGGTCTCCAATCCGTCCAGCTACGCCTGGCCCGACGCTCAGCGGCCTTCCGGCGAGATTCCCGTCCCGGCGCCCTCCTCCACACCCGCCGCATCCGCCGCCCATCCGATCCGCTTCGGGCCGTTCCGCGATGCCCGCAACTGTACCACCTACGACCAGTGGCCCTACGGCCTGAAGAATCGCGGCGGCTACACCGCGGGTATTCCCGACGAGCAGTTGAAGAAACAGCTTGCCACCCGCCCGGCGACGTACCTGCTGGGAGAGCTCGACATCCTGCCGCTCGGCGGCTTCGATTCCTCCTGCCCTGCCATGGCCCAGGGGCCCACTCGCCTGGCCCGCGGCACGGCGTTCGTGGACTACATTACGACGAAATACGAAGCTAAGGGACAAAGAGCGGTGGTGATTCCGCTGTGCGGCCACAATGCCCGGTGCATGTTTACGGCCGAGCCGGCCTTGCCGATTCTGTTCCCAAAAGAGTGATCGATGGTGCGGCCGGCGCTACCTGCCTCGACGCATCCCGGCAATCTCGGCCGGAGGCGGTGGAGGGGGCGGCGGCGGTTCCACCTTCTTCGGACGGCGGTCGAGTCTCGTGGTGATGAACTCCGTCCGCGCCTTGGTGTGCTTGGCCGTGCCCGGCACGCCCTCGACGGTCGCCCATTCTTCGGGCGTAATCTCCTGCACGGCGGGCAGATATTTCTGGAAATAGTTGCGCAGCCGCTCCTGCACCGGCTTCAGTCCGGAGTGGTAGAGCAGGAACAGCACCTCGTCCGCCGCGGCCGGGGCAACCAGATGATACACGTGGGACGGCTTGCGGATTCGCGCCGAGCGCAGAGCCGTCTCGAGCTTCTTCGCCCGGGATTCCAGCTTCTGCCAGGCGTCGACATCCGACTTGGCCAGCTCCAGCTCTTTGATGAATGCCTGCTTTTCCCTGGGCGTGAACTTCTCTGTGAGGACGTACAGGAAGGGCCCCCACCGCAGCCGGCGCGTACGGAAGTCGTCCGGCAGCATGCGGGTGGCCTTCTCGAATTTGGCCATGGCCGCCGGGTTCCACTTGGCGGCCACGGGCGCCGAAAACAGGCCCAGCAGTCCATCTTCTTCGAGCGCCTTCAGGATCTCGGCCGGGCTATCCTCCGTGCTGATCCGCCGCAGTTCGTCTCCGAGCGCCCGCCGCGGGATCTGTTTTTCCACCCCGGCCTCACGCGCGTTGGCCACCTGCATGCGCGTCCGCTCCTCGACCGCAAACCCCAGCCGCACGCGCAGCCGCACCAGCCGCAGCAGCCGCACCGGGTCGTCGTAAAACCCGTAGGTGCTTACACTTCGGAGCTCCCGCCGCTCGACGTCCGCCAGCCCGTTCATGGGGTCGAGCAGCAGCCCACGCGAGGCGCGGTTGAGCGAAAGCGCAATGGCGTTCGCGGTGAAGTCCCGGCAGCGCAGGTCTTCCTGGATGGTCGCCGGTGTCACGATTCGCGCGCCGCCGCGGCCAGGCTTCTCCTGCCGCGCCATGGCGATCTGCGCGGTCACTCCGCTCGGGAATAGCAGTTCCGCGGATTTGCGAGTTTCATCGACCGCTGCGAGCGACGCCCCGCGGCGCTCGGCCAGTCCTTTGGCCATTTTCAGCGGATTGCCTTCCACCACGAAATCCAGATCGCGGATTCGGAATCCGGCCAGCATGTCCCGCATCGCCCCGCCCGTCAGAAACAGGTTCATGTTGGCCTGCGCGGCCGCCGCCTGGATCTCCTCGATCACCCGGTTCTGGTCGGGGCTGAGGTGGCTTTCCAGGATGTAGATGTAGTCGCTCATCGCATGCGCTCTCGCACCACCAACATTCGCAGCTTCTTCTCGTTCCCCGGCTCCCGCCCTTGTTGCCGCGCTTAAGCCCGCGGATGGAACTTCTGCACGGTCTCCCGCAATCTCGACCGCATCACGTGCGTATAAATCTGGGTGGTCGAGATATCCGCGTGGCCCAGCATCGCCTGCACGGCGCGCAGGTCCGCCCCGCCCTCCAGAAGGTGAGTGGCGAAGCTGTGGCGAAGCACGTGCGGCGTCAAGCCGTGAAAAATCCCGGCTTTCCGGCCACACCGGTCCAGCAGTTTTTCGAACCCGCGCGTGGTCATTGGGCCGCCACGCGCCGTAACGAACAGGTACCGGCTCGCCCGCCCTTTGAGCAGCGCCGGACGCGCCGTTTCCAGGTATTCCGTTACCGCGCGGATGGCCGCCTTGCCGACCGGAACCAGCCGCTGCTTATTTCCCTTGCCGAGCGTCCGCAGCACTCCGAGGCCGAGGTCCAGGTCCGCCACTCCCACGCGGCAGAGTTCCGACACCCGTAGCCCGCTGGCAAATAACAATTCGATCATCGCGCGGTCCCGCAGTCCCCTCGGCCCGGACCGGTCGATCGCCCCCAGAATTGCCTCGATCTCTTGTAAATTGAGGAACTTCGGGATGGTCTGCCACTGCTTTGGCGAGCGCAGGTGCTCTGTCGGATCCTCCGCGATCCGCCCTTCCCGCAGCAGGTAGCCGTAAAAATTCCGCAGGGTCGTTAGATGCCGCGCCACGGACCGGCTGGAAAGCCCGTCGGCCTGCAGGCTGTCCAGATAGCATCTCAGTTCCTCGATTCCCGGCAGGCCGCCCGTGCCCAATTCCTCGATAAAGCGGATAAATTTCGCCAGATCAAGGGAATATGCCTGAAGCGAATTCCCGGAGAGGCCCTTCTCTATGCGGCAGAAATGCAGAAATGCCGTGATCTCGTTCCGGATTGCGGGCTGGCTGGCGCTGGCCGCTTCGAGCATCGTGCCAATGATACAATACTCGCGGAAATGTTTGAAACATACCCGATATAAAGAGGTAACCTTGGCCGGCTCCACCACCAAAAAGGCGATCGTTCGCCGCTACGACCGGGAGCCCCTGTCGGGTTATGTAAACCCAATTTCTTTTCAGCAACTTACCGGTGTGGAACTGCTTTCCGCCGAGGGCAACGTCACGACCGTACCGTACCCGGAGATCAAGTCCATCTCGTTCGTCCGCGATTTCGGCGGGACAGCCGCCCCCGAGCGGCTGGTCTTCCAAAACCGGCCCAAAATGGAAGGCCTCTGGGTCCGCCTCGGCTTCCGGGACGGCGATTTCATGGAGGGCGTGCTTCCGAACAACCTCCTGCTGCTCGATCCTCACGGCTTCACGGTAGTTCCGCCCGATTCCTACGGTAATCAGCAGCGCGTGTTCGTCCCGCGCGCGTCGCTGGCTTCCGTGGAGGTGCTTGGAGTCATCGGCAGCCCGCTGACCCGGCGGAAGGCGAAGCCGGCCGCGGGCAAGGAGCAGATCGGGCTGTTCGAGGAGTAGGCGCGGCGGCAGGGCGCCGGGAGTGCCCACCCGAGGCTCCGGTTGGAGGCGCAAGGGCAGGGCGGCGAACTGGACCGTGCGGAGGTCGTAGGCGGCACCACCTCAGGGCGCTATACTCTCTCCCATGAAGTTCCTGGGATATGTCTTCTGGGCTGCCGTGGCCGCCGGAGCTGCCGTCTGCCTGGGCGCGATCGCGATTTTGCGCGGCGAGCACATCAACAGCATGTGGCTGGTCCTCGCCGCGGCCTGCACTTACGCGATCGGCTACCGGTTTTACGCCAAGTTCATCTCCGCGCGCGTCATGGCGCTCAACGACAAGCGGGCCACCCCCGCCGAGCGTCTCCGCAACGGCCACGATTTCGAGCCCACGAACAAATGGATCGTCTTCGGACATCACTTCGCCGCCATAGCGGGCCCAGGGCCTCTCGTTGGCCCGGTGCTGGCGGCTCAATTCGGCTACCTGCCGGGGACGCTGTGGATCATCATCGGCGCCGTTCTGGGCGGGGCCGTCCAGGACTTCGTGATTCTCTTCGCCTCGATGCGCCGCGACGGCAAGTCGCTCGGCCAGATGGCGCGCGAGGAGATCGGCAAAGTGGGCGGCTTCATCGCGCTGGTCACGGTGCTGATCATCATGGTGATCCTGCTCGCCGTGGTCGCGCTGGTGGTGGTCAATGCCCTCCGCGGCAGCCCGTGGGGCACATTCACGATCGCCGCCACCATGCCGATCGCGCTGTTCATGGGGCTTTATCTCCGCTATCTGCGGCCGGGCAAGGTGCTGGAATGCTCGGTCATCGGCTGCGTGCTCCTGATCGCCAGTATCTTCGGCGGGCAGTGGGTGGCGGAGTCCGCGTCCTGGGCGCCCGTGTTCACGCTCGGCGCCATGGCCTTGGCCATCGCGGTGATCGTGTACGGCTATCTCGCGAGTGTGCTGCCTGTCTGGCTGTTTCTCGCTCCGCGCGATTACCTGAGCACTTTCGTCAAGCTCGGCGTGGTTTTCATGCTCGCGATCGGCATCCTGTTCGCGCGCCCCGAGTTGCAGCTCCCGGCTTTCACCCGCTTCACCGACGGCACCGGGCCCATTTTTGCCGGTAAAGTCTTTCCTTTCTGCTTCATCACCATCGCGTGCGGCGCCATCTCGGGCTTTCATTCTCTGATCTCCTCGGGCACGACGCCCAAGATGATCGCTAAGGAATGGCACGCCTGGCCGGTCGGCTACGGATCGATGCTGCTCGAAAGCTTCGTCGCGATCATGGCGATGATCGCCGCCTGCGTGCTTCAGCCGGGAGTCTATTTCGCCGTGAATTCGCCTGCCGGAGTGGTCGGCGCGACTCCGGCCGCGGCCACGGCCACGATCTCCTCGTGGGGCTTCCCGGTCAGCCCCGCGGAAATGAGCGAGCTGGCGCGAAATGTCGGCGAGCAGACGCTGTTTTACCGCACCGGCGGAGCTCCCTCACTTGCTCTGGGAATGGCCCATATTTTCGCGAAAAGCGGTGGCGGGCCGGCAATTCTCGGCTTCTGGTACCACTTCGCGATCATGTTCGAGGCGTTATTCATCCTGACCATCATCGCCGCGGGCACCCGCGTCGGCCGGTTCATGATCGAGGACCTGCTGGGCAGCGCGACCGGCGTTTCGCGGCGCGGCGGGTGGACGGGAATCCTGATCACCAGCGCCGCGATCGTGGCCGGCTGGGGCTACTTCCTGGTGCAGGGCGTCCGCGATCCGCTCGGCGGGATCAACTCGCTGTGGCCGCTGTTCGGCATCGCCAACCAGCTTCTGGCGGCGATCGCGCTCTGTGTGGCGACGACGATCATCCTGAAGATGCACGGCGCCCGCTACATGTGGATCACCTGCGTGCCGCTGGTCTGGCTGGTGACTGTGACGTTTAGCGCGGCCTGGCAGAAGATTTTCTCCCCGGTTCCGGCGATCGGCTTCCTAGCGCAGGCGGGGAAGCTCTCGGCCGGACCGCAGACGGCGGCCACCGCCACGTTAATCTTCAATGCCCACCTCGATGCGGTGGTCTGCGGCATCCTGCTGCTGTTAGTCGCGGTGGTCCTGGCCGATTCGGTGCGGGTGTGGTCCGGCATCCTGCGGGGTACGGTCGAAGCCGAAATCCACGAAGCGCCGTTCGTGCCGTCGCAGTTGCGGCCGGAGGAGTTATGAGGCGGCTGGCACGGCTGGTATTGGCGATCCTGCGGGAAATTGGCGACGAAAACGCCTACTCCCGCCATCTGGCGGCCCATGGCCGCGAGCATTCCCGTGAGGAATGGCGCCGCTTCAGCGAGGAACGTCTGGCGGCCAAATACGCGCGCGCGAAGTGCTGCTGATTGGCTGGCGGACCGGGCCCCGAAAATTTCTGAGATTTTTCCCGCGCGCTCCGCACTAATCCCCGGACGCCCATGAAACCCCTCGTGCCCCTGCTCGCCCTCGCGGTGGTGCTGGCCGCGGCGGAAGCCCGCATCAAGGCCCAGTATATCGGTGGAACCGCCGCGGGCATCTCCGCGAAATCTTCCGCCCGCCTCGACCTCACGCGCCCCGACGCCCTTTTCTTCTTCAGCGGTCCGGTCGAGCTGCGGATCGACTACCGGCGCATCAACACGATCGAATACGGCCAGAGCGTCAGCCGGCGATATGCCGAGGCGGTGCTCATCTCGCCGCTGCTGCTCCTCAGCAAGTCCCGCAAGCACTTCGTGACGATCGGCTATGTCGATCGCGATGGCAACCAGCAGGCGCTGGTGTTCCGCGTCGAAAAGGGCGATATCCGCACGGTTCTGTCGTCGCTCGAAGCCCGGACCGGCCGCCGTGTCGAATACCAGGACGACGAAGCCCGCAAGGGAAAGGGTTAAACGATGCTGCCGTTCTTACTTCTGGTTCTTGCCGCCAGCGACCCCATACTGAAGCCGCTGGCGCCGGTGGAGACCGGGCTGCGCCAGTTGCTCTCGATCCGGCGCGTGTACGTCGACCGGCTGACCGGCGGCGAAACGGCCGCGCAGATGCGGGAGATCCTCATCAGCACGCTCGAAGAGAGCGGCCTGTTCATCGTCACGGAGAACGAGCAGCGCGCCGACACGTTTCTCCGCGGCGGCGCCGAAGACCTGGTATTCACGGAAGTCCACAACTCGTCCGATAGCATCAACATTCATACGAATGCCTCGACGCGCAGCGATACCTACGCGGGCGGGATTGGCCGCGCCTCCACCTCCACCCGCGACAGCCGCGGCTTTGCGGCCGGCATCGGCGCCGGCGAGAGCGAATCGATGCATGAGGCCGACCGGCGGCACGAGGCGATTGCGGCCGTGCGTCTGGTGAATAAGGATGGGGATGTGATCTGGGCCACGGTGCAGGAGAGCCAGGGCGCGAAGTTCCGCGGCGCGAGCGCGGATGTGGCGGAGAAGATTACGGGCAAGCTGAAGGACGATTTCGAGCGGGCAAGGACGATGAAGTAGGCATTCCCGGTCAAACCAGTGCCAGCAGCTTGGATTTGCGGATTTTCTGGTCACGGGTCAGCAACGGGACGCCGTGCGCCAGGCTGGTGGCGGCGATCAACTCATCGGCTGGGTCGCTGGAAAAATCAAGGGACAGCATCGCCCGGCATACCTTCTGGTCAATAGGCCAGATCACCAGGCGCTTGACCGCCCGCGCGAGGACGGGGCTGTCCAGGCCCAGGTCAATTCGGCCATTCTGCCTGAGCTTGGTAATCTCCCACAGGACAATGTCGGAGATGCCCCAACGCTCCCCGGCGAGAACGGCACGCTCCCGCGGCCGCAGCTTCCCCTCCAGCGCAAACAGCAAAATATGGGTATCAAGATTCAGCATCCCACTTCTCGCCCGTTGTGAAAATGTCGCCCTTGATATGCAGTTTGCCGGCGAGGGACCCGATCAGGTCACCGTCGTTATCGCGAACAGGCAGCAC
>Ga0209062_1003191_pt1 | contig 19497 bp, 17 predicted proteins | sample Coa_R2_2_FD_187158 | JGI IMG/M metagenome (GOLD analysis project Ga0209062, IMG submission 187158) | Surface soil microbial communities from Centralia Pennsylvania, which are recovering from an underground coalmine fire - Coalmine... | ecosystem: Environmental > Terrestrial > Soil > Unclassified...
GATGCCGCCAGCCTCGCCGACGTTCAGTCCTTTTTTAAGACGTACTATTCCCCGAACAACGCCGTGCTTTTGATGCTTGGCGACGTGAAAGCGGAGGAAGGATTTTCCCTGGCCGCGAAGTATTTCGGCGATATCCCCGCCGGCGCCGCGCCGTCCTTCGCCGATCCGACAGAACCCGAGCAGAAAGAGGAGCGCACGGGGCGCGTTGTCGAAAAATTCGGGACGCTGCCGGCCCTGGCCATCGGCTACACCATGCCGCCGCGGCGTACTGAGGATTGGTACGCCATGGCGCTGCTCGACCAGGCGCTGCATGGAGGCCGAGCCGGGCGCATCTACCGCGAACTCGTGCTCGAGAAGCAGATCGCGGTCGAGGCGGACGGAGGCGTCGACGATCTCTTCGGCTATAACGGCCCCACCCAGATGGTGACCCGCATTTTGCACAAACCGGAGTTTTCGGGCGAAGCGACGGTGGCCGCCTTCGACGCCGTGATTCGAGAAGTGCAGCAGAACGGCGTCGGCGCCGGGGAACTCGAGCAGATTCAGGTGAAATGGCGTTCGGATTACTTCGCCACTTTGGAAGGCGCCCGCGGCAGCATCCCCAAGTATGGTCTGATGCATTTGCTCGCGTGTTTCACTCTTTTCGATAATGACCCCTCGCTGGTGAATTCCATTCTCGAGGGCTTCTTGAGCGTGAAGCGCGAGGCGATTCAGGAGGTCGCCAGGCGTTATCTGCGGCGCGAAAATCGCGCGATCGTCTTCCGCCAGCCGGAAGCGCGCGCCAAGGAGGCCGCGTAATGGCCACCCGCATGGCGGAAGTTGCAACCGGAGTGCCAGGGCTCGCGCCGGAGCGCCCTGTAAGTTGGCCGAAGCGAACCAAGGCGCGCCTGGCGAACGGCCTCGAAATCATTCTCGCCGAGTCCCATGCCGTCCCGAAGTTTCACGGCGAACTTTTTCTTCGCAGCGGCAATGCCGCCGTGGCGCACCGTGCTCCGGGTCTCGCGGACTTGACCGCGAGTGTCGTTCGGACCGGCACGGCGCGGCGCACCAGCCGCCAGATCGAAGAGCGGCTGCGCGGCCTCGGCGCCGACCTGGGATCCAGCGCCGGAGCCGATACCAGCGCGATTTCCTTTGCCGCGCTTTCGGAATTTTCCGTGCCTGTGCTCGAGTTGGTGAACGAACTCGCGCGCGAGGCCAGCTTTCCCGAAGGAGAATTTGAGCGCGAACGGCGCCAAAAACTCGAGGAAATAAGGTTGCAACGCACTGAACCCGGCTTCCTTGCCAGCGAGCGCCTTCGCAAAGTGCTCTTCGGCGCGCATCCGTACGCCTTGGTCGCTCCAACCGAGCAGCAGGTTTCCGCGCTGCAGCTCGATGACTTGAAGAGTGTCTACCGCGAGTCCTACACGCCGGAGAACGCGCTTCTGATCCTGGCCGGCGACTTTGACCCGCAATCGATGTTGGGTTCGATCGAGAGTATTTTCGGCTCGTGGAGCGGCAAGAAACCCGCGGCGCCGCCTCCGCCGGAGCCGCCAAAACCGCGCGGTCGCCGCGTGTACCTTGTCCACGTCCCCGGCGCGGTGCAAACCCAGGTTCTGGCTGGCTGCCACGCCATCACGCGCAAGCATCCCGACTGGCTGAGGCTTGCGCTTGCCAACAGCCTCTACGGCGGCGCATTCAATTCGCGGCTGGTGATGAACATCCGCGAGGACAAGGGTTACACCTACAGCCCGCGCAGTGGCGTCCATGCCTTGCGCCAGTATGGCTATTTCTCGGTGTCCGCCGCGGTTCGCAACGATGTCGTGGCCGCGTCGATCACCGAAATCTTCTACGAAATCGACCGGTTGCGTTCGGTTCCGGTGCCCGCGCCGGAGCTCGCTGACGCCCAGAACTACCTCTGCGGTGTCTTCTCTATGGGACTCGCCACACAGGATGGCTTGCTCTCGCAGCTCTCGGTCGTGGCACTCAATGATTTGCCCGGCGATTATCTCGAGACCTACAGAGAAAAAGTGCGCGCGCTGACTCCGGGGGACTTGCAGGAAGCCGCGCGGAAGTATTTCGATTCCCCGAATATGCAAATCGTGGTCGTCGGCGACCGAACGCAAATCCAATCGCAAGCCGCGTTATTTGGCGAAGTCGAAATCGTCGATGCTCATGGCCGGGCCTTGCAGAGCTGAGGCGCCTGCCAGCAGGTCTCCTCAGGTTTCCCGGTCGCTCATCCGTCGCCGCAAGAAAAGAAAGATTATTGACTGTTTATAGTGCCGGATATAGTATCTCCGCCATGAGCTTTTCCGCCCGGCGCAGCCCTGTACTCGCCTTTGCCCCCGCGCTCCTAGTGCTGGCGTGCGCGGCCACCGCGGGGACCACAAAAAAGCCGCCTCCCGCGCCGGTGAACATCAATGCGGCGAATTCCGAGCAGTTGCAAACCGTGCCGGGCATCGGCCCGGCAACCGCCGAGAAGATACTGCAAATGCGCAAGTCCTACGGGGCTTTCAAGAGCGTGGACGATCTGCTCGCGATTCGCGGCATCGGCAAAAAGCGCCTCGAGAAAATGCGCAAGTACCTTACGGTTGGCCACGCCGGAAGCTCGAAGCCCCAAAAGCAGCCTGGCTCGCCTCCGGCGGACTCGCCGAAATCATCCGATTTGAATCGAGCAGGACGGCAAAACTAGACTGGACCTCGCGTCAGAGCATCTGGTTCGCAGGCTTTGCCGGCACGCCAATGTGCAGGGGCACTTGATCGGCAATGGTGATCCCGTAGCCTTCGAGCGCGATCACCTTCTTCGGATGATTCGTTAGCACCCGAATGTCGCGCAAACCCAGATCGATCAGAATTTGCGCCCCGATGCCGCTTTCATGCTGCACGAGCCTCTGGCGAGCCGGCTCGCGATCCAGCTGGCCCCGAGTATGAAAATGAATTTGCGGCAGCCCGCCAGCCGCCGTGTCCGCGCCTTCGATGCTGAAACCGCGGCCCGTGTGATGCAAATAGAGAAAGACGCCGCGACCCTCGCGGGCAATCGCCTCGAGCGAGCGTGGAACCAGTTCGTTGCAATCGCAAGCGGTGCTGCCGAAAACGTCGCCGGCCAGGCAGTGGGAGTGCACGCGAACCAGCGCGGGCGCTGGCCCCTCGAGATTCCCGCGGACGAGCGCGACGTGCTGGTCGTGGTCCACGTCGCTGGAATACGCGATCATGCGGAAATCGCCGAAGCGCGTCGGGAGAATCGCCTCGGCGACGCGGCGAACATAGCGCTCATGCTGCATCCGGTAGCGAATCAGGTCCGCGACCGTAAGCATCTTCAGGCCGTGCTCGCGGCAAAACTCGGCGAGCTGCGGCACGCGCGCCATGGTGCCGTCTTCGTTCATGATTTCGCAGATCACGCCGGCCGGATTAAGCCCCGCGATGCGCGCGAGGTCCACGGAAGCCTCCGTCTGTCCGGCGCGGACGAGCACACCCCCGTTTTTCGCGCGAAGGGGAAACATGTGTCCGGGCCGAGCGAGGTCCTGCGGCTTCGTCTTCGGATCGATGGCGGTGAGGATGGTGATGGCGCGGTCGGAAGCGCTGATGCCCGTGGTCACGCCGACCCGTGCGTCAATGGCTTCGCAGAACGCCGTGCCGTGCAAGGAGGTGTTGATCGGAGACATGAGCGGCAGATGCAGTTCGTCGCAGCGCTGTTCGGTGAGAGCCAGGCAAATCAGACCGCGGCCATACTTGGCCATGAAGTTGATGGCTTCCGGCGTGATTTTTTCGGCCGCGAGAGTCAGGTCTCCTTCATTCTCGCGGTCCTCGTCGTCGACGAGCACAATCATGCGGCCCTGGCGAATGTCTTCGACGGCTTCTTCAACGGTGGTGAAGGGCGGGCGTGTCGGGGTCATGGGAGATATGTGTCCATCCTATACTGTGTCCAGCACAGAATAAGGATAGCTCGTTTTCCTTTGCTTCGCCGCTTTCGTCCTCGTATGCTCTTCCGATACGGATATTTGCTTGACTGTTGAACGGCTTGTCTATATACAGAATTCAGCCGTGCTAGCCTGACGCTGTTTTTCCACTCTCCCCGTCGCAGCTGGCCCCAAGAGGTTCCGCCATGAGATCCGCCATCGTTTTGTGCGCAGGTGTGTTGCTGCTCGGCTTCGCCCGGGTTGGATCGGCAGGGCAGAGCGGTGGAACTCACGCGGTCACACCTCAGCCAACCTTCCGAAGCCGGCGTGCCGCCTGCCGGTTGCAGCGCCAGTGCCGGGAGCTGGTTCCGGTGGCGAACACCCGCGACGAGTACCGGGTCGGTTTCGTTGTGAGCCGCAAGCCGGCGAGATATTGCTTCGGGAAGCGTTCCGCGTCCGGCGAAACCGCGAAAACCTGTATGGATACACTGCTGAAGAATCCGGGCGCCCCAAATCCGGCGACCAGGCCCTGCGCCAGTTGATTCAGCTTGAGCGCCATAGGCGGCAACCCTTCACAGGGCGGTATTCGCCGGATTCGGCAAATCGGCTTCGGGCGTTCGGGCCGATTCATGATGTTCTTTCGGAGGTGGCTGATGACCGCGAGTGCTGCCAGTTCTCTCCAGTTGCGGGGCCCGCGCACGGCAATTCTGGTGATTCACGGAATCGGCGAGCAAGATCCGTACGAGGCGCTCGATTCCTTTGCGCGAGGCCTTTTCTCGCATTTCAAGCAGCGATGCTCCGGTGTCCTCCTCAATCCCATTCAGATCGGGCATAAGGACTGGACGCAAGTCGGGATGAGAATCGAGTTTCCGGAATCCACGAGTCCCTTAAACGGCAGTTCCGGCAGTAAATGGTTCATCGACCTTTTCGAGTACTACTGGGCTCCGGCAACGGAGGGCAAGCGCACTGCCGTCGAAACCGTCAAGTGGGTGCTGAAGACTGACTTCACACCCCTGCGATACTTCGTGGACGACCTGCAGCAGGAATTGGGATCAGCAAGCGAGAGCAGAGTAAAGCCCGGCATGGCGCTGAAACGGGTAACTCAAGTATGGCTGCGCGAGGTGATGCGGGTTGTTTGCCTTTACCTGCCGCTCGCCGTGTTGTTTTCGTTCGTCCTCTCGCGTCTGCTGAGCTTTTCATCCTACGCGCGATCGGCCGCAAAGGTTCTTACCGCTGTTCAGGCCGCGTGGGGTTGGCAGGGCCAGAGAGGCCTCTCTCAACTTGCACACCTCTTGCCCAGCGTCGTGACCCTTTTCATTAACGCCGTCTTGCTGCTCATGGTCTGGTTCGCTCTTCAGACCTATTTCGAGTGGCGCCGCCACCCGGGGGACGCCATTGATAACCGCGCGGACCGCTGGTGGCTCAAGGCCAACCTAGCGTCCATCGCTGCCTTGCTCATTCCGGCGGTCTATTTCAATTTATTCCGGTACCGCGCGTCGTTCGCAGCCGTCTTCGAGGTCATCCTGCGTCCCGCGAATCTTGCCGCGCTCGCCTCGCTGGCTTTGCTGGTGTTGCTCTCCTACGTTCTGACCGCGTACGTGGCCGATATTGCCGTGTACACGAACATGGACGCCAAGTCCAAGGACTACGAGGTGCGCAACAAGATTCTGGAGGGTTCGACCGAGGCCCTCAAGCTGCTCCTGAAGAACAGCGACTACGATCGCGTTCTTCTCGCGGGGCATTCCCTGGGAAGCGTGATCGCCTACGACACAATTAACGAGTTACTGCTCGAATGCAGCTCCGCACCAGCAGCCGGCTCTGACAAAGACGAACGGATCAATTGCGCCGAGCTGCGCAAGCTGAAGGGCATGGCCACGTTTGGCAGCCCGCTGGACAAAATCTATTACTTTTTCCGCGAGCACGTGAAGCGCGACCAGGCTATCCGCGCGCAAGTACTCTCCCTCTTGCACTCCTTTCGAAAATGCCAGTCGCACCGGGACTATGGCCAGTTCAAGTTCACCTACAAACTCGATTGCCTGGACCGCGACGGCGAATTCACCTGGATCAATGCCTGGGCGAAAAAGGATTACATCAGCGCCAAGCTCAAGTTTTACCGCCTGGAAGACGATAACCAGAGGGAGTTCCCCTACCGCATTCCGGGCGCAGCTCACCTCAGTTACTGGGGCGACCCGGCCTTCTACGATTTTTTCAGCGCAAAGCTTCTTCTCGCTCCTGGGACGGGCGGAAGCAGCCCAGCAGCGCAAATGGCCGGGGTTGGCTCGCAGGCAGCCCAGAAGACCTGAACGGATTCAGACTGACGGTTGCAGAACCTATAGTCAGGCGGCTTCGCTTTTCGATGAGCGGCCGTTTTTGTGATTTTTCCGGAGTTCCTGTTCGGCGCGCACCCAGTCTTCCAGGGGATCGCCGGGGGCGCCGTTGCGCTCGAGAAAAATTTCGTAGGCGCGAAGCTGGATTTGTTCTTGCGTGGGAGCTCCCTTTGGAGCGCGGGGCTTGCGGGTTTTCGTTTCGGTGGTGGCCGCGGATAGGACCGCGTCCGTTTTTTTCTTCGGCATTCTTCCTCCTTGGTGCCGTTGCCGGCCGAATGGCGGCACGAAGATTTTACTCCTGGCGAAGACGGACGCGCCACCTGGCGCGAAAAGGAGGATTTTGCGGAAGGGGGCCTTTGAAGTGCGCGAGACTACACGCAAGAAGTTCAACCCGCGAGACAAACCAACAGCGCCTTTAGCGGAACAGAATTGCGGCGCCGTGGTAAATGCCGGCGCCGATCAACGCCGCTCCGGGAATCGTGAGGATCCACGCCCAAACAATGCGCCGCGTTACGCCCCAGCGCACCGCCGTCAGCCGGCGTGAAGCACCCACGCCGACAATCGCGCCCGTAATGGTGTGCGTCGTGCTCACCGGAATGCCGAAGTGCGCGGTACCGAGCAGCGTCAGCGCGCCTGACGCTTCGGCGGAAAAGCCTCCGAAGGGAGTCAGTTTTGTAATGCGCTGGCCCATGGTTTTGATAATGCGCCAGCCGCCCGCCATCGTTCCGCCGCCCATCGCCAGATAGCAGCAGATGATCACCCAATCCGGGACGACGTAGCTCTTCAGCAGGCCGGCTGTCACCAAGCCTGTTGTGATGATGCCCATTCCCTTTTGCGCGTCGTTCGTGCCGTGGCCCAGGCTGTAGGCCGCGGCGGAAAAGAGCTGCAGGCGCCGGAACCACCGGTCAACCTTCTGCGGACGCTGATGACGGACAATCCAACTGGTGATGATGCTTACGCTCGCCGCCACCAGGAATCCAATGATCGGCGATAGAAAGATAAACAAAATCGGCATCGTCCAGCCACCCGGAACCAGCGCCCGAAAACCAGCCTTCGCCACCGCGGCTCCGCCATAGCCGCCCATCAGTGCGTGCGACGAGCTCGTGGGCAGCCCCAGAATCAGAGTGAGCAGATTCCAGCAGATCGCGCCCAGCAGGCCGGCCAGGAGGACCCTTTGGTCCACCATCTCAATATGCACCAAGCCTCGGCCGATCGTCTTGGCCACTGCGGTGCCAAAGATAAACGCAGCAACGAAATTCCAGAAGGCCGCCCAGGCCACCGCGCGAAACGGCGTAAGCACGCGCGTGGAGACCACCGTTGCGATGGAGTTGGCCGCGTCGTGCCAGCCATTGGAAAATTCAAAAACGAGCGTAAGGACGATCACCGCGACGAGCAGGTGGAACGGCGTCACGGCGCGACCTTCGCGGATAAGTATGCGCGGACCGGAAACTCAATCCAGCGGGCAATGGCGGGAAGTAAAGCGGTTCGCGCGGTGGCACACGTTCGCGGGTCGGCGGCAACGTAAAGCATAAGCGGCATCAGGCGTTTTTGAGGATTACGCCCTCGATGACGTTTGCCACGTCTTCACACATATCGACGGCGGTCTCGATCACTTCGAAGATTTCCTTCCACTTGATGATCTGAACCGGGTCTTTCTCTTCATCGAAAAGCTGCGCAATCAGCGTCCGGCAAATACGGTCGCTTTCATTTTCGTAGCGGTTGATTTCGATGGAATGGCTTAGGGCTTTTTCCGGCGATGCCAGCGCATGGACGGCGTTCGAGACTTCCACCGTGGCGGAAACCAGGACTTTCACCAGGTCTGTAGTGCCCGCGCGGATGCGGTCCACGCGGTAGAGCACGAAGCGGCTCGCCGCGGCGTCGATCAGATCGATCACGTCATCTAGCCTGCTGGTCAGTTCGTGGATATCCTCGCGGTCGAAAGGGGTGATAAAGGTTTGGTTGAGCTTGGTGAAAATGCTGTGCGTGATTTCATCGCCGGCGTGCTCGAAGGCTTTGACCATCTGGACCTGCTCAGGCACGCCGGTGTAGTGCTCGAGCATCTGGAGCAACGACTTCGCGCCGCTCACGATGTTATCGGCCTGCTTGCCGAACAGCACGAAGAAGTCCTCTTCGCGCGGCAGCAGACGCTGCAAAAGTCCTGGCATTTGAGTGACTCCCCCCTGAGGAGCCGGTTCCGCGAGGCAAAATGAGTTTAGCGAACGAGCCGGAATGAGGCAACAAAGCACGGCGAAAACTCCGAGAGCGCGATAGAAACGCGGCAGGCGCCCGGGCGCTCGAGAACGCTGCGCAAACGAAAAGGGCGGCCCACCGTGGCGGACCGCCCTTGGATTGAGGTTTGGGCAGGCTGGCGATTCTTAGTACATGCCGCCCATGCCGCCTGCGCCCGGGGCGCCAGCAGCGGCTGCTTTCTTCTCTTCTTCCTTCAGCTCGGCCACGAGCGCTTCCGTGGTCAGCATCAGGCCCGCAATAGACGCGGCGTTCTGCAAGGCCAGGCGCGTCACCTTCGCGGGGTCGATCACGCCGGCCTTCACCAGGTCGACGTACTCGCCCGTATCGGCGTTGAAGCCGAAGTTCTCGTCCTTCGATTCGCGGATTTTTCCAATCACGACCGCACCCTCGAAGCCGGCGTTGTGCGCGATCTGACGGGCCGGTTCCTCGAGCGCCCGCTTCACGATGCCGACGCCAACCGCTTCGTCATCATGCAGCTTGAGCTTCTCGATGGCCGGCAGGCAGCGCAGCAGCGCCGTGCCGCCGCCGGGAACAATGCCTTCCTCGACGGCCGCGCGGGTGGCGTGCATGGCGTCCTCGACGCGAGCCTTCTTTTCCTTCAGCTCGGTTTCGGTGGCCGCGCCGACTTTGATCACTGCTACACCGCCGACGAGCTTCGCGAGCCGCTCCTGCAGCTTCTCCCGGTCGTAGTCGGAAGTGGTGTTCTCAATCTGCTGCCGAATTTGCTTCACACGTCCTTCGATCTCGCTGGCCTTGCCGGAGCCTTCGACGATGGTGGTGTTGTCCTTGTCGATGGTCACCTTCTTGGCGCGGCCGAGATCCTCGATCTTCACGTTCTCGAGTTTGATGCCGAGATCCTCGGTAATGGCCTTGCCGCCGGTCAGTACCGCGATGTCCTCGAGCATGGCCTTGCGGCGGTCGCCGAAGCCTGGAGCCTTCACTGCCGCGCACTGCAGCGTGCCGCGCAGCTTGTTGACCACCAGGGTTGCCAGCGCTTCGCCTTCCACGTCCTCCGCGATGATCAACAGCGGCTTGCCCATCTTGGCGATCTGCTCGAGGAGAGGCAGCAGGTCCTTCATCGAGCTGATCTTCTTTTCGTGGATCAAAATGCGCACATCTTCGAGGATGCACTCCATCCGGTCCGCATCGGTGATGAAGTAAGGCGAGAGATAGCCGCGGTCGAACTGCATGCCTTCCACGACTTCCAGCGTGGTCTCCATCGTCTTGGACTCTTCGACGGTGATCACGCCGTCTTTGCCGACCTTCTTCATCGCCTCGGCGATGATGCCGCCGATCTGCTTGTCATTGTTCGCGGAGATCGTGCCCACCTGCGCGATCATCTCGCCCTTCACGTCCTTGTGCAGCTTTTTGATTTCTTCGACGGCCACTTCCACGGCCCGATCGATGCCGCGCTTCAGCGCCGTCGGGCTGGCGCCCGCCGCGACCGTCTTCACGCCTTCGCGGAAGATGGCCTGTGCGAGAACCGTGGCCGTGGTCGTGCCGTCGCCTGCTACATCGGAGGTCTTCGAGGCGACTTCACGCACCATCTGCGCGCCCATGTTCTCGAGCGGATCCTTCAGCTCGATTTCCTTCGCCACGGTCACGCCGTCCTTGGTAATCACCGGCGCGCCGAACTTTTTTTCGATCACCGCATTGCGGCCCTTCGGACCGAGAGTGATCTTCACCGCGTCCGCGAGAATGTTCACGCCGCGCAAAATCGACTGGCGCGAATTTTCTCCGGTTACAATCTGCTTCGCCATTTCTTGATTCCTCCTGAAACTTGATTGCCTGAATTTTTCAACCGAACCCGGCTGATTGTTGCCGGGGAAATGCCTGAGAAAATCTCGATCCGAGACACCGAAACTACTTCTTCGCCGCCTTGGCCGCGCCGCTCAGCTTCGCCAGAATCTCCTCCTCGCGAAGGATGAGATATTCCTCGTCCTCGATCTTGATTTCCGTGCCGCTGTACTTGCCAAAGAGAACGCGGTCGCCCGGCTTTACGTCGAGAGGAATCGTTTCGCCCTTCTCGCGCTTGCCGCTGCCCACGGCGATCACTTCGCCCTCCATGGGCTTCTCTTTCGCCGAGTCTGGGATGATGATGCCGCCACGGACCGTTTCCTTCTCCTCGATTCGCTTCACGATCACTCGGTCGTGCAGCGGAGTCAAAGTGACTGCCATCTTGAACTACCTCCGTTGGTGAACTTGCTGATGAAGAGTGGCCGGGAGTAAAAAGGTTAGCACTCCTCGATGCCGAGTGCTAATATAGCAGGAACTCCTGTCGAGTCAAGCGAAAACCCACCAACCTGAGTGTCGCACACTGAGATTTTTACAAGGATTATAGAATACATAAGTCCTTTATTATCATTTTCTTGTGCTGTGTCGCCAAAAGCCGACACTTGGCGATTGCCCTGCTCCTCCCGCCAGCATAGAATTCGCCAGGCACATACGTGGCACTCTCCACCTATCTCCGCCTCGTTCTTCTGACAGCGGGAACCCTTCTGCCGCTCTTCTGGATGGTTGTCATACTCGGCCATCGCCGCCAGCGTAATTTCGAGCGGGTCTTTTTCTTCTTGTGCCTTGCCTTGCTCTTCTTTTTTGGGGCATCGCTCCTCGCGCTCAATACGCGCCTTTATTATTCGAAGCCGCCGGAAGCGATCACGCTGTTCTCGTGGATTCTGGTTTGTGCCGGTCTCTGGTTTTTGCCGTCCTCGCTGCTGCACCTGAATGCCGAGTATGCGGCGGTGCGCGGAGAACTCGCCAAGGCCGCCAAGCGTGGCTGGATTCTCGCGGCGTATGCGCCGGCGGTCCTCCTCGCGCCGAGCCTTGCCGCGGCGCTCCGAACCTACAGCAGCCCGGACTTCGTGGTCCCGGGGCGCAGACTCGGCTCGCTGTTTCCGATCTGGCTCCTTGCGGCAGTTCTCGGCAGCGCGGTTTGGCAAGTGCGTTTTGCAAAAACCGCCCCGGACCAGGGCCAGAAAAATTTCCATCGCATCTTGGCATGGAGTCTGTTCGCGATGGGCGTCTGCCTGGCCCTTCTGCATGAAACCAGCCTGGGCAGCAGCGCGGAGCGCGCCGCGGCGCTCAGCCTGCTCATCGGCGCCTGCTCGCTTCTGCCGCTCATCGGGCTGATTCGCCGCGTCGAAAAGTACAACTTCCTCCAAATCGGACGCCAGCGAAACCTTATTTATGCGGTTTTCGCCGCCTTCCTCGCGCTGCTCTACCTGAGTTTTGTGCGCCGCGCTGAAACTTGGCTCGAACCCTACCTTCCGCCGGAAGCCACTGCCGCAATTCTTCTGTTTCTTCCGGTCTTCTTCTTCGAGCCGCTGCAGCGCTTTATCAGCCGCATGTTGCAGCGCACCGCGCAGCGCGAAATGGACTTAATGCAGCGAGTCTTCGGCCCCATCCAGGAAGCCGCGCGTCTTGGCAATTCCTGGCACCTGAAGACTCTCGTCGAGCAAAGCATCGCCGAGCGGTTGCAACTGGCCGGAGTCCGGCTTGAACCGGCGGACGGCCAGGCGCATGCGCCCGAAACCCACGCGGGCAACCTTGATCAAGCGTTTCCGCTGCGCCAGGGCGGCCGCTGTTTCGGCACGCTGCGCGTCAAGGCGCACGGCGCAATGCTTTCGGGCGAGACGCGGTCGGCTCTGGAATTTGTCGCTGAGCAACTGCCTTCCGCGATGGAGCTTTGCCGCCTGATCGAAGAGAAGCTGCGGCTCGAGCGCGAACTCGCCGAACGCGAGCGGCTGGCGCTGGTTGGCCAAACCGCCGCGAGCCTTTCGCACAATCTCAAGAACCCCCTGGGATCCATCAAGACCATCCTTCAGCTCCAGCTCGAAAACCCGGAAATGCCGGACTCGATGCGCGCCGAAACAAGAATGGTGCTCGCCGAAATCAGCCGCCTCTCCGCCAAACTCAACCAACTGTTGCAGTTCAGCCGGCCTGCCGTCCGCGGCACCAGGACCGACCAGCGCTGTGACGGGCGAATCGTGCTTGAGGAAGTATCAAGCGTGCTCCGGCACGAAGCCGAGCGCCGCGGCGTTCGCTTCAGCGTCACCGTGGAGAGCAAGCCGCTTCCTCTTGCGATAAGCTCGGAAGGTTTGAGCGACATCGCCTCGAATCTCATCGTGAACGCTCTCGAAGCCACGCCCAGCGGCGGGCACGTCTCTCTCGCCGCCGCGGCGAACGGCGTGACCTGCACCCTGGCCGTCGAGGACGACGGCCCCGGAATTTCCGCCGCCGCCCGCGACAAAATCCTCCAGCCCTTTTTCACCACCAAGCCGCAAGGCACCGGGCTTGGTCTCGCCATCGTCTCGCGCCGCGTCGCCGAAGCCGGCGGTGAATTCCGCTGGGAAAGTCCGGTGAAGGACGGCTGCGGCGCGCGATTCGAAGTCGTGCTCAAACTCTTGCCCGCAAACGCAAACACCGGCAAAGACGCCGTGGACGCCGAGACGCACAGCGCGGAAATCGCCGGGAGAAGCGAAGCATGAAGACCATACTGATTGTTGATGATGAACCCGCCGCACGCTACGGTCTGCGTCGCGCCCTTGAATCCAAATACCGCATTGCCGAAGCGGATTCCGCGGAATCCGCCCGCGCTGCGCTCGACGTCGAACGCCCGGACCTCCTTCTTCTCGATGTCGTGCTGCCTGGTCTCGACGGCGTCTCCTTCCTCAAGTCTCTTCGCGACGAAGGTTACACTCTCCCCGTGCTCATGGTTTCCGCGCTTGATACCGCAAAAACCGCCGTGGATGCCCTCCGCGTCGGCGCCGCCGACTATCTCGTCAAGGGATTTGAACTCGAAGAACTCCGCCAGCGCGTTGCCAATCTCTTGAAGCTCGCTTCCCTCGAGCAGGAAAACGATGCGCTGCGCCGCCGCCTCGCTACCGAAGGCCAATTCGGCCAGATGATCGGCCGTTCCGCGGAAATGCGCCGCGCCTTCGAGATCGCCGACCGCGTGGCGGCCACCGATTCCACCGTGCTCATCCTCGGCGAAAGCGGCACGGGCAAAGACCTGCTCGCCCAGGAAATCCACGCACGCTCTCCGCGCGTCAGCAGGGCCTGCGTCGCCGTGAACTGCGCCGCGCTCCCCGAAACGCTCATCGAGTCCGAGCTTTTTGGCTATGAACGCGGCGCCTTCACCGGTGCCGCCCATCAGAAAAAAGGGAAGTTCGAACTCGCTTCTGGGGGAACTCTCTTCCTTGACGAAATCGGCGACATGAATCCCGTCACCCAAGCCAAAGTCCTCCGCGCTCTCGAAAATCGCGCCATCGAACGCCTCGGCGGCACGCAATCCATCCCCGTGGATGTCCGCGTCATCAGCGCCACTCACCGCAATCTCCCGGCGGAAATTCGCCACGGCAGATTTCGCGAGGACTTGTTCTACCGGCTCCGCGTCATCACCATCGAACTGCCGCCGCTCCGCGCTCATAAGCAGGATATTCCTCTGCTTGCCGAAGCCTTTCTTGCCATGCACGCCTCGCGCCTCGGCCGCTCCGCGCGTCTCACCCCGGAAGCGGCCGCCGCCCTCGAGAAATACGATTGGCCCGGCAACGTCCGCGAACTGAAAAACGCTCTCGAACGCAGCATCGTGCTCGCTCGCGGCGAGGAAATCGCCCTCAGCGACCTCCCTCAGGAAGTCGTCAGCCGCGAACCCGCCCTCAAGCCCTCGGCGAACGGCGCCGCCGGCCTCGACGAAAACGACTTCCGCGAAGCCAAGCGCAAATTTGAAATCGCTTACCTCACCCGGCAGCTTGCCCAGCATCGCTGGAATGTCTCGAAGACCGCCGCCACCATCGGTTTGCATCGCCAGAGCCTTCAGGAGAAGCTGCGCGAACTCAGCATCCGCCGCCCCGGCCGCGAGCCGCTGGACGAAGAGGCTGACGCGTGACCATTCCATGGTGATGCGCCACAACCACAGCGAAGTTTCCCTTCGCGGCTACGTCCTGGCCGGCGGCGCGAGTTCGCGTTTCGGAAGCGACAAAGCCCTCGTCGAATTGGGCGGCAAAACGGCCCTCACTCGAGTGACGGAAGTGCTGCGGCAAAGCGGCGTCCGCGAAGTCGTCGTGGTTGGCGGCCACGCTTGCTGCGCAACGATGAGCGCTCGCTGCCTCGAAGACCGCTGGCCGGGCGAAGGCCCGCTTGGCGCAATCGTCACCGCTTTGCTCTGTTCTCTTGCCGCCGAACCGCCTCCTTCCTGGAATCTCGTCGTCAGTTGCGACATGCCGTTTCTAACCGCCCATTGGCTGGCCTATATGATCGGGCGCGCCGCAGGGAGCGACGCTGACGTGATCGTCCCGCAATCCGCCGGCGGCCGTTTCGAGCCGCTCTGCGCCTGCTGGCGCACCGCTTGCGCCGAGCCCCTGCGCGCCGTCTTTGAAAGCGGCGTCCGCAAGGTCACCGGGGGCATGCAGCACTTCCGCGTCGAAGTGCTCGGAGAGAAAGATTGGAAACGCTTTGACAACCAGGGGCGCTTATTCTGGAATATGAACACCCGGGCCGACTACGAGGAGGCCAAGCGCATCCTCGCCGCCGGGCGCGAGCGCCAATGACCGACGTCATCAACATCAATGCCGGAATTTACGATCCGCGATTGCAGCGCGAACTCGGCGAGCGCCGCAATCCCGCCCCCCTCTCTCGCTCGGTCACCTTTTTTGAATTTCGCGACGTCAGCAAAGCCTTCGACGGCCGCACCGTGTTGAACCACGTCAGCTTCACGGTCAAACGCGGTGAAACTTGCGTCATCATGGGCCGCAGCGGCGTCGGAAAGTCCGTTTCTCTCAAGCACATCATGGGCTTTCTCAAGGCCGATTCCGGCCGCGTCATCGTGGATGGCGAGGACGTGACCGATTTCACCGAAGCGCAATTCGCCGAGGTCCGCAAAAAAGTCACCATGGTGTTTCAATCCGGCGCGCTCTTCGATTCGCTCACAGTCTGGGAAAACATTGCGTTCCCTCTCGAGGATCAGCCCGGCATCACCGATGCCGACCTCGATCAGTACGTCCGCCAACTCGCCGAAAAACTCGAAGTCGAGAATGTGCTGGACCGCCTGCCCGGCGAACTCTCCATGGGCATGCGCCGCGCCGTCGCGATCGGCCGAGCCCTCGCCCAGAATCCCGAGGCCATCCTGTACGACGAGCCGACCACCATGGTCGATCCCATCATGGCCGCGCACATGGGCGATCTCATCACCCGTCTCAAGCACGCCTTCCAGAAGACCTCCATCGTTGTGACTCACGACACCCATCTCGCCAGGAAGCTCGCCGACAAGGTCGTCTTTCTGCAAGATGGCAATGCCAAGGTTTTTGAGAGCTGGGCCGAGTTTGAAAGTTCCGACGATCCGTTTCTGGTCGATTTTCGCAAGCAAGACGCGCTGATTCCCGCGATGGATCTGACGCCGTAACGCGTGGCGTGGGCAAAGGGCTTCCGCGGAGGGAGCTTGCGAGTCAAACGCAGAGAATTTCTCAAAGCTTTGTCGAGCATGCCCCTGGCTGCCGCCGCGCCCGCCCTGCTCGCCGTTCAGCCCGGCGTCTTGGTGAACGATGCGCAGACGGGCTGGAATCCCACCATCGTCGAGCGCATCGAGCGTCCCCGCTCGGCTGCTGAAATCCAGGCCATCGTGCGCGATTGCGCCCGCAGCCGCCAGGTCCTTTCGATCAGCGCGAGCCGCCACGCCACCGGAGGCCAGCAGTTCGCAGCCGCTTCCGTCCTCCTCGATCTGCGCGAGATGAACGCGATCCGCGGCCTGGATCTGCGAACCGGCATTTTCGAGGTCGAGAGCGGCATCGAGTGGCCGGAGCTCATTGAGGGATACTTGTCGCTGCAAAAAAACGACCCGCGCTGGGGCATCCGCCAGAAGCAAGGCGGCGCCGACCGCATGAGCCTTGGCGGAGCGCTCGCCGCCAACGCACACGGCCATTGCCTCGGCGCGCCGCCGATTGTCGCGGATGTCGAATGGATTGAAATCGTCACCGCCGATGGAAAACTCCATCGCTGCACGCGCAAGCAGGAACGCGAACTCTTCTCGCTGGCCATTGGCGGCTACGGGCTTTTCGGCGTGATTACCGCCGCCGGCCTGCGGCTCGCGCCGCGCCGGAAGGTGCGGCGTCGCGTGGAAACGCGCACCGCCGCCGAATTGATGGGTCTCATCGAGCGGCGAACCAAAGCCGGAGCGCCTTTCGGCTATTTTCAGTACAACGTGGATGAGACTTCACTCGAATTTCTCCGCACGGGTATTCTGACCACGTACGAGGCGGTTCCGGATGCCACCCCGCTTGGCCAGAAGATGACCGACATGGACGAGGAGACACTGGCCGCGCTCCTCAAACTCGCGCACCAGGACCGCAAAGCCGCCTACGGGCGCTACGCCCGGTTCGAGTTGGCGCTCGACGGAAACATCGAATGGTCCGATCTGCATCAGCTCGCGAACTATCCCGCCGGCTATCACAAAAAAATCCAGCCGCTGCTCGGTCCGGAAGGCGCGGGCGCCGATTTGATTTGGGAATTTTACGTGCAGCGCCGCGACCTCATCCCTTTCCTCGAAGACGCGCGGTTTCTCCTGCTCAAGAACGAATTGCCATTGATCTACGGCACCGTCCGCTTCATCGAGCAGGACCGCGATACGTTCTTGCCCTGGGCCAAAAAACGCTATGCCTGCGTGATTTTCACGCCGCATTGCGGCAGTGCAGAAGCTGAAAGGAAGCGCGCGGCTGCCATGTACCGACAGCTCGTGCAACGCGCCGCGAAACACGGCGGCAGCTTTTATCTCACCTACAATCGCTTCGCCGGCCTTGCCGAAACGCAAGCGGCCTATCCGCAATTCACCGAATTCATCCGGATGAAGCGCAAATACGACCCAGGCGAGCTTTTCCAAAGCGACTGGTACCGCTATTATCGTGACCTGCATGCATAGCAGCGGCTCTGTGGTGAATCGCCCGGCCTCGGTTGCTTCCGAAAGCGGCAGCTTTCGCTTCGGCGAACCCTGCTGGGAATCAACGGGCCTCGCGAATGGAGGGAGTGCCATTTCCGGCTCGGTTTGTGGCGCGGAGTTGGAAGTCTGCTTCGCCATTTCGGAGCGTGCCGCGTGAGCTCAGCGCCTGCGACGAAATCCCCCAGCCCCATCAGCCAGCTCCGCAAAGAGATGGGCTTCTGGGACGTCCTCCTCTTCAACATCGCCACGGTCCTCGGTCCGCGTTGGATTGCCGCCGCCGGTCACAACGGAAGCTCTTCGCTCAGTTTGTGGGTGCTGGCCGCCGTCTTGTTCTTCGTACCCATGGCGCTCGTCATCAATGAACTCTCGTCGCGCTTCCCGGAGGAAGGCGGCCTCTACGTGTGGTCCAAGGAAGCATTCGGCGATTTCCACGGATTCGTCGCCGGGTGGAGCTACTGGATTTATACCGTCTTCTATTTTCCCGGGCTGCTGCTCGCCAGCACTTCCATGAGCGCGTACGTGCTCGGCGGGCGCGGAGCGGTCGTTTCGGAAGACCGCACCTTTCTTCTGGCCGGCTCGCTGGTCTTGTTGCTGGTCGCGGTCGTCTTCAATATCGTTGGCCTGAACATCGGCAAGTGGCTGCAAAATGCCGGCGGCGTCGCGACTTACCTGCCGCTCTTGATCCTTACGGCCATTGCCGGAGTGCTCTGGTTCCGGAACGGTTCCGTCACGCACTTCACGGCGTCGAACGTCATGCCCGTCTGGAATTGGGACACCGTGAACTTTTGGTCGCAGATCGCATTTGCCTTTACGGGTCTCGAGCTCGTCTCTGCGATGAGCCAGGAAATTCGCAATCCGCGGCGAACTCTGCCTCGCGCCGCCCTCACGGCGGCAGCCCTGATCGCGGGCATGTACATTGTCGGAACTCTGGCGCTGCTCTCGCTCGTGCCCGCCGCGCAGGTGGATCCGAAAAGCGGCGTCTTCCATGGCATCACGGCCGGCTCAGCTGCGCTGCACGCGGGCTTTATCGGCATACTCGCTGCACTGCTCGTCACGGTCGGCAACGCCGGCGGGGTAGGCAGCACCGTTGCCGGAATCGCGCGCGTCCCCTTCGTCGTCGGCATCGACCGCTATTTGCCCGCGGCTTTCGGCAAGATTCATCCCAAGTGGAAAACTCCCTACATTTCCATCATCGTGCAGGCGATTGCGTCCGGCCTGGTGCTGCTCCTCAGCCAAATCAACGAAACCACACGCGGCGCCTATCAGGTCGTGATTGATATCACGATCATCATCTACTTTATCCCCTTCCTCTATATGTTTGCCGCGGCGGTAAAGCTCGCTTCTCGTCCTGATCGCCAATCCAATCCGCAAGCCGTTCTGATTCCGGGCGGCAGACCCGGTGTTTGGATCTGCTCCGCGCTCGGCTTTTTTGTCACCGCGCTTTCGATTGTCGTTTCGATGTTGCCGCCGGGCGATTCCGCCGATCGCGAACTCTTCATCGCCAAGGTTGCGGGCTGCAGCATCATCGCTATCGGTCTCGGCTTGATCCTCTACTTTCGCGGCGCCCGCTCCAAGCGGCAAGCCGTTGCCGAGCCCGCGCCTCACCTGTAGCGGCCGGTTTTCAGAGCGGTCAAAGGTTTTCTGCGCGAATTTAGTAGATTTCCCACAAGCCAGGCGTGGCGAGTTCGATGAGATTGCCATGGGGGTCGCGAAAATAGAGACTCGTGCCGCCAGCCGGCCATTTCACCCGGCTTTCGATCGCAGTCCCGTGCGCGGCCAGATGCTTCTCCCACGCCTCCAGCTCGCCAGCCGCGATCGCGAGCGCAAAATGATTCTGGCCGGAGCCGTCGTGTGGCGGAATCACACCGCCTGGAATCCGCACCGGTGCCGTGGTCGCACCGCTTTTGAAGAGCAGCAACACGCCGCGATCCGCGACGCTGTACGCGCGAAAACGTTCGTCGCCGGTCATCCGGCGAAGCCCGAGCACCCGTTCGTAGAACTCCGAAGCGCGCTGCAGATCATCCACGTAAAGCGCCGTTTCGATGACACCGCTGAGAGCAGGCATTGGTCACGACCCTCGGAAACACCCGCGATTGGCTCCGCCATCCGAGCCGCCGCGGAACTT